>MDSW01168671.1_pt1 | contig 19182 bp, 16 predicted proteins | sample 811171 | NCBI WGS metagenome assembly MDSW01 (sample SAMN05326641, study PRJNA326480) | marine metagenome | isolation source: seawater | place: Atlantic Ocean: North West | collected 2012 | reverse complement strand
GCGCGCCGCGCAGTCATTCTGCGCAAGCGTGCTAGAACGCTGGATTGCCGCAAAACAGCGCTTGTCCCGAAGGGTTGGGCCGCCCATAAAAAATTGACGAGGGGCGCCCTGCGGCGTTGCGAGTCTTGACCGTGGCACGCCACGATACGGCGACTCGCGCCTTGCAGGACACGATTTGCGGACGCCAACGCGGCGCTCGTATGAAACCTCAACAGGCCCTAGTGAATCGACGCCGGGGCCGTGCGGTCGTCGGCCTGCTCGTCGTGTTGTTTGCCGCCCCGCTGGTTGCGGCCTACGGCCTGTATTACGGCGCGGGCTGGCGCGGCGACGGCGAGGCGGCGGCCGGCCGGCTGGTGCGACCGATCGTCGCGGTGCCGCCCGCCTCGCGCGCGGCTCTGACCGGCCGCTGGACATTGCTACAGCTGGCCCCGCACGGCTGTGATGCACGCTGTAAACAACACCTGCATACCGGGCGTGTGGTGCGGGGGCTGTTGCACGTGGACGCGGCGCGCGTGCGTCAGGTGCTGGTGGTGGGTGATAATACGCCCGCCGAAACGCTGACCGGGCTGCAACCCGATGTCACCGTCTATCGTACAAAGGTCGAAGATTGGCAGGCGCTATTCAGCGCGCGTATGCGTGAGGCGCCCGGCACGATCTATCTGATCGATCCCGAGGCGCGCTGGATGGCGTACTACCCGCCGTCGATTGGCGCCGACGGGTTGCATCAAGACCTCAAACGGCTGCTGGCCCTGGCCAGCCGGCCCTAGCGAAACAACCGACATGTCGACACGCGTCTATCTCAATCTGTTTGCCGTGGTGCTCACGCTGGCCGTGATCATGCTAGGCGCCTATACCCGGCTGTCTGATGCGGGCCTGGGCTGTCCGGACTGGCCGGGCTGCTACGGCCATCTGGACGTGCCGACTTCACAGGCCGCCATGGACAGCGCCGGTGCACAATTCGGCCAGGCCGTGGAGACCGGCAAGGCCTGGCGTGAAATGATCCATCGCTATTTTGCCGGCACGCTGGGCCTGGTGATTCTGGCGCTTGCGCTGCTCGCCCTCCGGCGTACGGCGGATCCTCATCAGCAGCGGGTGTTGCCGTGGGTGACTGTGGGCGTGGTGATCTGTCAGGCGCTGCTGGGCATGTGGACGGTCACGCTGCTGCTTAAGCCGTTGGTGGTCACTGCCCATCTGCTGGGCGGCATGACTATTCTGGCGTTACTGAGTCTGTGCCTGTTCCGACAGGGGGCCCTGATGGTGAACTGGCCGGCGAACGGGCTGAAAAGCCTGCGCCTGCTGGCCGGTCTCGGCCTGGTGGTGCTGGTGTGCCAGATCTTTCTGGGGGCCTGGACGTCGACCAACTATGCCGCGCTCGCCTGTCCGGATTTTCCCACCTGTCAGGCGCAGTGGTGGCCACAGACGGATTTTGAAACCGCGTTTACTCTTTGGCATGGCCTGGGCATCAACTACGAGTACGGCATTCTGTCGAGTGTGCCGCGCCAGACCATTCATTGGAGCCATCGCCTGGGGGCGTGTGTCGTGGCCTTGACCATGCTGGTGTTGGCCGTGCGCCTGTTTATGGCCTCTCGCGCGGACGGCCGCTGGGCCGGGCTGGGTGGGGCGCTTCTGGGCGTGGTCGGCCTGCAGATCGCGCTCGGCATCTCGACCGTCGTCTTTCATCTGCCGCTTTACGTCGCCGTTGGCCACAACGGCGGGGCGGCCTTGTTGTTGTTAACCTTGGTAGCTATCAACCACGCTGCCTGGAGAGCTCGTCATGGATAGCGCCTCGCAAACGGCCAGCCAGCGACCGACGCTGGCCCAGCGCTGTAACGATTACTACGAGCTGTGCAAGCCGCGGGTCGTGCTGTTGATCGTGTTCACGGCCATGGTGGGCATGTTCCTGGCCGTGCCCACCATGGTGCCGATTTCCGCGCTGGTCTTCGGCACGCTGGGCATCGGCCTGATGTCGGCCTCGGCGGCGGCGGTCAATCAGATGATCGACGTCCAGGCCGACTCGCGCATGCGCCGCACCCGCAAGCGCCCGTTGGTGACAGGCCACCTGGATACGCGCGAGTCCGCGATCTTTGCCTTCGTGATCGGGGCGCTGGGCATGGCGATCCTCCTGGTCTTCGTCAACGCCCTGACGGCCTGGCTGACGCTGTTCGCGCTGATCGGCTATGCCGGCATCTATACGATGTATCTCAAGCGCGCCACGCCGCAGAACATCGTCATCGGCGGGGCGGCCGGTGCGGCACCGCCGATCCTGGGCTGGACGGCGGTGACCAATGAGGTGTCGCTGGATTCGATCATTCTGTTTCTGATCATCTTCATCTGGACGCCGCCGCACTTCTGGGCGCTGGCCATCGACCGGGCCAAGGAATATGCCGAGGTGGATATTCCGATGCTGCCCGTTACCCACGGCATCGAGCACACCAAGACCCAGGTGCTGGTCTATACCGTGCTGATGTTCGGGGTCTCGCTGCTGCCGTACTTCTCCGGCCTGTCGGGCCTTGTGTATCTGGCCAGCGCCGTGGTGCTCTCCGGCTGGTTCCTGGTCTATGCCATCCGCTTGAAGTGGTGGCCCAAGGCCGGGCTTGGCATGAAGATGTTCGGCTATTCGATCGTTTATCTCATGCTGTTATTCACAGCACTCTTGGTCGATCACTACGTGCCGTTGATCGCGGCCGGCATCGATACGCTAACCGCCTCGGCCTGATCGATCGGAGCGGTCTCTGGTTTGTCCGCCGATAAGGGCGAATGAATACAGACGGTTATCCGTAGATTACGCCGATCTCACAGATTGGAAGACAAATATTATGTCGCGCGGGGCACCCGTTGGGGCAGCGACTCCCGGTTTTGCCCGCGCGTCAAATCAATCTGCGACCCCTGTGCAATCTGCGGATCGTTTGAGGAATGACCGCCCAACGCGCCGGCTACTGCGCTGCGCCGATAAGCGCGTCGAAATCGGCCAGCTCAGCGATAACGCGACTTTGAGCCGGCGCTTCTTTATCCAGTTTTACCTCGGCCATCACGGCGATGGCACTGGCATTGGGTAACGGGCCGCCGGCTTCGATGAGGCCTCGCATGCGAGGTACGAACACAAATTGCAGCCACTGGGCAAACGTGAGCGTATCCGCACAGAACGGCGTGCGGCTGGCCATGGCGGCCGGGCTGGGTACATCGGCCTGCCATAGATCCGCGGCGCGCAGATTCTGTTCAACGGCCAATACGTGGTCGGCGGCTTGGTGAAGCGCGTTGTGTTCGGGCATATAAAGGTATGTTGAGCAGTTAGCTAGGCGATTAATTTGCGGTCACGCCTCGCGTATGCAACACGTTCTAGAACGGCCACCACCAGTGGCCGCTGCGTTCCAGCTCGGCTCGGCAGCTGGCGAGTTGACTGCCATACTGGTTCGAGCGGCTGGCCACGCGACTGGCCGTGCGGCGCAGCCAGGGCTTGCTCTTGTAACGGCCGGCGCGATAGCCGCCCTGGCCGAGGTAGTAGGCCAGATACTGGCTATAGGCGTCGGCCTTTGAAATACCCAGAATCTTGTGGCTCTGGTCGACGTACCAACCCACGAAGTCGGCCGCGTCGCCGAAATCGTCGCGGTCGGCGAACGGGTGGCCTGCGCTGTCTTTGTACGAGCCCCATGTGGAATCCAGCGCCTGCGAATAGCCGTAAGCCGAGCTGATACGTGTCCATGGAATCACCCAAAACAACTTGTTGCGTGGCGGGGCGGCATCACCCACGAACTGAGACTCCTGGTAGATGATCGACATCTGGACCGGAATCGGCGCGCCCCAACGGTTTTCGGCGTCCTTGGCGTCGTCGTACCAGCCGCCTTTCTCACGAAAGATGCTGCATACATTCGACGGATTGCTGGGTGGCGCGGTGATACAGCCGGCCAACAGCAAGCCGGTGAGGGTGATGACGAGAGGCGTACGCATGTGCCCAATCTAGCAGTACGCGGGCGTTTTCGGCGTTCGTCACGCTATAATCCGCGCCGGCCTTGACTGACGGGCCGTTTTGATTCTATTTGGAAATATAAAAAGAAAAAAATATAGGTTTTAATTACAACGACGGCGCGCTAGGGTCTTCGCCTCGCGCGCCCTTGGTTTTTGTCCCCGGACCGGTTCATGAGTACTCCTTTCGTCGACGAACACACCAGCCCGCTGGATGCCCAGCAGGCCGCACAGCTCAGCGGTCTGCTTCGGACCCTGAGTGCCAGCCAGGCCACCTGGCTGAGCGGTTATCTCTCCGGTCTGAACGCTCAGGGCGCGCTTGGGGCAACGGCCCAGCCGGCCGTCGGTGGTCAGGTCCCCGCCGCCGGCGCGCCGGCCATGGCCGAGCAGCCGGCGCCCGCCGAGCCAATCACGATCCTGTACGGGTCGCAGACGGGCAACGCCGAAGACGTCGCCGAACAGCTGGCCCAGCGGGCGAGCGCAGACGGCTTGACCGCGACCGCCGTGGACATGCTCGACTACAAGTCGCGTGATCTGAAAAAAGAAAAGAACGTGGTGGTGCTGGTCTCGACCCACGGCGAGGGCGACCCGCCTGACAACGCCGAGGAACTGCATGAGTTCATCCACGGCAAGAAAGCCCCCAAGCTGGACGGCATGAACTTCTCGGTGCTGGCTTTCGGTGACACCAGCTACGAGCACTTCTGCCAGACCGGCAAGGATTTCGACGCCCAGTTCGAAAAGCTGGGTGCCAATCGTGTGGTCGCGCGCATGGATCTGGACGTGGATTTCGACGATGCCGTCGAATCCTGGATCGATGACGTTATCGCCAAGTTCAAGGATGCGACCGGGGCCGGCCAGGCACACGCCAATGTCACCGCGATGCTGGGCGCCGCTCAGGTCAACGGTGCGGCCGAGCCCGAGGCCGCGGCCTACAGCCGCAAGAATCCGTTCGGCGCTGAAGTGCTGACCAACGTCGTCATGAACGGCCGTGGCTCGGACAAGGAAGTGCATCACATCGAGCTGGACACCGAGGATTCCGGCCTGACCTGGGAGCCGGGCGATTCCCTGGGCATCATCCCGGCCAACGAACCGGAGGCGGTGTCCGAGCTGATTGCTGCGCTAGGTGCGAATGCCGATGATGAAGTCACCGGCCTGGACGGTGAGGTGTCGCTCGAGCACGCGCTGACGCATCAATACGAGATCACCACGCTTACCCGGCCGTTCATCGAGAAATACGCCGAGCGCGCCGCACGCGACGACTTGAACGGCCTGCTGGCCGACGACGCCAAGCAGGCGCTTGCCGAGTACATCGACGGGCGCTTCATCGTCGATCTGGTCGAGGACTATCCGGTGGCCGATATGGGGGCTGCCGATTTCGTGCGCCTGCTGCGCAAGCTGCCACCGCGGCTGTACTCGATTGCCTCCAGCCACGCGGCCAATCCCGACGAGATCCATCTGACCGTTGCCGCGGTGCGCTACGAAACGCACGGCCGCAAGCGTAACGGCGTGGCCTCGGTGCAGCTGGCCGACCGCAGCGAGGATGCGCGGCTGCCGATCTACATCGATCACAACAAGAACTTCAAGCTGCCGGCCGATGATGCTTCGCCGATCGTCATGATTGGCCCGGGTACCGGTATCGCGCCGTTTCGTGCGTTCATGGAGGAGCGCGAAGAGCGCGGTGCTACCGGTCAGAACTGGGTGTTTTTCGGTGCCCAGCATTTCCGCACCGATTTCTATTATCAGACAGACTGGCTGCGCTGGCGCGAGGACGGTCTGCTGACCCGCATGGACGTGGCGTTTTCGCGCGATCAGGCGGATAAGATTTATGTCCAGCACAAGATTCGCGAAGCCGGCGCCGAGCTGTATAAATGGATCGAAGCGGGGGCCACGATCTATGTCTGCGGCGACGCCAACGCCATGGCCGCCGACGTACATGACGCGCTGACCGACATCATCGGCGAGCAGGCCGGCATCAACGCCGAGGAAGCTGCGGGCTATCTGAAGAATCTTCAGAAAGAAAAACGCTATCAGCGCGACGTTTATTGATGCCTGCCGGCGCCTCGAAGCGCGGCCCGTCGACGTATTAAAACCGAGTGTGTTGTCACTCGCAGTCTTTATCACCAGGTGATCCCATGAGCACCACGGAAAAGAATCTCTCGCCTGTCGAGCACATCAAGACCCGCAGTAACTTCCTGCGCGGCACGATTGCCGAGGGCCTGGCCGACGAGCTGACCGGCTCGATCGCCGCTGACGATACACAGCTGACCAAGTTCTTCGGCTTCTACCAGCAGGATGATCGTGACCTGCGCGCCGAGCGCAAGGCCTCCAAGCTCGAGCCGCACTATCAGTTCATGCTGCGCCTGCGGCTGCCGGCCGGCGTGGTCACGGGGGAGCAGTATCTGGAAATTGATCGTCTGGCGCACGAATACGCTAACGGCACGCTGCGCCTGACCACGCGCCAGACGTTCCAGTACCACCACGTGGCCAAGCGCGACCTGCGCCCGCTGCTGCAGGATGCCTACAAGGTAGGGGTAGATGCCCGCGGCGCCTGTGGTGACGTCAACCGCAACGTCATGGCCTCGGCCTTTCCGGAAAAATCGGCCGTACACGCCGAGATTCACGACTGGTCAACGAAGATCTCCGAACATCTGGCCTGGAAATCCAAAGCCTACGAAGAGATCTTTCTCCAGCACGAGCCGACCGGCGAGACCGACGTCGAGCCGATCTACGGCGCGACCTATCTGCCGCGCAAGTTCAAGATCGCGATTGCTGTGCCGCCGGAAAACGATGTCGATGTCTTCGCCAACGATATCGGCTTGATCGCGGTAGTCGAAAACGACGCGCTGGTGGGTTTCAACGTGGCCATCGGCGGCGGTATGGGCTCCACCCACGGCGAGCCGGCGACCTATCCGCGGCTGGGCAGCGTGATCGGGTTCGTGGGGCTTGAAAAGACGCTCGAGACGGTCGAAACGCTGGTGACCATCCAGCGCGACTACGGCGACCGGGAAAACCGCAAGCACGCCCGCTTCAAGTACACCATCGACGATCGCGGCATCGGCTTCATTCACGAGCAGCTCGACGAGCGGGCCGGCATCCAGCTGGCGCCCACCCGCGACTATCACTTTGATCGCAACGGCGATCCGATCGGCTGGTTCCAGGACGATGCCGGCGCCTGGCACGTCACGCTGTTCATCGAAAACGGGCGAATCGCCGATTTCGATGCCAACGGGCTGGCCCACCACGGCCAGTACCAGGGCCCGGCCAACTACAAGCTGATGACGGCCCTGCGCGAGATCGCCAAGGTGCACAAGCGCACCATCCGGCTGACCGGTAATCACAACGTCATCATCTCCGGCATCGCCGCGGACGATCGCGACGAGATCGAAACCATTGTCGATCACTACGGCCTGGACGACGGCAAGACCCAGCGCAACAGCGCGCTGCGTCATGCCTCCATGTCATGTGTTGCATTTCCGACGTGCGCGCTGGCTATGGCCGAGTCCGAGCGCTACTTGCCCGACTTGGTGGGCAAGCTCGAAGACGTCATGGACAAGGCCGGCATCGGCGACGAGCGCATCGTCATCCGCATGACCGGCTGCCCCAACGGGTGTGCGCGGCCGTTTCTGGGCGAGATTGGTTTCGTGGGCAAGGCGCCGGGCAAGTACAACCTGTACCTGGGGGCGGCTTTTGACGGTTCACGTTTGAATAAGCTTTATCGCGAGAATATCGGCGAAGAAGAAATCTTGGCCGAACTCACGCCGCTAATTCAGCGTTGGTCGGCCGAACGCGATGACGGTGAGCACTTCGGCGATTTTGTCGTACGCTCGGGTGTCATCGCTGCCACCGTCGAGGGTAAAGACTTCCATGACAACACGGGACCTGCAGAAGCCGCGTAGCGGCCGTGCCATCGCCTTATGGGCCGCGATCGGTCTGATCGCGGCAGCCGCCGGCCCGGTATATGCCCAGGCCGGCGGGGCGAGTCCGAATCCTCGCCCGAACCTGCCGGCTGACGATGGGCGCACCGCCGCACTCGAGTATCAGCAGGCCGATCAGGCGGTGCGGGAGTTGGTACAGCTCACCGACGTAACCCAGCTGCGTAACGTCTTTACCGACCAGTTCATCGGTCGCGTAGAGGGGGCGATGTCGCTGTTCGGCGGCTCGCTCGATGCCCAGACCATGAATATCGTGGCCGAGCAGACACGGGCGGTGGTGTCCGAACGTATCGCCGACGGTGACGCCCTGTATTCGGTGCTGGCGCCGATCTATGAAAAACACTTCAACCTGATCGAGCTCAACCAACTGGTGAATTTCTATGAGTCGCCGCTGGGCCAGAAGTTGGTGCGTATCTCGCCCCAGCTGCTGACCGAGTCGCTGGACCTGGGGCAGGAGTGGGGTATGTCGCTGGTGCCGGAGATCGTCTCACGAGTGCGTGCCCGCATGAACGGGGCATCGGCGGCCTCACTGGCACCGCCGGAGAAAGAGGCCGCGACAAGCGCTGACTCGATAGAGTAAATAGTCTCAGCGCGCCGGAGTCGCCCCGTTTTGCCATTGCGACAGCCCCAGAAAGATGAGCCGCAGCTGTCGCTCGGCGTCGGCAACCACCGGCTCGATCGGCTCGCCGCGTTGAGCGATTTCCAGGATTCGCTCGGCGGCGGCGATCACTGTGTTGACCACCAGATCGGCCACCAGCGCGAGGTCGCTGGTATTTATGGTTTTGTAGGCGGGCACTCGCGACAGATCGTGGGTGAGCTGACGATTCAGCGCCTGCAGGTTGGCCCGAATGGCCTGGCGTATTGGCGCGCTGCCGGCATAACGCTCACGCACCAAAAACTCGAACAGCAGGCGTCGTTCGCGCACATGAAAGGCGAACAGATCGATGCCGTGGTGTATGAGCCCGTCGATCGACAGCGAGGGTAGATCGACCGCGGCCAGCAGTCCGCGAAGCTCGACGAAGGTATCCTCGACCAGAGCAATGCCCAGATCGTCCATATCCTGGAAATGACGATAGAAGGCCGTGGGCACCACGCCCGCCTGGCGGGCGATACGTCGCAGCGACAGCGCTGAGAAGTTCGACTCCGAGGCAACGAGCGCCAAAGCGGCCTGCATCAACGCGCTGCGGGTATGTCCGCGCGGCGGCGGGTGACGAGAATCACGATCGGGCATGAGCGCTAAACGACAAGAAGACAGACCGAAACAGAGACAGCTGCTCTGCGTTTTCCATAGTGTGCGTTCTGCACGACAGGCCGACAATTATCGTTTGTGCGACATGAATAGGCGCTGGCGGGCCGCTGCGCTCGAAAGCGCGGGCCACAGGGCCTATCATGAGGCGCTGCGCGCAAGCGCCAGGTCGGCATCGAGAGGTTGATGCGCCGCGGCCGGGCCAGCGGGCCACAGCATTGCGTTCGCGCCGGTTGCGGGCGCGATGGGATCATTCGGGTTGTTGGATTCGTGGGTTGGCATCCATGCAGTTGTCTCGTTTGTTTGAGGCCGGTCCGCGTCGGCCGGTCGGTGTCTGGCACGCTCTCGCGCTGTGGTGGGTGGCGATCTGCCTACTGGCAACGGTCGCCCAGGCGGCCCACGCACAGGATACCGGCGGGGCGACCCGAGCCGGTCTCGAGCAGCAGATCGCACGAATCAAGGATCGGATCGACGATCTCAAAGCGCGCAAGGATCTCGATGAGGCGCGCCAGACCCAGGCCCTAGAAACCTACCAGCAGGCGCTGGCCGCGTTGCAGTCCGCGGCGGCTGATCGTCAAGCCGCCGCCCAGCTTGCGGCCTCGCAGAAAGATATTCCTGACGAGATCGAGTCGACCCAGGCCGAATTGCGCAACGTGCGGCCTGCACTGGGTCTGGACGAACTGGCCGACGAGTCGTTGGATGCGCTCACCCAGCGCGTGGAGCAGAGCCGGGCCCGATTGACTGATGCCCAGGCGCGCCTGTCGGAGGTGCGTGACAAGCTCACGCGCGCAGCACAGCGTCCGGAGCAGATCCGACAGCAGCTGGCCGAAGCACGCGGCACGCTCCAGAATATTTCTGCGCGCAACAGCGTCGAGCTCGGCAACGCCGACGGCATACGCGCCCAGGCCGAAAGCACGCTGGTGGCAGCGCGCCGCGATGCGCTGAACGCCGAAATCGAACATCTGCAGCAAGAACTGTCGGGCCTGGATGCCCGCGAGCGCCTGCTCGAAGTGCAACGCTCGCTGGCCGAGACACGGGTCGCACGAACCAACGAAGCGCTTGCCACGGCACAGACCGCGCTTTCCCGGGCCCAGATCGCATCTGCGGAGACCCTGCGCGATGCCAGCGAAGACAAGCTCAGCGAGCTACGTACGGCGATGGCGCCCATCAGTGAGGTGGCGCAGAAAAACGTTGAACTGACCTACGAGCTGGCCGATCTGACCGAGGACACGGAAACGCTGTCCCAGCGTCAGACTGAACAGCGCGCCCAGGTCGACAGCCTCGAGCGGCGCCTCAACCTAGTCCAGCGGCAATTGGAAATCGGGGGCGGGTCAGTCGCACTGGGGGACGTACTGCGCAGCCAGCGCCGCCGCCTGGCAACGCCCTCGCTGTCTTTTTTGACCACCGATGCGATGAGCGGCCTGCCGGATGTATCGACCGCTGAGCTGGATCGTTTCCAGCTCCAGCAGACGCGCGCCGAGCTGGATAATCCTGCGATCATGGCTGACCGGATCGCTGACCGGGCCGGGCTGACACTCACCGCCGGCCAGCGGGAGTCGTTGATCAATCTTCTGGAACAGCGCCGGGCAATCATCGACCGTCTGATCGACGCCGAGGGCCGGTACGTGGATGTTGGGCGCGATCTTCGCAGCCTGTCCAAACAGTACAACGGCACATTGAGCTCGTTTAACCGGTTGCTCGACGAGCGCTTGTTCTGGCTGCCGTCGTTCCACGGCGTCTGGCTGGACTGGCCGGCGCGGCTGGTCACCGACGTGCCGTGGCTGCTTGATCCGCGCTCATGGCGAGAAGCGCTCATGGCCTTCGTTGGCGGCATCGGGGCCAAGCCGTTTCGTGCCGGGCTGGCAGCCGCTCTCATCGGCGCCTTGCTACTGAGCCGGCGCCTGCTCAAGCGTCGGCTGGCGGTTCTGGCCGAACCGGTCGGCAACGTTAGCCACGATTCGATCGGGCTGACCCTGCGTGCGGTGCTGGCCACGATCCTGCTGGCGTTGCCGACTATTCTGCTGCCGCTGTCGATCGGCTATCTGACCCAGCACGATCCTGAGGCCACCCAGTTCGCGCGGGCGGCCGGCAACGCGGTGTTTCAGCTTGGCATGTTGGCGCTGTTTATCGAACCTTTCGTACAGGTCGTGCGCGCGGACGGCCTGGCCCAGTCGCACTTTCGCTGGCCGGACAAGGCCCGGCGCAACCTGCGGCTGGATCTGCGCGCGCTATCGCTGGCGCTCATCGCGCCGATCATGGCGATCTCCATGACCGAGGCCTTCGACGACGATTCCAAGCGCGAAACCATCGGGCGGGCAGCGTTCATGCTGGGCGAGATCTCGATCGCTATCTTTGCCTGGCGTGTGCTGCACCCCATCACCGGTGTGCTATCGGATGTGATGACCGCCCACGAGAAAGGCCATTGGCGACTGGGCTATCTCTGGTTGCCGATCGCCACGGCTATTCCGTTGGTGCTTTCCGGTATGGCCGCGCGCGGGTATTACTACACCGCTTTGCAGCTACAGAGCCGTTTCTTCTACTCGGCCGCGCTGCTGGGCGGGGCGGTGATCCTCTACAGTCTGATCGTACGCTGGCTGACGGTGGCCGAGCGGCGTCTGGCCCTGTCGCGCGCGCTCAAGCGCCGAGAAGAAGCCCGCGAGGCCCGCGCCTCGCGCGAAGCCGCCGCCGTATCGGGCGACAGCAGCCCGGAAACGCTGGAAGGCCTGGAAATCGACCTGGTCCAGATCAGCGAGCAGACCCGCGGGCTGATCAAGGTGGTCATCACCTTGTCGATTGCCACCGGCCTGTGGCTGATCTGGTCGGGCACGCTGCCGGCGTTGCAGCTGCTCGACAACATCAATCTCTGGCAGATCACCAGCCAGGTCGACGGGGAGAAAGAAATCTCCAACGTCACGCTGGGCGCAGCACTCTTGGCGATCGCCGTCGGCGTGGTCACGGCGCTGGCCGGGCGTAACTTGCCGGGGTTTCTCGAAATCACCGTGCTGCGCCGGCTGTCGCTGGACGCCGGCAGCCGCTATGCGATGGCCACGCTGTTTCAATACGCCATCGTGATCATCGGCTTGCTCATTGCGGTCAATCTGATCGGTCTGCGCTGGTCGTCGATCCAGTGGCTGGTGGCGGCCATTGGTGTGGGTCTGGGTTTTGGCCTGCAGCAAATCTTTGCCAACTTCATCTCGGGCATTCTGATTCTGTTCGAGCGGCCGGTGCGCGTGGGCGATACGGTCACCGTGGGCACCCTCACCGGCACCGTGTCGCGTATTCGAATCCGCGCGACCACGATCACCGACTGGGACAACAAAGAAGTCGTCATCCCCAACCAGACGTTCATCACCGAAACGGTGATTAACTGGACGCTCACCGACGATATCACGCGTCTGATCCTGCGCTTTTGTGTCGCACTGGATTCCGACGGGGACCTGGTAGAGCGGCTGATGCACGAGGCCATCGACGCCGAGCCGGTGGCGCTGGATAATCCGCCGCCGTCGGTATTCATGGTGGGCTACGACGATAGCGCCATCATCTACGAGGCACGCGTGTTCTATCACGACCTCTATTACCTGCTGCCGTTGCAACATGCTATTTATCGCCGCGTACACGAAGCGTTCAAGGCCAACGGCGTGAAGATCGTCTACCCGCAGCACGACCTGCACCTGCGCTCTGTCGACGACTCGTTCAGCGACGTCTTTTCCAATAGCCGCCAAAACGATCCCCCGGCCCTGCCGCCGCAGCCCGACGGCGCTTCGTCGTAAGCTGCGCGCCTGGAGCGAGCTGGAACAGTCCGCAAATGAACGCGAATACACGCGAATGAATACAGGCGGTTATCCGCAGATTACGCAGATTTCACAGATGAAGGATCGGTCGTGGAGGTCGGTTGCGCTGGATGTCAGCGATGACACTCAGCCCGCGGGTCTTTGCCCGGCTTATCTGCGTCATCTGTATAATCTGCGGATAGTCCTGTCTTTTATTCGCGTGTATTTGCGTTCATTCGCGGACAATAGACACAAAAAAGCCGGCGCGATGCATCGCGCCGGCTTTATAGCGGGGGAGATCGGGGCGGTTTAAGCCGCCATCGCCCCTCGCAGCTTCTTGATGGCCGCGACTTCCAGCTGGCGAATACGCTCGGCCGAGACGCCGTACTTGTCGCCCAGCTCTTGCAGGCCGATCTTGCCGTCTTCGCGCAGCCAGCGCGATTCCAGGATATCTCGGCTGCGCTCGTCAAGATCGGTCATGGCACGTTCCAGATTCGCGTGCTGATAGGTCTGCCAGTTGTCGTTCTCGATGTCCGAAGCCGGATCGTCACCGTCGTCGGACGACAGGTAGTCCTCGGGCGCGTAGACGTTCTCGTCGTTGGCCGTGGGCAAGGCGTTAAACGACTGGTCGCCGCCGGACAGACGACGCTCCATCTGCAACACGGTCTCGGGCTTGACGCCCAGATCCGAGGCCACGGCTTCGACTTCGCCGTTGTTCATCCAGCCCAGGCGCTTTTTCGAGCTGCGCAGGTTAAAGAACAGCTTGCGCTGGGCCTTGGTGGTCGCGACCTTCACGATGCGCCAGTTGCGCAGGATGTATTCGTGAATTTCGGCGCGGATCCAGTGCACGGCAAACGAGATCAAACGTACGCCCACGTCCGGGTCGAAGCGTTTGACGGCCTTCATCAGGCCAATATTGCCTTCCTGCACCAGATCGGCCAGCGGTAGGCCGTAGCCGGAATAGCCGCGTGCCACGTGCACCACGAAACGCAGGTTGGACAGAATCAGCTTCTGCGCGGCTTCGATATCCGCCTCGTCACGCAGTCGACGCGCAAGCGTTTGCTCGTCGTCCTGCTCCAGGACCGGGATATTGGATACCGCTTGCAGATAGGATTCGATACTTGCCGAAGACAAGGTCGGCAGGTTCATAGAACGCGAAGAAACGGTCAGTTCGTTGGCCATTCGGAGCCTCCATCAGGCCGCTGGCATAGATCTTAATCATAACAAACTGTGAGCAAGCCCCGCAGTTTGTCTGATGCTAAATAGACATCGGGGCCATACAAAAGTTCTATTGCGGCGTATCGAAAGCCGCAAGTTCTGGTCGACGTCGGCGCTTAACAGCCGAACAGCCGAACTAGCGAGGCTCGATAGCCGCCAGCTCTCGGTTCACGGTAATGGCACAGCCGACCCAGCCCAGAAACAGGCCGGCCGCGATCAGCCAGAACACACCGTTCAGGCCGAGACCGGTAATCGCGAACGCACCGTTGTATGAGGACACCAGCGTGGCCAACGAGCCGCCCAGGGCAATACGACATACGCCCAGCACGATTAGCGCGACCAGCGCGCCGAGCAGGCCATACCACATGCCGCTGTAGAGAAACGGGCGACGAATGAAGGCATCGGTGGCCCCCAAAAGCTTCATCACCTCGATTTCCTGGCGGCGGTTCTCGATATCCAGGCGGATCGTATTGCCCACGATGAACACCACCGCTGCCGACAACAGCAGCCCGATCACCCAGCTGGCCTGGGAGATCAGATCAAGAATAGCGCTGAGCCGGCGCAGCCAGGCTTCGTCGAGCGATGCCTTGGCCACCGAATCGCGCTGGCCGAGCGCTTCGACCAGTTCGCTGACGGCAGCCGGCGCAAGGGTGGCACGAGGCGTGACCTGAATGACGCCGGGCAGAGGGTTGTCGCCCAGCGCGTCGAGCGCGGCACCGAAGCCGCTGGCTTTTTTGAACTCGGCCAGACCTTCGTCGGCCGAAATGAAGCGGGTCGACTCGATGCGCGGCTCATCGGCCAGGTCATCGGTCAAGCGTTGGCCGGTTTCGGGTGAGGCATCGTTGTCTAGATACACCGAGATCTGGACCGACTGATGCCACTGGCCGGCCAGCCGGTCCATATTCTTGACCACCACGAACAGCCCGCTCGGCAGGGCGAGCGCAATACCGATGACCAGCACGGTCAGCGCACTGGCGATCCAGCGGCGCGACAGACGGCCCAGGCTTTCAAGCAGACAGCGCGCATGGGCAACCGCCCATCCGGTCAGCGACTCGGTCAGCGCAAGCTCGGACAAGCGACGAGACGAGGGGCGACGAGCGGCCATGGGCTAGGCCTGCTCCAGATGGCCGTGATCGAGAATGATCCGGCGATAGCGCAGCCCCTCGACCAGATCAATGTCGTGGGTCGCGATCATGATGCTGGTCCCGGTTTCGTTCAGGCGCGTGAAAAGCCGCATGATATCGGCCGACAGCTGGGGGTCGAGATTACCCGTGGGCTCATCGGCCAGCAGCAGATGCGGTCGCGCAACCACCGCCCGAGCGATACCCACGCGCTGCTGTTCGCCGCCGGACAGCGTGATCGGAAACTTCTTCTCGTGCGACAGCAGCCCCACGGTGTCCAGGGCCGCGCGCACGCGACGCGTGATATCGCGATGGGCCTGGCCGCGTATGACCAGGGGCAGGGCGACGTTGTCGAACACGGTTCGATCAAACAACAGGTTGTAGTTCTGAAAGATCAGGCCCACGCGCTGGCGATAGCGCGGAACCTGGCCTTTGGACACGCGCGCAAGATCAGTGCCGTTGATGACCACACGGCCGCGGGTCGGACGCTCGATAAGCCCGATTAGCTTCATCAGAGTCGATTTGCCCGCGCCAGAATGGCCGGTCAGAAACGCCATTTCCCCGCGCGCCAGCGCCAGCGACACCCGGTCGAGGGCGAGTTTGCCGCCCGGGTAGCGTTTCACAACGTTGTCAAAGGCAACGATGTTGTTCATGGCATCGACGAGCGCGGATCAGCGGTTATCGTCGCCCAGCAACGATGCTCTGACAAGACGCGTTGATCAGCGTTTGAACAGCGCATCGAGAAAGTGCTCGGCCTCGAACACGCCGAGATCTTCGGTTTTTTCGCCCACGCCGATGAAACGCAGCGGAATCCCCAGCTTCTGGCAGATCGCGAACACGATACCGCCCGATGCGCTGCCGTCGAGCTTGGTCACCGTGATGCCGGTCAGCCCCACGGCCTCGTTGAAGGCCACGGCTTGTTGCAGGGCGTTGCCGCCGGTCGTGGCATCTACTACGAGCATGACTTCGTGCGGGGTGGCCTCGTCCTGCTTGCCCAGCACGCGTTTGATTTTCTTCAGCTCGTCCATGAGATGGCTCTGGGTATGGAGGCGGCCCGCCGTATCCACGATGAGCACGTCGATATCCCGCGCCTTGGCTCTCGAATAGGCATCGTAGGCCACCGACGCCGAGTCCGCGCCGCTGCCTTGCGAGACCACCGGCAGGTTGTTGCGCTCGCCCCAGCCCTGGAGCTGCTCGACTGCAGCCGCGCGAAACGTGTCCCCCGCGGCCAACATCACCGACAGTTTGGCGTCCTGGAGTTTCTTGGCCAGCTTGCCGATGGTGGTGGTCTTGCCCACGCCGTTTACGCCGACCATGAGAATGACGTATGGGCGCGTGTCGTCGGGGATTTCCAGCGGCGCCTCGCAGGGCTCGAGGATATTGCCCAGATGCTCGCGCAGCGACTTGCCGAGATCTTTGGAGGTGCGTAGCCGGCCGCCGTCGTAGAGGGTCTGCAGGCGGTCCATCACCTGGGCCGTGGCGTCCACGCCGACGTCGGAGAGCAGCAGCTGGGTCTCCAGCTCGTCAAGCGCGTCCTGGTCGACGGTCTCGCCGGGCAGCAGGTTGCGCAGGTCATAGGTCAGCCACGAATCGCCCTTGTTCAGGCTGGCGCGCATCCGGGTGAAAAAGCCCGGCTGCTTGAGCTTGGTGGTCTTGCGTTTCTCGGGCTTGGCCATGGGCTTTGCTACAGCACGGTTAAAAGACAACGAAAAACACGCCGGCACCCGGCGTGGCCGCGCTACTTTAGCATCGCCGGCGTGGCGACGACCGGGGGCGCCGAACGCGGGCCCGGGGCGCGGGCGATCTCGATCAGCAGCGGCGGCTGGCCGGTCGCGGCGGCCCAGCGGACATCGATCCCGTGGGCGGCAAGCTGGGTCGCCAGAAACAGTCCGGCGCGGTCATACCCGGCCTGGTCGCGGGCGGTGACCATGAGCCGGAAATCTTCGCGCCGCGACTGTCGGTCGATCACGCCCAGCCAGATCGGCGTGTCGTGTCGGGCATCAATCGCGCCGCTGGCCCAGAAACGCAGCACCCAGCGTTGCTCGGCCGCGCGGCTGGCGTGCACGAACGTCAGCGTCGGCGTGCGACCGGCGTGTAATGTCGGCCAGACCGCCAGCGCGCCGACCGGGGTACTGGGTACCAGGCTGTGCAGCAGCTGCGTGGCGCCCAGGGGCGGTGCGAGCTGCCAGCCGGCCCGGGCCAGGCCGGCAATCAGAGCCTGTCGTGTCGCGCTGGCCTGCACGTTGATGGGTGGGCCGGGCCGTCCCTGGACGGTCTCGATCCGGTCGGCCAGTCGGGCATAGCCATAGCCCGGCCAGTCGGCCAGACGCTGACTGGTGGACGGGGCAGCGACCCGTGTGCCCAGACGAGCGATCGGGCCGGTCGCGCTGTAGGCGGCGCTCAGCGAGGCCAGCACGGCCAGGCCGAACAGCCCGGCCAGCAGCCGGGAGGCGATACGACGCGGCCGCTGGCGGCGATAAGCCAGCAGCAACAGGTTGATCCAGACGAACGCCGCCGGCAGGCCGATCAACAGATCGCTGGCCCAGGCCAGGCCCAGATACAGCCGGGCCAACGCCAGCGTCACCGTGAGGGCTACTGCGGCCGAATACAGCCAGGTCCGGGCCGGCTCGCCCGCGCGAAGGCCGAGCATCGCCCCGCCCAGCCCGTAGACGACACAGGGCAGCAGCAGTTCGGCCCCGCCGCCGGTCGCGCCGAGCGAAACGCCCGGCAGCACGTCGTAGAACACCACCGGACGCGCCGGACCGATGCCTGCCACCAAGGGGGCCACGATCGCCGCCGTGAGCACGAGTGCGACGATCCATTGAGCGCCGGCACGCCAGTTGCCGTTCCACAGCAGCACGCCGGCCGTCGCAACGGCCAGCGGCCCGTAGACCGCAGGGGTGGCCAGCTGCGCCAACGGCCGTGCCAGCGCATCCACGGGCGTGTTGTGTAGATCGGTGAGCAGCCAATAGACCAGGGCATCGAAACGGCCGGGATAGCCCGTACCGGTCGGGCCCCAACCGACAAGCCCGTAGCCGATGGCAACGGCCAGCGCGGTCAACGCCGCGGCGACCGTGAGTGCCGGCAGTTCGGGCTGGCGTGGGTCGGCAAGCGCCGGGCCCAGCAGGCCCAGCCGGCGATGGGCTGCACTCCAGCCCAGCAGCGCATCCGCGTAGCGTCGGCCCAGCGCGCGCCCGGTCACGATAAGAAACCGAGCCGCGGTGGTCAGCCCCCAAACCAGCAGACCGGCCAGCAGCACCACGACAAGCAGCCGCGTGGCCAGCTGGGCGGCCATATTCATCGACGCGCCTACCAGTACGCCGGGGGCGATATAAAGCGCGGCCCAGAGCACGGTCGCCACAGCGTCCATTACGACGAATCGCAGCGGCGTTAGTCCGGCGGCACCGGCAATGGTCGGCATCACCGGCCGCAAGGCGCCAATCAGCCGGCCCAGGACAATGCCCTTGCCGCCGTGGCGGCTGAAAAAGGCTTCGCCTCGGGCGATACCGCCCGGCAGGCGAGACAGGCCGGGCAGCTGGGCCAGCCGCCCCTGATAACGCCGGCCCAGCGAATAGCTCATGCCGTCGCCCAGAAGCGTGCCCACGATGCCGGCAGCAAATACGGCCACGCTGGACAGCGCATGACTGCCGGCCAGCGCCCCGAAGGCAAACATGAACACGGCCCCGGGGACTAGAAGCCCAAGCAGAAATAGCGACTCGGCCAGCGCAACCGCGAACACGACCGAGATCGCGGCGACCGGATGGGCCGCGACCCAGGCCAGGATGTCGGCGATTAGGCCGTGACCCATCTAGCGACTACTCGTTAGGGCCTGTTGAGGTTTCATACGAGCCCGCGCCAAGCGCTGTTTTGCGGCAAGACGAGGCGTAGCGCGCGCCGCGCAGTCACTCTGCGCAAGTGTGCTAGAACGCTGGATT
>MDSW01133813.1_pt1 | contig 19185 bp, 17 predicted proteins | sample 811171 | NCBI WGS metagenome assembly MDSW01 (sample SAMN05326641, study PRJNA326480) | marine metagenome | isolation source: seawater | place: Atlantic Ocean: North West | collected 2012 | reverse complement strand
TTTTTTAGCGTGGACAACTACTCCATGGACTTTACCTTCAAATACCGCATTATCTGTCAATAAAAAAATTACATATGTTGTGATTAAGACATTTAACAGATACACTTTCTCCAAAATAAACGTAGTGATAGCTAAAGATTTAATCACTAAACAGTTTGTTGATATTTATTTTGAAATTGATAATGAAAATAAATTAGATTTATTTGATCCTAAAATAAATAAAAAAATACCTTACTATATATCTGGTTATTTTAATGGTGAAGACTTAATTGGTATAAAGTATTTTAAACTTTGGGAAGAATCTCCAGATCCACTAGACTCCCCTTTTAATGCATTCAGAGTTATTGAAGGTGATTTTGTTACCACTGATGAAGGTACTGGAATTGTTCACACCGCTCCAACATTTGGAGCTGACGACGCATTAGCTGCGAAAAGGGCTAATCCAGAAGTTCCTCCTTTGCTAGTAATTGACGAAAATAAAAATTCTGTACCTCTAGTTGATTTATCTGGAAAATTTAGAAATGAAGTAGGTTCTTTAGCAGGCAAATACGTTAAAAATGAATATTATGAAACTTCTCAAATTCCTGATAAATCTGTTGATGTTGAAATTGCTATAAAATTAAAAGAGCAAAATAAAGCTTTTAAAGTGGAAAAATATGTTCATTCTTATCCTAACTGTTGGAGAACTGACAAACCAATTCTATATTATCCCCTTGATTCGTGGTTTATTAAAGTATCTAAAATGAGCGAAACTTTAGTTGAAAAAAATAAAAAAATAAATTGGAAACCAAAATCTACCGGTATTGGAAGATTTGAAAATTGGTTAAAAAACGCAAATGATTGGAATTTATCTAGATCAAGATATTGGGGTATACCTCTACCAATATGGAGAACATTAGACAGAAGTGAAACAAAAGTTATTGGATCAATTGAAAGTTTAATTTATGAAATAGAAAAGTCAATACAATGGAAATTTATGGATACAAATCCATTTGCTGATTTTAAAATTGGCGAAATGAGTAAATCTAACTATGAAAAAATAGATTTACATAAACATATAGTTGATGATATAATTCTAGTTAGTGAATCTGGAAAAAAAATGATAAGAGAACAAGATCTTATTGATGTATGGTTTGACTCAGGCGCTATGCCTTATGCTCAATTTCATTATCCATTTGAAAATAAAGATTTTATTGACAAAAAAACTGATTTTCCTGCCGACTTTATTTGTGAGGGTGTTGATCAAACAAGAGGCTGGTTTTACACTCTTCATGTAATTTCATCTCTTGTTTCTAATTCTATTTCCTATAAGAATGTAATTTCAAATGGACTAGTTTTAGATAAAAATGGACAAAAAATGTCAAAAAGAATTGGAAACTCAATTGATCCATTTAAAACTCTTGAAAAGTATGGCCCAGACCCTACAAGATGGTATATGATTAATAATTCAAATCCTTGGGATAATTTAAAATTCAATTCCGACGGAATTGCTGAAATTAATAGAAAATATTTTGGGACTTTATTTAATATCTACTCTTTTTTTAGTTTGTATTCTAATATCGATGGCTTCAAGTTTAAAGAAAAGTCTATTCCATTAAATAAAAGACATGAGCTCGACCAATGGATTTTATCTGAATTACATAAACTAATAAAAGAAGTTGATCATTCATATAATAATTACGAACCAACTAAGGCCTCAAGACTAATTACAACTTATGTCCAAGAACTATTAAGTAATTGGTATGTTAGACTTAGTAGAAGAAGATTTTGGAAAGGAGAATATAATTTAGATAAAATATCTGCTTTTCAAACTCTTTTTGAATGTCTTATCACAATTTTAAAAATATCATCCCCTATATCTCCTTTTTTTTCTGAAAGGTTATATATTAATCTTTGTGAGAATACTAAATACGAGAAATTTGAGTCTGTTCATTTATCAAATTTTCCAACTTATAAAGAAACTTACAGAAATTCAGATCTAGAGATTTGCATGAATAAAGCTAGAATTATCTCCTCACTTGTTTTATCTATAAGAAAAAAAGAAAAAATAAAAGTTAGGCAACCCTTAAGTAAGATACTTGTTCCCGTAATTAATTCGAAAGAAAAAAAATCTATTGAGAGATTTCAAGACATAATTCTTTCAGAAACAAATGTTAAAAATATTGAAATTATTAATGAGAAAAATAGTATCCTAATTAAGGAGGTCAAACCTAACTTTCAAAAATTAGGTCCGAAATTTGGTAAAATAATGAAGGATATTAAAAATACCTTAAATAAAATATCCAAAGAAAAAATTTTAGAACTTGAGGAAAGAGGTTTCACAACAATTTATGTTAATAATAGAAATATTGAAATATCAATTGAAGATGTAGAAATATCTTACAAAAAGATTGAAGGTTGGATACATACAAGAGGTATGGGTTCTACTGTAGCTCTTGATATTAATATAACTGATAAATTACTTCTAGAGGGCCTATCGAGAGATTTAATTAATAGAATTCAAAATGTTAGAAAAGAACAAGGACTTGATGTTACAGATAAAATTATCATATATTTGAAAAAAAATAATTTATTAGAAACTGTTTTAAAACAGCATGAAGAATTTGTGATGTCTGAAACATTATCTAAAAAAATAATTATTAGTGACAAAAACTTTAATGGAACTGAATTAAATTTTGAAGGTGTAGAATCAGAAATATTAATTGAAAAAATATAATATGAAAAATAAAACTAGTTATTCAGCTAAGGAACTTGAGGAATTCAAAAAAATAATTGAAAAAAAAATACAGTTAGCTCAAAATGATTTAAGTCTTTTAAAAAGTACATATAAAAATGACGGAGACAATGGAACTGATGATACCTCCCCTACATTTAAAGCATTCGAAGAAGGTTCTGAAACAATGTCGAAAGAAGCAAATACTCAATTAGCTATAAGACAAGAAAAATTTATTCGAGATCTAAAAAGCGCTCTAATCAGGATAGAAAATAAGACTTATGGTATATGCAGAGTAACAGGGAAATTAATAAAGAAAGAAAGATTGAAATTAGTTCCACATGCAACTTTAAGCATTGAAGCCAAGAATGTTCAAAAGTAAATCTTCACTCATCAACTATATTATTATAATTTTTATTATAATCCTAATTGATCAAACATCAAAAATTTTTATCAAATTAAACTATCCTTTAACTCTTTTTGGTGATGATGCAATTGTAGACTACGGTTTTTTTAAGTTACTATTTATTGAAAACAGTGGCATGGCTTGGGGAACAAAAATCAATGATTTCATACCATTTATCTCAGAAAAAACAGGGAAATTGTTATTGACAATTTTTAGATTTATTGCTATAACATTTATTATTATATGGCTTAGAAAGTCAATTTACAATAAAGAGTTCTATTTAAAATCAATTTCTTTTTCGTTGATTCTAGCTGGAGCAATTGGAAATATGATTGATTCAATTTTCTATGGTGTTTTTTTCACTGACAGTTATGGGCAAGTGGCTGAAATTTTTCCTCAAAAAGGTTATGCCCCTCTTCTTTTTGGTCATGTCGTTGATATGCTTCAATTTCCTTTATTTACCTGGGTTTGGCCAAATTGGTTGCCTTGGTTAGGTGGGAGTGAATACACATTTTTTCAATATGTTTTTAATTTTGCTGATGTTTCAATAAGTACCGGTGTAGCAATTCTTTTAATTTTCAACAAAAAAATTTTTAATTAGTTTTTAAAATTTGAAAATTTTATTTGGAGTTACGCAAACATCAATTGGAATATCACCATTATTTGTCTTTATAATTTGATTTTCTGGGGGGAAAAAAGAAAGCCCAATTTTCAATAAATCATTTTTACATTTTGATAAAAATCTATCATAAAAACCCTTCCCGTATCCAACTCTATTTCCCTTTATATCATATGCTAATAATGGTATAAAAACAACATCTATTAATTTAGAATTGATGCTCAAACCAGTCTCAGGCTCAGGTACACCAAACTTATTAAGCTTTAGTAAAGTATTGTCTTGAAGTAATATACTTTGAATTTTAGAATTAGAAATTACTTTTGGTATATAAACATTTTTATCTCTACCTTGAAGAATTGATAAAATAAAATTTGTATTAACCTCATTTAACTTCTCTAAAGGTAAAAAAATATGAAAGTTGGTATAATTCCAAATTGACATATCCAAAATTTTGTTTGCAATATTTATACTTAAATTATCAATTTCACTCTTTGATATTTTTTTTCTTTTTTCTTTGTAAATTTCCCTTAGATTATTTTTCAATTTATTTAGTTCATTTTAAAAAAAGTAAATGATCCCTCTTGATCTGACAATAAAAATAAAAACTTTACCTGAATCTGCAGGTGTTTACAAATTTTTCAATAAAAAAAGTACAATAATATATATTGGAAAAGCAAAAAATTTGAAGAGAAGGGTTAATTCTTATTTTAATAAAAATCACCATAATTTTAAGACTAATCTATTGGTAAAACAAATTTTCTCAGTTGATATCATAATAGTTGAAAGTGAAATGGATGCTTTACTTCTTGAAAACAATTTAATAAAAAAGTTCAAACCAAAATATAATGTATTGTTGAAGGATGATAAAACATATCCTTGGATATGTTTGAAAAAAAATCCAAAACCATCTATTTTTTATACTAGAAAAATTTTTAATGATGGATCAGAATATTTTGGTCCTTTCACAAATGTAAAAAACGTTAAATTCTTAATACAACTGATAAAGGAGGTCCATCCTTTTTTAAATCACGAATTAATTCACTTATTAAAGGATAGTAATACTTCATATAGTAATGAAGAAATAAAAAAAAGTTACTCCTCTATTAAGTCAATGATAAAAGGTAATTTTAAATTCTCAATTGAAAAATTTAGGAGTGAGATGTTATCTCATTCAAAAAATCTAGAATTTGAAAAGGCTCAAAAAGCAAAAGAAAAATTAAGTATATTAATTAATCATCAGGTTAAATCCACAATTGTTAATCCTAAAATAACAAACGTTGACGTGTTCAGTATTATATCTGATATTGAATTCGGATATGTTAATTTTATGCAAATATCATATGGTGCAATAATAAGTTCGTACACGACTGAGGTAAAAAAAAAATTAAATGAAAGTAACTCTGAAATATTAGAAATTGCTTTAAATGAGTTGAGAAAAAGATTTAAATCTGAATCTAAAGAAATAATTCTTCCATTTAAAATTAATTTATTTGAAAATTGTAAAACAACTATTCCTATAGCAGGTGACAAGAAAAAATTGTTGGATTTATCTTTAAAAAATGCTAAGTCATTTAGAATACAAAAAATAAAACAAATTCAAATTATTGATCCTGACAGACACTCAAAAAGAATTTTGAAACAAATGAAAATTGATTTAAAGATGAATGTAATTCCGTTTAACATTGAATGTTTTGACAATTCAAATATTCAAGGTTCTTCACCTACTTCTGCTTGTGTTGTTTTTAAAAATGCAAAACCTTCAAAGAAAGACTATAGACATTTTAATGTTAAATCTGTCAAGGGGCCTAATGATTATGCCTCTATGGAAGAAATTATTTTAAGAAGGTACTCTAGATTAATAAAAGAAAAAATAACTTTACCGGATCTTATTATTATTGACGGAGGCAAAGGACAATTGTCGTCTGCATTAAAAAGCTTAAAAAAATTAAATTTAGAAAAAAAGGTATCCATTATTGGAATAGCAAAAAAATTAGAAGAAATTTTTTTTCCTAACGACTCGATCCCACTTTACTTGGATAAAACATCGGAAACGTTAAAATTAATACAACAATTAAGAAATGAAGCTCATAGATTCAGCTTAAAACTTCATAGAAATAAAAGACTAAAGAAAACAATTACCTCCAGTCTCGACAGTATCCCAGGGATAGGTCCAAAAACTGTTGAACTATTAATTAAAAAATATAAATCTATAAAAAGAATATCTGAAATTTCTCTTGAGAGTTTATCAGATGATATTGGCTTATCTAAGGCATCTATTTTAATTGAAAATCTTAAAAACTTTTATAAAAATTAATTAAATATCTTTTATAAAAATGGTAAGTTAGTATAGGATTTCAAAAAATAAAAAATTAGTGTTTTTGAAAAGAATAATTTTTTTGATTTCAATATTTTTTTTAGCAGTTGATGTTTTCTCTCAAATCAATTCTGAAAATTCAAATATCATTCCTGGCTCAAATCTTAATTCATTTAAAAGTGGTGAATGGTTTGAATATAGGATTCATTATGGATTATTTAATGCAGGACGAGTAACTATTTCTTTAGAGACTAAAACTTTCAATGAAAAAGAGGTTTTTCATTCAAAAAGCTATGGTAGAACAATTGGTTTAGCAAGATTTTTTTTCAAAGTCGAGGATTTTTATGAAAGTTATTTTGACAAAAATTATGTAAAGCCCTATAAATTTATAAGAGATATATATGAAGGTGGTTATACGAAAGATACAGAAATTTTGTTTAACCACTCCAACGGTATAGCATATGTTAATGATAAAAAGAATAAAAAAAAATACGAAATACCATTTAATGATGGTGCTCAAGATTTAATCTCAGCATCATACTACTTAAGAAATTTTTATGATCACTCTAAAATATCTATTAATGAAAGTGTAGACATAAATATGTTTTTTGATAATGAAAACTATTTATTCAAATTAAAATTTTTAGGTGAAGAAATTTTACATACAAAATTTGGAAAAGTAAGTTCGCTTAAGTTTAGGCCCTATGTTCAAAGTGGAAGAGTTTTTAGAGAACAAGAAAGTGTAACGATGTGGGTGTCAAATGATAAAAATAAAGTTCCATTGAAAATACAAGCCAATCTTGCTGTTGGGTCAATTGAGTGTGACTTGGAAAATTTTAAAAATTTAAAATATCCGTTTTTAATTAACATTGAGTAAAATTTGAAAAATCATTTTAAATATCCAATTTTACTTTTTCTAGTTTTCATTTCTTGCAATGATCAAGAAAATAAAATTGAAAATAAAGAACCATTATATTATGAAAATAAAAACATTAAATATGGCTTTGATTTCAATAAATTTTTTGTAAATGAAAAAAAAATTAAAAGAGGTGATACTTTTGGATCTATTTTAGAAAGCAATGGAATTGATTACCCTGAGGTACACAATATTTTACAAAATATAAAAAATCAGGTTTCTGTTAAGAAACTAAATATTGGAAAAAAATATTTTATATTATTTAGTGATGATTCCATAAGAAGACCAGAGTACTTCATATATGCTAACGATATTACCTCATTTTTATATATAAAGCTAAAGGATAGTATTTATGGTAAGAAAGTAAATAAACCTATTAAAATTAGAGAATTAGATGCAAGAGGGGTTATTGAAAGTTCTCTGTATGAAACTATGATAAGTAATGGTTATAATGAACAGCTTTCATATTATTTGTCTGATATATACGCATGGACAATTGATTTTTTTAGATTGCAAAAGGGTGATAGATTCAAAATTCTTTATCAAGAAAAATTTGTAGATGACACTATATCAATTGGAATTTCAAAAATTTTGGCTGCATCTTTTGAACACAAAGGGAAAACAATTGAAGCTTATGAATTTAAAGTAGATTCAGTAAAAGGAATAACTGACTATTTTGACGATGATGCAAAAAATCTAAGAAGAGCGTTTTTAAAAGCTCCTGTTTCCTTTGGTAGAGTTTCTTCAAGATACAATCTTAAAAGAAAAATTTCTTTTTATGGTAGAGTAAAGCCTCATAAAGGTACTGATTTTGCTGCTGCAGTTGGTACACCAATAATGACAACAGCTGATGGAAGAGTAGTAAAATCATCATACTCTAAAGGTAATGGTAACTATGTTACAGTTAAACATAACAATACATATTCAACTCAGTATTTACACATGAGAAGAAGAAAAGTAAAAGTTGGTCAATATGTTAAGCAAGGTGACGTTATTGGATGGGTTGGAATGACGGGCTTTACATCAGGACCACATGTTTGCTACAGATTTTGGAAGAATGGAATACAAGTTGATCCTTTCAAACAAAAGCTTCCTGAAGCGAAACCAATTTCATCCAAACTAAAATCAATTTTCCTAGATTACAAAATTCCTTTAAAAGAAAGACTAAATTGTATTACTTTTAATTAATTTAATATTTATGTCATTAAAAAAAATTGATCCAACCAAAACCAAGTCATGGGATAATTTAAATTCTCACTATAAAACAATCAAATCTAGCTCAATTAGTGGTTTTTTTAAGGAAAACCCTTTTAGGTCTGATGATTTTAAGATTGAATGGGAGGATTTTTATGTTGATTTTTCAAAAAATATAATAAATTCCAAAACAATCAAATTATTAATTGAACTATGCAAAGAAGTTGACCTTAAAAATTCAATAGATAAATATTTTGGTGGTGTAAAAATTAATTCAACTGAAAATAGATCTGTTCTTCATACTGCTCTAAGATCTAAAGAAAAAATTTTTTTAGAAGATATTGACATTAGTAAAAACGTCAAGGAAGTAAAAAATAAGCTAAAGAAATTTTCTAATAAAATTATTTCTGGAAAATTTAAAAGCTCTTCTGAAAAAAAAATTACTGATATTGTAAATATTGGTATTGGTGGATCAGATCTTGGACCAATAATGGTGACCCATGCACTAAAACACTACTCAAACCACCTTAAAATCCACTTTATTTCAAATGTTGATGGTGATCATGTTGTTGAAACTCTAAAAAAAATTGATCCTGAAACTACACTGTTTATTATTGTTTCAAAAACATTTACTACACAGGAAACAATAACCAATGCCAATTCAGTTAAAAAATGGTTTTTATCAAAATATCCCAATGGAGATGTTTCAAAACACTTTATTGCTGTTTCTTCGTCAATAGAAAAAGCAAAAAAATTTGGGATATCAGAAAATTATATTTTTCCAATGGAGGATTGGGTTGGTGGTAGATTTTCAATTTGGGGATCTGTAGGATTATCTATAATGTTATCAATAGGACCAGATAATTTTGAAGAAATCTTAGAGGGAGCTTATGAAATGGACCAACACTTTAAAGATAAACCGTTTGAAGAAAATATTCCTGTAATCCTGGCTTTAATTAGTATTTGGTATAATAATTTTTTTAATGCTGAGACAGAGGTAGTTATTCCTTACTCAGAATATTTAAAATTATTACCATCTTATCTTCAGCAAGCTGTAATGGAAAGCAATGGTAAAAACTATGATAGAAATGGTAATCCTGTTTCATATGAAACTGGTAATATTATTTGGGGATCAACTGGAACTAATTCCCAACATGCCTTTTTTCAATTACTCCACCAAGGCACAAAATTTATTCCATCTGATTTTATAGGTTTTATTGAGCCTCTTAATAATAAGAATGATCATCATGAAAAACTAATGTCAAACTTTTTTGCTCAAACTGAAGCTTTAATGAATGGTAAAACTGAAGACGAGGTATTAAAAGAATTAAATGAATTGAAATACTCTGAAGATAACATAAAAAGAGTCTTACCATTCAAAATATTCCAAGGCAATAAACCATCTAATTCAATATTAATAAATAAACTAACTCCTAAATCGCTTGGAAAACTAATTTGTTTATATGAACATAAAATTTTTGTTCAAGGAGTAATTTGGAATATATTTAGCTTTGATCAATGGGGAGTTGAACTAGGGAAAAAACTTGCAAATAATATTTTAAATGAAATACAGTCTGACATTATATTTACTCATGATGAATCAACAAAAAACTTAATTAAAAAGTTTAAAAAAAATAGCTAACTTATAATTTAGATTGTAATTTATACTTAATGTCTAATTTACTACTATATCTTTTATTTTTAACTGAATTTGACTTTCACCATTCCAAGAGTTTTCTTCAATTGAATACAAAATATCAAGTGAATCTGATTTTTTAATATCATCATACATATAACCTTTACCAAAGGCAATTGCTCTAAAACTATTGTTATTATTATCTCCAATTTCTAGTTTTAAGTGCTTGTCTTCTCTACCAACTCTCTCTGGATTTCCTTTAACTAAACATCTGCATGTCTTAAACATCGGTTTTGAATTACCAGATCCAAAAGGACTCATTTGATTTATTATTCTTAAAACTTTTGAAGTAATGTCTTTTAAATCCAATTCTAAATCATAAAAAAATACCCTTTGTTTTTGGTCGGACTTTAATTGAACTGAAACAATTTTTTCAAATTCATTTTTAAATTCATTAAATTTTGATTTTGATACTGTAACACCAGCTGCATATTTATGGCCTCCAAAATTGACAATATATTTTTTTGACATTTCAAGTGTTTTATATACATCAAAATCTCTTACTGATCTAACAGATCCAACATAATTATCTCCTGAACTTGTGAAAACTATTGTAGGTTTATAATAATTTTCAATTAATCTTGATGCAACTATTCCAATCACTCCCTTATGCCAATTTTCACTTGAAACCACAGTTGTATTTGATTTAATTTTTGAATTTTCAACTATTTTAATTGCTTCCTTAGTTGTCTCCTCGTCAATTAATCTCCTATTTTCATTAAACTTCTCAATTTTAATAAATTGTTTTTCAACATCTATAATTTCATTGTAAGTCAATAATTTAAATGCTTCAAGTGAATGATCAATCCTTCCTGCTGAATTTATTCTTGGTGCAATTTTAAATGATATATCAGATGTATTAATACTTGATTTTGAAAGACTCAAAAATTTTTTTAGTCCAGGTTTATTGGTCTCATTTAATTTTTTCATACCATGATAACACAAAATCCTATTCTCTCCAACAATAGGAACTAAATCAGAAACAGTTGCTATTGCAACTAAATCTAAATAATCAGTTACTATATCGAAATTTATGTCCCATTGCATAGACAGTGCTTGAACTAATTTGAAGCCAATTCCACACCCACATAAATCTTTAAATGGATAATTACAATTACTTTTTTTTGGGTTTAGTATAGCAACAGCATTAGGTAATTCAATACCAGGTTTGTGATGATCACAAATTATAAAATCAATTTTATTTTCATTTGCATATCTAACATTTTCAACTGCTTTTATTCCACAATCTAATGCTATTATCAAATTTATACCTTTTTCTTTTGCAAAATTTATTCCTTTAATTGAAATTCCATAACCTTCTTTATATCTATCAGGCATGTAAGGAATTATATTTTCAAAAAAATTCGATAAAAAAAGATACATTAAAGATACTGCCGTAGTTCCATCTACGTCATAATCCCCATAAATCATTATTGGCTCATTATTCAGCTTAGCTTTATTAATTCGAATTACAGCCTCTTTCATTTGATTCATCAAAAAAGGATCATGCAAATTATTTAATGAAGGCCTAAAAAATGCTTTAGCAGATTCAAAATCGTTGATTCCTCTTTGGCTTAGTAATTCAGAAATTAACTTAGGAACACCTAATTCTTTTTCCAAAGAATTATTTTTAGAAAGATCTCTTTTTTTCCAAATTACTTTACTCATTGTGCCCAGAAATACATATTATAAATTCACCCCTTATTTTTTTCTTATCAAAATATTTAATGGCTCCAGAAATTGACCCTCTGAATGTTTCCTCATGAATTTTTGTTAATTCTCTTGAAATTGATATTTTCCTATTGGGAGAAAGTTCATCATTAAACTCACTCAATGTTTTAATAAGTCTATGGGGGGATTCAAAAAAAATAGTGGTTCTAGTTTCATTTTTGAGTTCTATAATTCTTTTTTTTCTTCCTTTTTTGTGCGGAAGGAAGCCCTCAAATATAAATCTATGTGTAGGCAGCCCACTTACGACAACAGCAGGAACAAATGAAGTTGGTCCTGGAAGACATTCTACCTCAATTTTTTTTTTTAATGCAATGTTAATTAAAGAAAAGCCTGGGTCAGATATTAAAGGTGTTCCTGCGTCAGAGACTAAAGCTATTTCATCGTCTTCTTTTAAATTTTCAATTATCTTGGGAGCATTTTTGTTTTCGTTATAGATATGAAAACTTAAAATTTTTTTTTTTATGTTGTATTTTTTTAAAATTACTTTTGTTTTCCTAGTATCTTCAGCATAAACTAATTTTACTTTATTTAAAGTTTCAATAGCTCTAAGAGTTATGTCTTTTAAATTTCCTATTGGTGTAGGTATTACATAAATTTTGGGCATCAATAATTTTATTTAAATTTTAATTTTATTATTTATAATTTTGCTGCGTCTCAAAAAAAAATTATCATTTTTTAATTAAAAAATAATTACTTTAAATTTATTAAATGTTTTATTTCTTTAATATAGTAATCAATTCTAATTTAAATGAATATTTCTGGTTCTTATTTAACAATAAATTTGAAAAATTTAGAACATAACTTAAAAGTTATTAAATCTAAATTAAATGCTAAGTGTAAAATTATCCCAGTGGTAAAAGCAAACGGTTATGGTTCCGATTCAATAATAATCGCAAAAAAACTTTATGAATTGGGAGTTGAAAGAATCGCTGTTGCTACATTTAATGAAGCATTAATACTCAAAAAATCAGGGATAAAAATGTCAATTATGATTTTTTATCCAAATTTTAAGAATGTTAATTTAATTATTAAAGAAAACTTTGAAATGGTTATTTATTCAAAGCATTTATTCGAAATAGTTTCAAAAAAAATAGATAAATTAAAAATTAAATCCTACCCAGTTCACTTAAAATTTAATAGTGGTTTAAATAGATTAGGTCTAGAAAAAAATGAAATAAAATTTATTTTAAATTCAAATAAAATAAAATCTATAGATATTTTAAGTATTTATTCTCATCTTGGATGTTCAGAAAACGACAGACCTTGTAGATACACTGATAAGCAAATAGAATTGTTTGATGAACTAATCAAAGATCTTAGCAAATTAACCCGTCCAAAATTGGGTTTTCACTTATTAAACACTTCAGGGGTGTTTAATTATCCTAAGAAACAATATGATTCAGTTAGAATAGGGCTAGGTCTTTATGGTTATTCAAATAATTTTGTGTGGGATAAAGAACTCAAACCAGTTTTTGAATTGAAATCACCAATTATTCAAATAAAAAAAGTCCCAAAAGGAAGATATGTTGGGTATGACTTTGGTCAAAAAACAGAAAGGGAGTCTTTAATTGCGTCCATTCCAATTGGACATGCTGATGGCATAAGCAGAAATTTTGGGGGGAAAAATATTAATGTTTTGGTAAATAATAAAAAATGTTCAATAATAGGCAATATATGCATGGATATTTTGATGATTGATGTAACAAATGTAGTCTGCAAAACTGGAGATTTTGCTCTTATTTTTGGACCTCAAAATTCAGCCTCTAAAATTTCTAAAAAAGCAGGAACAATATCTTATGAGCTATTAAGCGGAATTTCAAATAGAATAATTAGAAAAATTATATATTAATGTCAATTTGTTTTATTTGTAACACATTTTGTAAAAACAAACTTTATTTCAAAATAAATTTAATTAATTAGTTAATTTTGAAAAAAAAAAATGAAAGTAGCAGTTGTTGGTGCAACAGGAATGGTAGGTAGAGAGATGCTAAAACAATTAGAGGAAAGAAACTTTCCAATTTCTAATCTTTTACCTATTGCATCTGAGAAGTCTGCTGGTAAACTAATAAATTTTAAAAATAACTCTATTCCTGTAATCGGTATTGAAAATTCTTTGGATGTCAGAGCTGACATAGCACTTTTCTCTGCTGGAAGCGATATTTCTTTGAAATGGGCTCCAAAATTTTCAAATAATGGAACTATTGTAATTGATAATTCATCAGCATGGAGAATGGATCCCAAAATAAAACTTATAATTCCAGAAATTAATTCTAATATTCTCACAAATAATGACAAAATAATAGCAAATCCCAATTGTTCAACTATACAAATGTTAATGGTTCTTGCTCCTCTTCACAATCAATTTGGAATTTCAAGATTAATAATTTCAACTTATCAGTCTATAACAGGAACTGGTATTAAAGCAGTTAATCAACTTGAGAATGAATATAAAAATACCAAAGGAGAAATGGCTTACCATTATCCAATACACAAAAATGCAATTCCGCATTGTGATGATTTTTTAGAAAATGGTTACACAAAAGAAGAAATGAAATTAGTAAACGAAACACACAAAATACTTTCTGATAATAATATAAATATTTCTGCAACAGCAGTTAGAATTCCTGTTGTTGGTGGACATAGCGAGTCAATAAATGTTGAGCTTAAAAAACCATCTGACTTAAAAGATATTTACAAAATTCTTAATGACTGTCCTGGAGTCGTAGTTGAAGACAATCCATCTAAAAATAAATATCCAATGCCTATTTATTCTGAGGGAAAAAATGATGTTTTTGTTGGTCGAATAAGAAATGATATATCAAAAAAAAATACTTACAACATGTGGATAGTAGCTGATAATTTAAGAAAAGGAGCTGCAACAAATGCAATTCAAATTGCTGAATATATAAAAGATAACTTTTAAGTTTATTCTAAATTAAATTCATTCATAAACTTTGTAGTATAATTGCCATCTAAATAATCTTTATTATCCATTAACTTACGATGAAAAGGAATAGTTGTGGTAATTCCTTCAATCACAAATTCATCCAATGCTCTTTTCATTTTATTAATTGCTTCTTCTCTAGTTTGAGCTGTAGTTATAAGTTTTGCAATCATAGAATCATAATAAGGAGGAATTGTATAACCAGAATATACATGAGTATCTAGTCTAACGCCATGACCCCCTGGAATATTTAAGTTTGTAATTTTTCCTGGTGATGGTCTAAATCCATTGTAAGGATCTTCTGCATTAATTCTACACTCAATTGAATGTAATTTTGGTATGTAATTTTTACCTGAAAGTGGTTCACCACAAGCTACTTTAATTTGTTCTCTTATTAAATCAAAATCCATTACTTGTTCCGTTACTGGGTGCTCAACTTGTATCCTAGTATTCATCTCCATAAAATAAAAATTTCTATTTTTATCAACTAAAAACTCAACTGTCCCAGCACCTTCATATTTAATAAATTCTGCTGCTTTGATTGCAGCTTTACCCATTTTTTCTCTTAATTTTTCAGTCATAAAAGGAGAAGGTGTTTCCTCTGTTAACTTTTGATGTCTTCTTTGAATAGAGCAATCACGCTCAGATAGATGACAAGCTTTACCATATCTATCACCTACCACTTGAATTTCAATATGTCGTGGTTCTTCAATCAATTTTTCCATATACATGGAATCATCATTAAAAGACGATAAAGCTTCTTGTCTTGCGCTATTCCAAGCTGGTTCTAATTCGTTTTCAGACCAAACAGATCTCATACCTTTACCTCCTCCTCCTGACGAAGCTTTTAACATTACTGGATACCCAATTTTCTTAGCAATTTTTAATGCATTTTTATAACTATCAATTATCCCCTCAGAACCTGGAATAATTGGGACACCAGCAGATTTCATAGTTGCTTTTGCAGTAGATTTATTTCCCATTTTTTCAATCATTTTTGATGAAGCACCTATAAATTTTATTTGATGTTCTTCACACATTTTTGAAAATTTTGAATTTTCGGATAAAAAACCATATCCAGGATGAATTGCATCAGCATTGGTTATTTCAGCTGCAGCAAGAATATTAGAAGCTTTCAAATAAGAATTTTTACTTTCTGCTGGTCCAACACATACTGCTTCGTCTGCAAATTTAACATGTAAACTTTCCTCATCAGCTTTTGAATAGACTGCAACAGACAAAATACCCATCTCTTTACAAGTTCTTATTATTCTAAGTGCTATTTCACCTCTATTAGCAACTAAGATTTTTTTAAACATCATTTTAAAAATTATTATTTAGTATCAATAAGAAAAAGTGGTTGATCAAATTCTACAGGAGATGAATCGTCTACTAAAATTTTTACAATTTTACCATCTACATCTGATTCAATTTCATTAAATAATTTCATGGCTTCAATAACACATAGTGTGTCACCTTTTTTAATTTGAGAGCCAACATCCACAAATACATCTTTTTCAGGTGAAGGCTTTCTGTAAAAAGTGCCAATTATTGGAGACTTAATTGTTGTATATTTTTCATTTGATTTTTTCTCATCCAAAACAACTGATTCCTCTTGATTTTGATCAATAGAATTTTCATCAGTAATGTTTAATAGTTCATCCTTTGACAATATTGAGGAATTAACTCTTGTTGAACTTTTTTTATTATCAGTTTTTATGGTAATCTTAAACTCTCTTAATTTAAGTTTAACCTCACTAATATTAGAAAGAGAAACGAACTTAATTAAATTTTTAATTTCCTTAATATTCATAAACTATATTTTAATTGAAGATAGTGGTTTTTTAAAATCTATAAAATCTTTTTAAATAAAAGAATTATTTCGTTTTAAATTTAAGAATCTGAACTTTCAAGTTCCTCATTTTCAATTAAAACTCTTCCTTTATAATACAATTTTCCCTCATGCCAGTGAGCTCTGTGATATAAATGTGCTTCACCAGTAGTTTTGTCTTTTGCAATTTGTTGAGTTTTAGCTTTTATGTGTGTTCTTCTTTTGTCTCTCCTTGTTTTGGAAATTTTTCTTTTAGGATGTGCCATATAATGTTTTTTTTAAAGTAATTTTTTTAATTCATTCCATCTAGGATCATTATTAACTTTACTTTTATTCGATTTAAAATTTTCTAAATTAATATTTTTGTCTTTTTTAATTTCGGGATTAACTCTTTTCAAAGGGATACTTAGAACTATCATTTCATATATATACTGAGAAACATTAATTCTACTTGATCCATGAGGTAAAAATATAATTTCATCATTGTCATCATTATATTCATTGCCAAATTTAACAATAAATTCTAAATTAGAACTTGTATTCAAATTAAATGGCTCATTTGTTATATCACAATTTAAAGTTACATATCCATGAGAAGAGAATTTAAAATCAATTAAGCTTGTTTTTTTATCTAAAATTAAATTAGATTTATAAGATAGATTAATAAATTCGTTATAATTAAAAAATTCAAAGAAAGTTTTATCAATAATATAATTGAACTTATGCTGTCCATTCTTTAAACCTGAAAAATTAATTTCAAAATCTGATAATTTTCTCATAATTAATTTTTTTCAATTAAAACTTATTTCTATTTTGATAAACCTTTTTCAATAATAATAACGCCTCAAAAAAAGAGCTGTTATTTGCTATATTTTTCCCTGCAATATCGTAACCAGTGCCATGATCAGGCGATGTTCTTACAACATCTAATCCAGCTGTAAAATTCACTCCACTTCCAAAGGAAAGAGTCTTGAATGGGATTAGCGCTTGGTCGTGATAAATACCCATAACTGCATTAAATTCTTTATACTTACCTGAGCCAAAAAAACTATCAGAAGAAAAAGGTCCCTTAATTTGGATATTTTCTTTATTTAGTTTGGATAATGCTGGAATTATAATTTCGTCGTCTTCGCTTCCTATTATACCTTTATCTCCTACGTGAGGATTAATTGATAAAATGGCAATATTTGGATTAGATATTTTAAAATCCTTAATAAGAGAATTATGTAAAATTTTTAATTTTTCAATAATTAAATTTTCAGACAGGTTAGAAACTATTTCATTTAAAGGTATGTGATCTGTCAATAGTCCAATAACCAAGTTTTTTGATACCATCATCATCAAACTTTTATTGTTAAATAAATTATTTAAATAATCTGTGTGGCCTTTAAATTTAAATTTTTCAGATTGAATGTTGGCTTTGTTAATTGGAGCAGTTAATATAACATCAACTTCTCCCTCTTTTAATGCATTTGAACAACTTGATAATGAAATGAAAGAAAGTTCACCTGCTGTTTTATCTTCTACACCAAAATTAATTTTATAATCATTATTCCAAGAGTCAATAACATTTAATTTATCATTTTCTAAGTAATCCAAACTTTTATTCTTAACAATTTTAGTTTTTAAATTGAAATACTTTTTTTGAAATTCAACTAATTTAAAATTAGCAAAAACAATAGGTAAAAATGATTCAAATATTTCACTATTTTGAAATGTTTTAAGAATTATTTCTAATCCTATACCGTTAGGATCTCCAATTGAAATTCCAACCTTAATTTTATTTAACATATTTATAATTGAAATATTTATTTTTTAAATTAGCGGACCAAAGTTAATCAATATCAATATATGTTTACAGGAATTATTGAATCTTTAGGAAAAGTTGTTAATATTAAAAAAAATAAAAAAAATTTTGATATTGAAATTAATAGTGAAATAAGCTCTAAGCTCAAGATTGATCAAAGCCTTAGTCACAACGGAATTTGCTTGACTGTTATAAATGTTGAAAATGAAACTCATACAGTAACAGCTATAAATGAAACAATATCAAAAACTAATCTTAACAAATTAAAAATAGGTGATGAAATTAATCTTGAAAGAGCTGTTAAAGTTGGAGATAGGCTTGATGGTCATATAGTTCAAGGTCATGTTGATGAAACAGCTTATTGCACTCATATAACTGAAGAGGATGGGAGTTGGATTTTTACATTTAAATATTCAGATCTTTCAAAAAACATAACTATTGAAAAAGGTTCAATTACCATAAATGGTGTTAGTTTAACTGTTATTGATTCTAAAGATTATAATTTTTCAGTTGCGATTATACCTTACACTTATGAGAATACAAATTTTAAAAATTTGAAAGAAGGATCGTTAGTTAATTTAGAATTTGATATGATTGGTAAATACATTAAAAAATTGCATGGCAAACTTATTTAAAAATAAAAACTATATTTAATTAAAAAATAATGGGGGTATTAGAATTATCAACTATTTTACTTTGTCTTGCATCAGTTTTTTCTCTAATTAACATTAGACTTTTAAAACTTCCCATGACAATAGGCTTGATGATTCTAGCTCTAATCTTATCCTTATTAGTTTTAATTATAGGAATCATTTTCCCTGCAGTTTTTGAAACAGTCACATCCATTACAAAAGAATTTGATTTTAGTGAACTTCTTTTTAATGTTATGCTTCCTTTCTTGCTTTTTGCTGGTGCAATAAGTGTAAATGTCCATGAATTACTGAAAGATAAGGTTACTATTCTTTTACTTGCTAGTTTTGGTGTCTTATTTTCAACCTTTACTGTTGGTACTGG
>MDSW01195690.1_pt1 | contig 19193 bp, 19 predicted proteins | sample 811171 | NCBI WGS metagenome assembly MDSW01 (sample SAMN05326641, study PRJNA326480) | marine metagenome | isolation source: seawater | place: Atlantic Ocean: North West | collected 2012 | reverse complement strand
CTCTGGAGGATTCGAACCTCCGACCTGCGGTTTAGAAAACCGATGCTCTATCCAGCTGAGCTAAGAGCGCATATAAATATATTTGAATTTATAATAGTTATTTAACTTTTAAAAAGAAATTTTTTCAGAATAATCAATAAAGTCAAAAGTTCAACTCTGCCGATAATCATAAAAAATATCAGAAAATATTTGATAATGAACTGTAAATTTTCAAAATTGAAGTCTTCAATACCATACATAGATGAATTAACTGTGTTCATTAAAGTTAAAATTGAAATCTTGAAAGAATTCTCAAAAGAAATACCAAAAAAAGTTAAAAAACATGACAAAAACAACATGGAAATTAAAAAGATTAAAACTGATAAAAAGTATTTATTAATAATGAGATTATCAAAACTTATATCAAAAAAAAGTTGTTTTTTATTTGAAACAGTCTTTGGCTTTACGTGTGAAATTAGATTATCAATAGAGAATTTAAATAAAATGTAAAGCTTGAAAAATCTAATACCTGAACTCGTTGAAAAAAAAGAACCACCTATAATAACTAAAATTAAGAACAAAAAGGATAATGACGATGGGGTATTTTTTAATGAAAGTCCAATATTAGATACACTACTGGCAATTGAAAATAGAATTAGACTAAAGTCGTAATCAAAATTTAAAAAAGAAAAGAAAATAATTATTAAAAAAAATAAATAAAAAAGAAGGTAAATATCCTCCTGAAAAAAGTTTAAATTTCTATTTTTTAAAAAAACTAAATTATAAGTAAGAAAAATACTAAAAAAGGACAACAACATTAACAAAGCAAAAATTACCTCTTTGGTATTTGTGTTTAAAATTAAAGACAAATTATTAAATGGTAAAAAACCTCCTGAAGAAATAAGAGTCATTGACAAATTAAAAGAGTCGAAAGTTCTAAAATTAAATATCTTCAAGATTAAAAAAATAAAAAAGGTCAATACTGAATAAAGTATTAAAATTTTAAAAGACTGTTTGAATGTTTCTGATGTATCAAAAGTAATAAAATTTGTAAGCGATTTTTTAAAATTATTATCAAAAATATCTATTAACAAAATAATAGAAAATAAAAAATATAATCCACCTATCCATTGAGTTGAGGATCTCCAAATTATTAAACTTTGGTCTAAGTGTTTTATATTTTCAAAAATTGTGAAACCAGTAGATGTAAAGCCAGAAATTGTTTCAAAATAAGAATCTAAAAAAGAAATATTATAAATACTTAAGTAAAATGGTATTGATAGAACTATAGGCAATATAAAATAACCCGATATTACTGTGATTATTTTATGATAAATATTAATTTTATAATTATCTTTATTTTTTAATAAAAATATTAACCCAAATATTAATGATAAAAACAATGTGATTAAATAGCTGTTAATGCCCAAATACAAATTAAAGTAATAAGAATAAATTATATTAAAAAAAGATAATACAGAAATTATTAAATAAAATACTCCTAAATAAACTAAACTAAAATAACTCATTTCAACTTAAATTGAACTAATTCTAAACATGCTTTCAACAAGTGGTAATTGATTTATTTTTGCAAGAAGTACAACTATATCTTTTTTTTGGAAAATAAAATTTGATCTTGGTATAATAATTTCTTCTCCTCTTAGAATAGCGCCTATTCTTATTTCTTCTGGTAGATTTGAATTTTTTAATTCTTTGTTAACTAAATCAGAAGTCTCAATTATTTCCGCCTCAATTACTTCATACTCTCCATTTAAAATACTATAAGCATTCTCAATAGAGCCTTTATGAACATGCTTTAATATACTTGATACCGTATTCATTCTTGGATCTATAAGATCATTAATTTTTAATGACGATTGTAATAAAGAATAATTTGGCTTATTTATTAAAGCCATTGTTCTTTTATCTTTTGAGAATTTTTCAACAAGTACACTTACCATTAAATTATCTTCGTCATCATTAGTCAAAGCAAGTACCGTTTCAACCTCGCTTAAATTAGCTTCATTCAAAACATCTTCATCAAGACCATCACCGTTTATGATAATTGAATTATTTAATTCTTTTGCAATAATCTCTGCTCTAGTTTTATCTTTTTCAATTATTTTAATTCTGGCATCTTCAAAAGATTTCTCGATATTTTTTGCGAGATTAAAACCAATATTTCCACCACCGATAATCAAAATTTTATTAGAAATTTTTTCATTATGACCAAAAGCAGATAAAGTTTGTTGCATCTGAGAAGAATTAATAACAACATAGGCTTTATCATTTTCTTGGATTACATCATTTTTTTTTAAGATGATAAATTTATCTTTTCTAATAACTCCTAGAATATGTGCTTCAAGTTTAGGAAACTTTTTAGTTAATTCTTTTAATTTTATTTTAACTAAAGGACAATTTTTTTCGACACTTATTTCAAGAAGTCTAATTTTATTATCGGCAAATGGTATATTGTCTAAAGCTCCTGGTGCCTCTAACTTTCTTTGTATAGACTTAGCAATTTCAAGTTCTGGTGATATAATTACATCTATTGGAAGATTTTCTTTACTGTAAACTTTTGAAAACTTAGGATTTAGATAGTCTTGGGACCTTATCCTTGCGATTTTTTTTGAAATTTTAAAAACTGTATATGCAATTTGACAAATAAGCATATTTATCTCGTCATTTCTTGTAACTGCAATAATCATATCGGCATTTGAACCGTCGGCTTTTTCTAAAATTGATGGATATGTAGCTTTGCCAACGATTCCTTTAACATCAAGGGTATCGTTAATTTTTTGAATATCTTCGCTAGACTGGTCAATTACTGTAATAGAATGATTTTGTTCACTTAATAGCTTAGCTATTGTAAAACCAACTCTACCTGCGCCACAAATAATTATATTCATTTAATTTAAATCTTTTACGCCTAGACCCTTAAGTTTACGATGTAAAGCAGATCTTTCCATGCCAACAAATTCAGCGGTTTTTGATATATTTCCACCAAATTTTTTAAGTTGTGTTGTTAAATATTCTTTCTCAAAATTTTCCCTAGCTTCTTTAAGTGGTACGGAAAGAGAATTTTCAATTTTATAATTAGTTTCATTGGTTTTTTTAAGAGACTCTTTAATAATACTAGATACCTTTTCACTATTGTCTGGACCCAATATAGCAATTCTTTCTATTAAATTTCTTAATTCTCTAACATTTCCAGGCCAATCATAGTTTATTAAATAATGATTATTAGTATCAATAATAAATTTTTTTAAATTGTAGTTTTGAGCAATTTTTTCAGAAAAATATTTAATCAACAAAGGAATATCCTCTGGTCTATTTTTTAGATGTTCTATGTTAATCTGAAAAACATTTAGTCTATGAAATAAATCCTCTCTAAAATTACCTAATTTAATTTCATTATTAATGTCTTTGCTAGTAGAACATATAATTCTGACATTTACTTTTATATCATGATCTCCATTAATTCTTTTAAATTTTTGATCAATCAATACTCTTAAAATTTTAGATTGTGTCTCTAAAGGTATTTCTGAAACTTCATCTATTAACAATATGCCGCCAGAGGCTTTCTCCAGTGCACCATAAGATATTGAACCATTATTTTTTTCTTCACCGAATAATTCTAACTCATATTTTTTAACATCTAAAAGTGCTCCATTTAAAATTACAAATGGACCAGTTACTCTACTTGAAAGTTTGTGAATTTTCCTTGCTATCAATTCTTTTCCTGAACCGGTTGGTCCATTAATAAAAACTCTACTTTCAGATGTTGCTAACTTTGCAATTTGATCCTTAATTTTTTCTATATTTGAACTTGATCCTATTAACTCAAAAGAATGGAATAATTTTGTTGTTAACTCTTTATTCTGACTTTTAAGATGAAAGTTTTCTACTGCTCTTTTAACAAAATTTAATAGCCTTTCTTGATCAAATGGTTTTTGAATAAATTCAAAAGCACCAGACTTCAATGATTTAACTGCCATTTCAATGTTTGCATGTCCTGAAATTATTATTACTGGAATATCTTTGTTCTTATTTTTTATATGAGATAGAAGCTCTATCCCGTCATTATCTCCTTTATCAAGCTTAACATCTATGATTGCAACATCAGGTAATTTTTTATCAATTTCAGTTAATGCTTGATTATAGTTTGCAGCTACTCTTGTTTTGTAACCTTCATCAGAAATAAGTTCATTTAAAATATTTCTAATATCTGGGTTATCATCAATAATAAGTATTTCAGTTGCCATTTTTTGAAAAGTTTATAACAATTTTTGCACCAATTTTTTGTTTTAAAAAGTTAATTGAACTATTGTGATCATTTAATATTTTGTTAACTATTGATAATCCTAAGCCTGTACCCTTTTTCTTTGTAGTATAGTAGGGTTTCAAGATGTTATTTAAATTTTCGTCAATAAAACCAATTCCATTATCAGTTATAATTAAACTTATATAATCATTTTTATTCTCAATTTCTATATCAATTTTCTTAGATAAATTAGGAGTTTTAGCTGCTTTTTCTTGAACACTTTCAATAGAATTTTTTACTAGGTTGAAAAAAACTCTACTAATCTGTTCACTATCACAAATCATCCAGTAATAATCATCTTTATTAGTCAATTTAATTTTAATAGAACTATCTATTTCATTTAATAATTTTATGTTTTCGGTAACTATGTCTAATAAATTATTTTTTTTTAAGATTGGTTTAGGCATTCTTGCAAAATCAGAGAATTCATTTACTAAGTTCTCGATTTGATCTATCTGTTTATTAATAGTTTTTAAATGATCATTAAAATTATTCTTTTGATTTGACTCAATCATATTTGAATATTTATTTTTTAATCTATCTATAGTTAGTTGAATTGGGGTAAGTGGATTCTTAATTTCATGGGCTAGCTTTCTTGCAATGGTATTCCATGCTTCAAATCTTTCCTGCAAAATAAGTTTTTCTTGCTGGTGCTTCAACTGATCTATCATGTAATTAAAATTTTTATTTAAAACCTCCAGCTCTTTATCGGTTTTTATTTCAGGGACTTTTGTTTCAAGATTTCCCTCGCCAATTTTTTGTGATGCGAATATTAAATTTGAAATCGATCTGAAGAATCGTGAAGAAAATTTTATAGCTATTGAAATTGATAAAAATAGAAGCAAGGAGACAATAACAATATAAATTAGAAAGAAAGATATTTTAATTCCAGTACTTTTATCCTCTACTCTGTAATAAAAATTTATGGCCTCTTCTGACTCTGTTAAGTAATTTGATATTTCTTCATCCAAAAACTTTACAACATAAACATAAGTATCAATATATGCAGTTAATTTTTGAATTGCTGAAGATTTGTTTTCAAATGCATTTATAATTTTTAATGGTTTTTCTTTGTTAAATACCATCTCTAATGCTTTTTCGTTTGGAGGAAAAAAGGTTTTATCATTAGTATTGGTAGTTAAAATCAAATTACCTGAACTATCAATCAAATGAATCTCATCAACATCTCTGATAAATTTTTGTGTAATAAGTAAATTTTTAAATCTTCTAGGATTGTCATAAAAAATACTTACATTTTTATTTAAATCTAGAGCTATAAGCACAATATCAGACTCAATTTTATTTCTTACATCGTCAACATAGTTTTTGGCTATTTCATACGAATTATTAACTGCGGTTGTTATTTTTTTATCAAAATATTTTTCTAAAGCGAAAGAAAATAAAAATAAAGAAAATATAGAAATAAGAATTGAAGGAATTAGTGTAAATAAAGAAAAAAAAGCTATATATTTTTTATTCGCTTTTGAACCATCAACATTAATATCAACTTTTAACGAATTTTTAACTTCAACAAAAATTAATACAAAAAATATTAATAATAACACTACATTTATAATAAGTAATGATTGAAGATTTATATGCTCTAAATTTAAAAAACTTCTATTAATAAATGTTAAAAATGTTAAAAAACCAACCGAAAGTGTAACTAAAAAAATTACACATATAAAAATATTTTTTTTGATAAATTCTAACATTATGCAATAAATAAACTAACTATATAATTTATACATGAATAATTGTTTTATCATACTTGCAGCAGGCGAAAGTAAAAGATTTAAATATAACGTACCTAAACCTTACGTTATTTACAAAGGAAAACAAGTAATTCAACATTCCATTGATAAGGCAATAAAGTCAAAAAAAATAATGAAAATTGTGCTTGTAGTAAATAAAAAACACAAGAAATTTGTTAAAAAATTAAAACAAAAAAAAATCAAAATAATTTACGGGGGTAAAACACGTGCTGAATCGGCCTTTAAAGCTTTACAATGTATAAAAAAAAGTAAAATAAAGAATGTTCTTATTCACGATGCAGCAAGACCAAACTTTTCACCTAAGCTTCTTCATCAACTACTTGAAAAATTAAAAGGTAGTAACTGTGTAATACCTGTAATCAAGTTATCAGACTCAGCAAAGTTTAAATATAAAAATTTAATAACAAATATTAATCGTGATTTTATATATCTCACACAAACACCACAGGCATTTGATTACAAACAGTTGTATAAGTTGCAAAATAAAAAAAATTTTAAAGTTACAGATGATTCAAACCTATTTATCAAAGCAAAAAAGAAAGTTAAATTCATAAAGGGTGAAGTTCAAAACAATAAAATAACCAATTTTTCAGATATAAAAAATAAATATCTTGTTAACTATGGAATAGGTTTTGATGTTCATAGATTGGTCCCAAAAAGGAAATTATATTTAGGTGGTATAAAAATTAAATCTAAACTTGGTACATTAGGTCATTCAGATGGTGACCCTGTTTTACATGCGGTTACAGATGCAATTTTAGGTGCTTGTAATATGGGAGATATAGGAGAAAAATTTTCTGATAAAGATGTAAAATTTAAAAACATAAGATCAACAATACTTTTAAAGAAGGTTATTAGTGAAATAAAACTTAAAAATAATTTTATTAATAATTTTGATATCAATATAATTACTCAAACACCAAAAATTTCTAAATATAAAAAAAAAAATTATAAAATCTATTTCAAGTATATGCGGAATATCCTCAAATCAAATAAATATTAAAGGGAAAACTACTGAAAAATTAGGTGTAATAGGTAAGGAAAAAGCTATAGCATGTGAAGTAATTGCTTCAGTTTTAAAATATGATTAAAAAAATAAATTTTTTATTTGTTACTTTGTTTGGTATTGGAAAAATTAGCAAAATACCTGGAAGCATAGCTTCATTGTTTACTGTTTTTTTTTTATTTATCTTATTTCATATTTTATATATTTCTCCAGATTTAATTTTAATAATTTTAATAATAATTTTTTTTATTGCACTCTATTCGGTAAATATTTTTATAAAAGATTTAGATAATAAAGATCCAAAAGAAGTAGTTATTGATGAGTTTTTGGGTCAATCTATACCAATATGTCTTTACGAAATTGCTCACGAAGGTACTAAAGAGATCAACAATGTATTAACTTATTATTTTGTAATGTTTATTTTGTTTAGAGTATTTGACATCGCTAAACCCTACCCTGTTAGCTACTATGATAAAAATTTTAAAAATAGTTTTGGCGTCATAATGGATGATGTATGTGCGGGATTATATGTTGTGGCTATTCTTGTTTTATATATGGTAATTACTTCATGAATAAACTGCCAAAAAGAATTGTAAAATTACTTACGAAAAAAAAATTTAAAATTTCTTTTGCGGAGTCTTGTACCGGAGGATTACTTGCTAGTTTTATTACATCAATAAATGGATCTTCTAAAGTTTTTACGCTTGGTCTAGTTACTTATTCAAATCAATCAAAAATTAATATTTTGAAAGTTCCTAAGAATGTTATAAAGAAATATGGTGCTGTAAGCTATGAAACTTGTTTATCAATGTTAAAAAATTTAAATAAAATTAGTAAGACTAATATTTCAGTTTCAATAACAGGTATTGCAGGACCAAGTGGTGGCTCAAAAGAAAAACCAGTAGGTTTAGTTTACATAGGTATTAAAAAAGATAGTAAAATATTAGTTAAAAAATACCTCTTTAAAAATAAAAAAAGATCATATATTCAAAGATCTGCAGCAAATAAAGCTTTAAGTTTAATCTTAGGTTTTATTAAATAGTTCATCTGCTCTTTTTTGAAAAGCATCAGCAATTTTATCAAGGCCGAATTGAAAAGATTTTGTCATAAGGATATTTAAAAAATGATTTTTTAATTCAAAATCAACTTCAAATATAACTTCTGTAAATTTATTTTTATCAATAAATTGCCATTTATTATCTAAATATTTAAGTGGTCCATCAAGGTTAGTTACGTAAATTTTATCTTCTTTTTTATTTAATTTAACATCACTTTTATAAGTATCCTTAAAAGGTCCTTTTCCTATAGTTAAATCAGCAACTATTAACAAAAGATCTCCTTTGTCTTCACGAGAATACACTTTTGCATCTAAACAAAATGGAACAAAAAGTGGATATTTTTCAATATCAAGAACTAAATCTATTAATTGTTCTTTTGAACATTCAATTAATCTCTTAACTGATGCTTTGGGCATTAGTTTGTTTAGTTCTAATATTTTTAAGTTTGAAAAAATCTTCATCAGCATGATAAGATGATCGTGTAAGGGGTGAAGAAGAAATTAACAAAAAACCTTTAGACTTAGCGGCTATTTCCAATTCTTGAAATTCATCGGGTCTATAATATCTTTCTAAAGGATGGTGTTTGATAGATGGTTGTAAATACTGTCCTATAGTCAAAAAATCAACATCAGCAGATCTAAGATCGTCCATTACCTGTAAAATTTCATCTTTGCTTTCTCCTAAACCAACCATTAAACCAGATTTAGTAAAAATATTTTTATCAATTTTCTTTGTGTTTTTTAAAAGTTCAAGTGAAGCAAAATATCTAGAGCCTGGTCTCACTTTTCTATAAAGACTTGGAACTGTTTCAATATTATGATTAAAGACATCAGGTTTGGCTTCTATAACTTTTTTGTAAGACTCACCTTTTCTTAAAAAATCTGGTGTTAAAACTTCAATAGTGGTTTTTGGATTAATTTTTCTTGTCTCAATTATTACTTTATAAAAATGCTCAGCTCCACCATCATTTAGATCATCTCTATCTACTGAAGTAATAACAGCATGTTTTAAACTAAGTTTTTTAACAGCATGGGCAATTTTTAGTGGTTCTAAATCATCAAGTCCATTAGGTTTTCCTGTTGCAACATCACAAAATGCACATGCTCTTGTGCATATTTCACCCATAATCAAAAATGTTGCATGTCGCTTGCTCCAACATTCTGTTATATTAGGACAATTAGCCTCCTGGCAAACAGTTTTGAGATTATATTGATTTACAATTGTCTTTGTTAAGAAAAACTCTTTACTATTTGTAAGTTTTGACTTTATCCAATTTGGTTTTTTCTTAATTGGATTAATTGGTTTATTAATTTTTTCGGGGTGTCTAATTCTTGTCATTGTCTATTATATAAATAGTTTCGTTTAATTTTCCCATCATAAACTTGTCACGTATCAAAAACTCAATATAATCTAAATCAAGATTATCAGTAAGTAATAAATTTTTTGATTGAAAATTATCAATTTTTGCAATTAGTTTTTTTTCTTCAATCTTTAAATTTTTTAGAATTTTATTTTTTTTAACGTAAGAAAAAAAACCTCTCTCACCATTCAACAAATTAAACAAGAAATAAATCATTAAAAAAAAGGAAATATATAAAAAATAATTTTTTTTTAATTTTTCAAACATTAATGAATCTTATTCATTTTGGCATTTTTTCCTAGTTCTTCTTCAATTCTTAATAATTGGTTATATTTAGCGACTCTTTCAGATCTTGCCAATGATCCTGTTTTAATTTGGTTTGAATTTGTACCAACTGCTAAATCAGCAATAAATGTATCTTCGCTATCTCCAGATCTGTGAGAAATTATGGTTTGATAACCAATAGCATGAGCAAATTTAATAACTTCCAAGGTTTCTGAGACACTCCCTATCTGATTGAGTTTGATAAGTATAGCATTAGATGAATTGTTTAAAAAACCTTTTTTTAATCTTTCAAGATTAGTTACGTATAAATCATCTCCAACGATTTGAGTTTTTTTTGTGGAATTCACTAATTTACTCCAAGAAGACCAATCATTTTCAGAAAAAGGGTCCTCTATAGACTTAATTTTGTATTTATTTATAATTTTTAAATAACTCTTGATAGATTTCTCTACTGTTTCAAATTTGTTTGAATGAATGGAATATAAATTGTTTTTAAATAGTTCGTTGGCAGCCACATCCAAACATATTGAGACATCTTTACCATTTATAAATCCAGCTTTTTTGATTGCTTTTACAATTAAATCTAAAGCTGCTTCGTTTTTGCTTATCATAGGTGCAAAACCACCTTCGTCACCAACTGAAGTTGATAAATTTTTTTTTTTAATTAAAAGTTTTAAATTATTAATAACTAAATAACAAATTCTTAACGCTTCTGAAAAGCTTTTCGCTTTATCAGGTCTAATCATGAATTCTTGAATTCTCAATCCATTATTTGCATGGGCTCCACCGTTAATTATATTTAACAACGGGTAAGGTAATTTAAAATTTTTTTTGATTAGAAAATTTTTATATAAAGGTATTTTTTTAATTTTTGCAGATAGTTTTTTTACAGCCATTGAAACTGATAATATCGCGTTAGCCCCAAATTTTTTTTTTTGCTTTGTTCCGTCAAGATTAATTAATAATGAATCAATTTTTTCTTGGTTATGAACATTTTGATTTTTAATTTTTCTTGAAATTATTTTATTAATTAAGTTTACTGAATTAAGTACACTTTTTCCTAAATATTTTTTATTACCTATATCTCTTTTTTCATAAGCCTCGTATGATCCTGTTGATGCACCTGAAGGACATATTGCAGAAGCACTTATATTATCACAAAACACCTCAGCCTCAATTGTTGGGTTGCCTCTGCTGTCAAAAATTTGACGAGCTTTAACTTTGGTAATTTTTGTCATTAATTTTTTTTAACCAAATAATCTATTTCAACTAGTTGATTTATTAAATTTTCCAATTTATTTAATGGAACCATATTGGGACCATCTGATGGTGCATTATCTGGATCTTGATGAGTTTCTAAAAAAACTGCAGCTACACCAACTGCTACAGCAGCTCTAGACAAGTATTCTACAAATTCTCTTTGACCACCACTTTTTTCACCTAATCCTCCTGGTTGTTGAACTGAATGAGTTGCATCAAACACAACTGGATAACCATTTTTGGCCATTATTGGTAATGATCTCATATCTGATACTAACGTATTATAACCAAAGCTAGCTCCTCTTTCTGTTACTAAAATTTTTTCGTTACCTGAGTCAGAAATTTTCTTTGTTACATTGACCATGTCCCAAGGAGCAAGAAATTGACCTTTTTTAACATTTATAATTTTATTAGTTTTTGCTGCAGCAATGAGTAAATCTGTTTGTCTACATAAAAACGCTGGTATTTGGAGTACATCGGCGTGTTGAGAAACTAAAGAGCATTGTTCTTCATTATGAATATCAGTTAAAATTGGAGTATCTAAATCTTTCTTAATTTTATCAAAAACTGGAAGAGATTTTTCAAGTCCAGCACCTCTTTTTCCTTTAAGACTTGTTCTATTAGCTTTATCAAAAGAAGTTTTATATATAAATCCAATTTTAAACTTTATTGCTATTTCTCTTATTTTTCCTGCCATATCCATTGCATGTTGCTCACTTTCAAGCTGGCAAGGTCCTGCAATTAAAGTAAATTTATTACTATTTGATATTTTGATACCGTTACAATTTACTTCTTTTTGTTTCATTTATAGAATTTAGCAGCCTTGATAAAGGATGAGAATAAAGGATGTGGGTTTAAAGGTCTAGATTTAAATTCAGGATGAAATTGGACTCCTATAAACCAAGGGTGACTTTTTAATTCAACAATTTCAGGCAATTTATCATCTGGTGACATACCAGAAAATATCATGCCTTTATTTTCAAATTTATTTCTTAAATTATTATTCACTTCATACCTATGTCTATGTCTTTCTAATATAAACTTTGATTTATAGATTTTTTCTATCAATGAATTATGTCTTAAATTTGCCTTATATATTCCTAGTCGCATAGTTCCACCTAGATCTTTGTTTGATCCTTTGATTAATTTTCCGTCTTTGCTCCACTCATTAAGTAATCCAACTACAGGGTAACATTTTTTGTCTAATTCGCTAGAATTAGCTTTTTTAATTTTTAGAACATTTCTGGCAAATTCTACTACAGCTAATTGCATACCAAAACAAATACCTAAAAAAGGAATTTTATTTTTTCTTGCATAATTAATTGCAGATATTTTACCTTCGGTGCCTCTCTTACCAAAGCCACCAGGTATCAAAATACCTGAAATATTTTTTAAAAGTTTTTTAATTTGATTAGTTTTCAATTTATCTGACTCAATTCTTATAAGGTTAATTTTGACATTATTATCAATTCCACCATGAATTAGCGCTTCATCCAAAGATTTATATGCATCTTTTAAATTAACGTATTTACCTATTATCGCAATATCAACAATTTTTTTCTTTTCTAAAACAGATTTAGTAATTCTTTTCCATGGAGTTAAATTAACTTTTTTTCTTGGTTTTAATTTAAAAAAATTCAAAACTTGTTTATCAAGTTTTTCATTATGAAAACTTATTGGGGCCTCGTAAATAGTTCTAACGTCAACAGTTTCAATTACATTATCTATTGAAACGTTACAAAAAAGAGATATTTTTTTTCTTTGATCTAACGGTATAGATTTTTGAGATCTACAAATAACTATGTCCGGCTGAATACCAAGGCTTCTCAATTCTTTAACAGAATGCTGTGTTGGTTTAGTTTTTATTTCATCAGAAGATTTTAAAAAAGGAACTAAAGTTAAGTGTATAAATAGACTTTTCCCTTTACCATTTTCATTTGAAAATTGTCTAATAGCTTCAACAAAAGGTAAACTTTCAATGTCACCAACCGTTCCACCGATTTCACAAATTACAAAATCCTCGTTAGTTATATCTCCAACTATAAATTCCTTAATTCTGTCTGTAACATGTGGTATAACTTGAACTGTTTTTCCTAAATATTTGCCTCTTCGTTCTTTTTTAATTATATCGCTATAAATTCTTCCCGTTGTTATATTGTCAGATTTTTTTGCAGATATATTTGTAAATCTTTCATAATGCCCAAGATCCAAGTCTGTTTCCGCACCATCGTCTGTAACAAAGACCTCACCATGTTGAAAAGGACTCATTGTTCCAGGATCAACATTTAAATATGGATCCATTTTTCTAACTCTAACTTTATATCCTTGCGATTTAAGTAAATAAGCTAAGGATGCTGAGGAGAGACCTTTTCCAAGTGAAGAAACCACGCCGCCAGTGACAAATATATATCGCGCCATGGAATTATGTTATAACTGATATTTTTAAAAATGAAAACTATTAATTATTATTTTCTGGAATTACTGGTTCATCATCATCATTTACTTCAATTTTGTCAATTACTGAGGTTGGCGAAACGATATCCTCTCTAGATATAATTGTTAAGCTAAGACTACAAATGATGAATAAAGTGGCAATGACAGCTGTTGCTTTTGTAAAAAAATCACCGGCTGATCTTGAAAACATGAAGCTTTCTTGAGAAACACCTATACCTAAAGCACCACCTTCAGATTTTTGGATTAAGACAAGTCCTACCAATATTATTGCAAATATTATATTGAGTACTAATAAAATATTTTCCATGGATGTTAAATAATAGTTTTTTTAACTATATCAATAAATTTCTTTGCATTTTGAGAGGCGCCACCTATTAAAAAACCATCTATATCCTTTATTCTAGCTAAATTTCTAATATTTTTTATATTAACCGATCCGCCATATAAAACTTTAGGTCTTTTAAATTTGATATTTTTTTTAAGAATATTCCTAATTGTTTTAATATTCTTCTCAAGTTCATGATTAGATGGGACAACGCCTGTTCCAATAGACCAAACTGGTTCGTAAGCTATTGTAATATTATTCAAATTTTTTATTTTATATAAACCTTTAATAATTTGTCTTAATAAAATTTGTTTCGTTTTTTTTTTTTTCTTTTGAACTAAAGTTTCTCCTATACAAAGTATTACTTTTAAACCACATTTAACTGAAGAGTTTATTTTTTTATTAATTTGTTGTTCTGTTTCACCCTCATTTCTATTTTCTGAGTGACCTAAAATTACATGCTTAGCTCCAGTTTTTTTTAACATTGTTGGACTTATTGATCCTGTATAAGGTCCGCTTGAAGGTTCAAAATGACAATTTTGACCACCAAGTTCAATCTTAGTTCTTTTTATTTTTTTATAGAAAGACTCAAGCAATGTATAGGGTGGACAATATATTAGCTTAAATTTTTTTTTTTTGTATTTTTTAGTAAAATTAATTACTTTATTAAGTGAATTAACTGACTTTAAATCGCCATACATTTTCCAATTTGCAATAAAATAGATATATTTATTTGTCATTATGAAAAATTTAATCTATAGGTTTGTCTTTTATAGATCAATAAATTTAAAGATTAAAAAATGTTAGATAAGATAAGAAATTTTGCTAATACAAAAATTGCTGGAGTTTTGGTTGGTATAATTATTGTACCATTTGTACTGTGGGGAATGGGAGGAGTGTTTAATAGTGGAAATACTAATAACATAGTAAAAATTAATAATAAAAATATATCAACACAAGATTTTATGGAATTCATAAATTCGTCAAGAATTGATGAAAAATCTATCAGAGAAAATTTGGATAATAATATATTAGAACAAATAGTATCTACTCTGGTTTCTGAAAAATTACTAGAAATGGAAATAGAAGATCTAAATCTAAAGATTTCTGAAAAATCTTTAGCTAAGAATATTAAAAATAATCCTAGATTTTACGACGAAAATAATAATTTTTCCAGAATAGTATACGAGAAATTTTTAATCAGTAACAACTTAACTGCAGTAAATTTTGAAAAAAGATTAAAAAAAAATGAATTACAAAAAAAATTATTTTATTATATTGGAGGAGGAATTAAATCTCCATCATTTATTACAAACAAAACTTTTAAAGAAAAAGAGAGTAAAATAAATCTAGAATATCTTAATTTAAGTAAAGCTTATCTAAAAAAAAAAGATATCACAAAAGAAAATATAGAAGATTTTATAAATGAAAATGTAGATGAGCTAAAAGAAGAATATATAAATTTCTCTTATATAAAGATTGATCCTCAAAACCTAGTAGGATCAAATGAATATAGTCAGGATTTTTTTAACAAAATTGATGAAATTGAAAATGAAATTTTAAATGGTAAACAGATTGAAGGTATTGCCTTAGATTATAATTTGAGTCTGATTGATAAAAAAAATTATATTTCGAGTGATGAAAATAATCAAATTGAAAATAAAATTTATAATGAAAGAGATAATAAGGTTGATTTATTTGATGATGGAAATTTTTATGTACTTTATCAAATTAAAGAAGTAAATAAAATTTTACCTAAAATTAGTGACAAAAGATTTAAAAACAAGGTAACAAATATCCTAATTCAAAAAAACAAATATGAATTTAATAAAAAAATATTAGAAAAAATAAACAATAATAAATTTTCTGAAAAAGAATTTAATAACCTAAGTTCTAAAAATTCAATTCAAAGAGAAAAACTACAATTAAACTCAATTGAAGACTTTAAAATATTTACTGAAGAATCTGTTAAAATTATTTATACAATGCCTGAAAATTCTTTTACGTTGGTAAATGACGACAAAGATAATATATATCTTGTTAAAATAAATACTATAACTCATGAAAATATTTCTCAAAATTCAGAAAAATTCTTAAATTATACAAATGAAGCAAGTACAAAATTACGAGAACATTTATACTCTTCATATGATTTTTTTTTAAACGGAAAGTATAAGGTTAAAACTAATCAAAAAACTATTGAGAGAGTGAAAAATTATTTTAAATGATGATTAATAGAAACTTTAATGATTTTAAGTTTCAACATAAACGAAATCAAAATCAAATATTATTTATTTCAAAAAAAGCTCGCGGCGATAATGAAATTATAAATATTATTAATAATTTTTTAATCGAGAAAAATAGTTTTATTTTTGAGTCAGTGGAAAAAGGTAAAATTAAAGGGAGATATACAATATTTGGTAAAAAACCTGATAAAATATGGGAATTTAATAATAATAAAGCTTTCACAATTGATAGTAAACACAATAAAAAAAAATTAGCAGGACAACCTCAAAAAATCCTAGAAAATTTAATTGAAAACTTCAAATTCAAAACCCCTAAAAGTTTACCGCCTATTTGCTCTATGTTATGTGGATTTTTTTCTTATGATATAATTAGATATTTAGAAAAAATTCCAAATACTTGTAAAGATGATTTAAAGCTTCCCGACGTTAGAGTTTTTAGACCTCGTGTTTTAATAATACACGATAACTTAAAAAAAAAAATTTTTTATATTATAAATGTTTTTAAAGATGAAAAAATAAAAAATTATAAAAAAAAGTATAGTGATATTAAAAAAGAACTAATTGACTTAAGCCTTCAGTCTCAAATTAATAATAGAAAAAATATTTTAGTAAATTATTCAAAAAAAATTATAATAAAATCAAATACATCAAAAAATTATTTTCTTAACATGGTTAAAAAAGCTAAAAATTATATAAAAAAGGGTGATATTTTTCAGGTTGTTCTAAGTCAAAGATTTGAAACTGAGCTAACAAAAGATCCATTGGAAATTTATAAAAAACTCAGAATTACAAACCCATCTCCTTTTATGTATTATTTTAATTTTTATGATTTTCAGATTATTGGAGCAAGCCCTGAAATTTTAGTCAGATTAAGAGATAATAAAATAACTGTTAGGCCTATTGCTGGGACTAGACCTAGAGGAAAAAATAAAAACCAAGATAAATTTTATGAGAAAGATTTGCTAAAAGACAAAAAAGAACTTTCTGAACATTTAATGCTACTAGATTTAGGTAGAAATGATGCAGGAAAAGTATCAAAAATAAACACTATCAAGGTTACTGAAAGTTTTGTTATAGAAAAATATTCACATGTAATGCATATAGTTTCTAATGTAGTTGGAAGTTATAATAAAAAGTTTTCAAAATTTAAGTCCCTTCTAGCTGGTTTTCCAGCCGGAACAGTATCTGGTGCACCAAAAATTCGAGCAATGGAAATTATCGATGAATTAGAAAATTCAAAGAGAAAAGTTTATGCTGGGGGTATTGGGTATTTTTCTGCTAACGGTGAATTTGATACATGTATTGCTTTAAGAACTGCTGTAGCTAAAAAAGGTAAGTTTTATGTACAAGCTGGTGCTGGTATAGTTGCTGATAGTGTTCCGAAAAAAGAGTATGACGAAACTGTTAATAAAGCCAAAGCTTTAATAAATGCGCTAAGATAATGAAAATAATTTTAATCGATAATTATGATAGTTTCACTTTTAATTTATTTCACTACCTATCATCACTGAAGATTAATGTTGATGTGGTAAGAAACGATAAAATTAACTCAAAAGAGATTATCAAAAAAAAATATGACAAAATTGTAATATCACCGGGTCCTGGTAACCCATATCAAGCTGGAAATTGTCTTAAAATAGTAAAATCGCTATATAAAAAAATACCAATACTTGGTGTATGTTTGGGTCATCAAATAATTGGACAAGTTTTTGGTTCAAAAATTATTCAAGCAAAAAAAATAATGCATGGAAAAACAAGTATTATATTTTCAAAAAAGATTGGAATATTAAGGAATCTTCCACGAAATTTTGAGGCAACTAGATATCATAGTTTAGTAATTGACAAGAAAACAATTTCTAAAGATCTTATGATTACTGCTGAGACCAAAGATGGAGTAATTATGGGTGTTCAACATAAAATATATGATATTCATGGAGTGCAATTTCACCCGGAAAGTATTAAAACAAAAATTGGAATAAATATTTTAAAAAATTTCATTTATTTTAAGAAAATATGAAACAATTTATTGATAAAATAAAAAAAAAAGAAAATTTATCATTTAAAGAAAGCAAATCTGCTTTTGAGCAATTAATGGAAGGAAAAGTAAGTGATCAAGAAATATTTGATTTTTTAACTTTATTATCTGCTAAAGGTGAAGCTTCTGAGGAGATAGCAGGAGGTGTTTATATATTAAGAGAAAAATCAAAGAGAGTGAATGTAGAAAATTGTATTGATACTTGTGGGACTGGAGGTGACGGGATGAATACACTCAATATTTCAACTGCTTCTGCATTATTACTAGCAAGTATGGGTATTAAAGTAGCAAAACATGGAAATAAGGCTGTCTCATCAAAATGTGGTTCAGGGGATGTTTTGGAAGCACTTAAAATCAGAATTGATTTAGGGTCAAATGATGTAGAAGATCAAATAAATAAAAACAATTTTGGTTTTATGTTTGCGCCAAATTATCATAGTGCTATGAAATTTGTAGGACCTGTTAGGAAAAAAATTGGCAAAAGAACAATCTTCAACATGATTGGGCCATTAAGTAGTCCTGCCCTAATTAAACGTCAAGTTGTTGGAGTTTTTGATAAAAAGTTATTAAGAATATTCGCAAAAGCTTTAAGTAATTTAGATATCAAATTTGCTTGGATTGTTAATAGTGAAGATGGTTTAGACGAGATTTCACCTTATGCAAAAACAAATATTATGCAACTTAAAAATAATGAAATTTCAGAAATCATTATTGATCCAAAAGAATTAAATATAAATGCGGATAAATTTGAAAATCTTATTGGTGATGATTCAAAATTTAATTCAAATAAAATTATAAATATATTTAAGGGTGAAGATAATGATTTTTCTAAAGCAGTTTGTTTGAATGCTGCCGCTGGATTAATAGTTTCAGAAAAATTTTTGAACTTTAAAGATGCATATAGAAATGCAAGAGAACAAATTTTATCTGGAAAGACTTATAAACATTTAGAAAATATTCAAAGTGCCTGAAAACATATTAAAAAAAATAATCAATAACAAAGAAAAAAAAATAGATTTATTAAAAAAAAAATTATCAATTGAAAAATTAAAAACAATAATTAATGAAAACAAATCTTTTTTAAAT
>MDSW01153727.1_pt1 | contig 19199 bp, 14 predicted proteins | sample 811171 | NCBI WGS metagenome assembly MDSW01 (sample SAMN05326641, study PRJNA326480) | marine metagenome | isolation source: seawater | place: Atlantic Ocean: North West | collected 2012 | reverse complement strand
GTGCGCCGCGTAGTCCGCCCAGAAAGCATTGGCCGTGACCAGCCCGGCGTTCTGGCGCTCGATCGGCAACTGGTAGTAATTGTTCTCAACCCACTCTTTTGTCTTGTCTAATTTGCGGTATAGCTGACGTAGTTTTTTTGCGCTTTGCAAACGATCGTCTGCAAAGTATGCCGTGGCAGATTGTTCTTCCTCACCCGCTTCGTAGCGTCCCTGTGCGTTCTTTTTTTGACGTTTCTGTGCGCGGGATTTTGGTTTGGCAATCGCGTCTGTTGCTTCATCTGAGTCCGCAAATAAATCTACCTCTGTGACGATCGACGCGTTCGGGGCGGGTGTTTTTGCATTGTCAGGTCTGGAACTGGCGCCCTGCGGTTGTGCGGGACCGTTGCGGCTGAGTGACTCGGTGTTTGCGCGAAATTCACTAGCTTTGTCACTCAATTTCTGGAGTTGGCTAGCCATGTCAATGGAGGCACCATCGCCGTCAATATCCAGCGCACTGGTTTTGACTGCAGTGTTGAAGAGTTGGTTGAACTGATCCACATTGGGCGGGATCAGTTGGAACAGGTCATGAACGTGTCGCGCCGTGTTCTTGCGTTCGCCTGGCAGACGTTGCGCCAGTAGAGCGCGTTCGACGATGTTCAGCTGCTGATACTTCCACGGTTTGACGTACGCCTTCAGATCCGCCTCTGTCAGCCATTGATCGAGGAAGGTTTTGTCCTTCTTGTGAGTCAGGTAGTCCTGAATGACCGCCTGGAAGAACGCCGGGTCTTTCTTCAGTAGGAAAAAGTTCAATTCGTGACAGGCGTACTGCGAGTATTTTTCCTGCTTCTCTGCGTCTGTTAGTTTGTGCCAGTTCAAGATGAACGAGAATTCGATCAATTTGGCATCTGTCGACAGTGTGGTGTAGAGCGAATAGACGCGTGCCAGCGTGTCATATGATTCGAACTTCGAGGAGGTAATGTCCTGCATTTCGAACGACTTGCCCGCAGCCACCAGGGTGATCTGTTTCTGTTGCGTAAAGTGTTCCAGGGGGGGCAACCCGTTCGCCAGACGCAGGTCTCTGATTCGAGCTTTCTGTTCCCCCAGTTCCAGCGAGCGGTAGACCGTGCTGCGCGGGTCGATGGCGACGACGTGGAGCTGCTGGTGGGTGCCCAACGCGTCGCGTTTGAAGGTAATCACCCCTTGCTTGTTGGGAACCAGATTGATCAACACCGTCGACGCATCGGCGAGGAAATCGAGATTCGCAAACTCCGTTTGTTCCCGGTTGCCACCATTACTGTTGCCATCACGTTTCGCTGCATTTTCAGCAGCATCTTCTGAGGGTGCAAACATATCGCCCGCGGCGGCGTCCTGGTTGCCGGTTTCCGTGTTGCGGATGGCCCAGGGGTTTAATAACAATTCCGGCCGTTGGAGCATGTTGCCGGGGAAGCGATGTGCCAGACGGCGATTGATGATGTATTGATATTCGTCACCGATCTTGCGTCCCGCCGCATACATCGAAGGCTGAGCGGGGTAGAGCATCCGCAGCGGTTCGATATCGTGTACGCGATCTAAGCGTGCAAAGGCGTGATACGCAGGGTGATAACGCGTAGCGAAGACGTGAACACGTGCAAATTTCGAGACGTTTTGTAATTGGATTTCCACGGCGTCTTCATTCGCGGTCACCGCTTGGATCTGCAAGGGCTTTTCACCGCGAACTTCCAGCAAACGCAGTTGCCCGAGCGCGTAACCGGCTTCGGCTTCACCGTCGGTGATGCGGAGGCGGATCCGGCGCAGGCTGGTTTTGTCGAGCAAGTCATAGTCGCCCGCGGCCAGTTTTCCGACGTTCAGTAGTCCGTTTTTGACTGACAGGGCGCCGAAGCGATCGGCGACAAAGCTTTCGCCGCGAACTTCCAGCAGTGATAATTCATCACGGGTAGGTTCACCGCGACGACTCATGAACGGGATTTGCATGGTCCGGGTCGACAACCCTTGCAGTGTTTGCAGGCCACTGGTTTCGTCTCGCAGCAGTTGCCACGTTTGCGATGTGCCTTCGGGACCGCGAGCGGTGACCGACGTGATCTGCGGCAAGGCACCTAAGGAGACGCGGCCTGCCAAATCGGTTTTCAGCGTGGCCGTGACTGGCTGTTTGAAGTCACGGTGTTTAATCGACAGTTGGACCGCTCGGTCAACGATCGGTTCACCGGTACGTCCGAGTAATTCGATGGCATGCAGCCCGTTGTAGCTGAGCAGATGGAGATTCTCGAGTTTCTCGGTGCGGTCGATTCCGTTTAACGCAAAGCTGTCTGCAAACGCAACGTTGACCTTTTTGTTCTGGCTGAGGTTCTTGACCTTGCCCTGCAACTGAAACTGGATATTCGCCAGGCGGCGGGGGACCTGGAAATCGAAGGTCGCTTCGCGATCTTCGTACAAGGGAAAGTTCTTTTCTTCGCGCGTGGTGACGATGCCGTCACTATCGGTGGACGTGATGACCAATTCGACGTCTTCCAGTAGCTCAAGACTGACGGGGATGCCGTTGAGGTACAGTCCGGGGCGAATCAATACCTGAGCTTGATTGCGACTGAGCAACGCTTCGCGGTCGACGTAGATACCGGCTTTCAGTTGATAGTTTTCCGACTCGTGCTGGAAATGTTGCAAGTCCGAAAAATCACCTTGTGACAGAACGATCGTCTGCCGTCCGGGTTGCGTCGAGAAGGGCGTGACGATCGTGCCGTCCTCACTCGGCTGATACTCATGTCCGGCCATCCACAGCGTGGCGTCTTTGATGATCTGATTTTGATCGTCCAGGATGGTGAAGATCTGCCCTGCGGTCGAGGTGCGGGCGAGATACCGCAAGCCACCTTTGCGGACCACCACGCGACTGCTCTTGCCATTGCCAATAAAGTCGATGACGTACACCCCGCGACGTTTGAGTTCTGGGAACTCGAAGTGGCGAGTCACGCGTCGTAGCGGAGGATCAGCGTACTGATAGGTCTTTTCCGAATTGGCGACCAGACCGTCCAGATTGATGTCGGTGTTTACCTCGCGACCCTTCTCGCGATAGTAATTCTGAGTGTTGATTTCGTAGACTTTGACGATCAGCGAAGGGACGTGTTTGATGTGCAGGTCGAATTGCACAGGATCGTCGGCTGCGAAGATCTGTTGGTTGGTGAATGCGAAGTCGAGATCGATGCGTTCTTTGAGCTGTTGATACTGAGCCGGGGGCAACATCGAGTACCACTGTTCTGGTTCTCCCAGACCGTTGACGATTTTGGTCTCAGCGAAATTGTGTTTGAGGTAGATGTCGTTGATGTACGGTTCGTATGGTTTGAAGGTGTTTTCGTCGACAAAGAAGTGGTGCAGGTAGCTGCGCACCAGCGGTTCGTCATTGCCAATCGGTGTTAGCAGCGTGGTGGCGCGAAAGTCTTGATTGAGGTTGACGGTGTAGCGACGATTTTCGTCCAATTTCATGTAGTCGGCATTGATATAGCTGACGTTCCGCGGCAAGCGGATGTAAGTCATGAACAGTTCTTGGTCGTAGATTCCACGAGAACGATTGTGTTCCAGTTGGTGGTAGACAATGTGTGCTTTGAGGCTGTTGTGTACGGGGGCCAGGCGTTTGGCGAATTTCCAGAGTCGCGCCAGGTAGGCTGCGTACGCTTTGTCGTCATGTTGCCACTCGACGTCGCCGGTCGGTTGCAATTTGGAAAGGTAGATGTTGACGAAGTTTGTTTGGTTCAACAGGTTTGATTGCAGGCGGAGGCACTCGTCCAATTGCGTGAGCAACAGCTGCCGATGAATATTCAACGACCCAAAGCCACGGCTGGAGCGGTGGTTCAAATCGTCGACGATCAGTTTGGGAAGATTCGCATGGTCTGGGCGATCGAGTCGGCCGAGTAGGTGTCGGCGGCGATCGGGATCGAGTTCCGAAGCGATGAGCCAGTCGAGTGCCCGGTGCTCGAATCCGTCCGTGTTGCGATGTCTGGCCAGAGCTTGTTGGGTGAGGGTTTTGCGATCGATTAACTGGGGGTTGAGTTGGGTCGGGAGGTTCGGCTTGCGTCCCACGATTTCGCGCTGATGATTGAATTGGATGCCGAGTTCCTGGCGGACGAATTCCAGCGACTGGGCCGGATGTTGATCATAGGTCAGCAGGGCCTGACGATAGCGGATCTCTTGCACGCGGGCGGTGTAGTTGTAACGCTTGATCCAGGCTTTGAGCAGTTCCTCGACCTTGTCGAACTGTTCGTTATTCTGGTAGTGCAGGGCGTGGTAGTAATAGTAATCTTCGGTGCCGGGGATCAGTTGGGCCAGCGCTTGGGTGCGGTCCTCGGCCAGTGAGAAATCTTCGATGAACCCGATTTCTTCGGCGGAGGCGGGGCTCGGTAGCAGGATGCACGAGAGGCCAAAAACGAAGTGAACCAGGGCGAGTTGCAAACGGGACATCAGCGATTCCTATCGAGTTGGTCGAGATCTGCCGCGTGCCAGAGGGCAGCTGCGGTGTTCCAAGTCTAGCTGCGCGCATCAAAAGCCGCAGCCTGCGAGGATAGACGAACCAGCAACCTCGGAAGTTCCCGCATTTTCGCGATATTCTAAGATTGCGGGGTCGAAGGGTTCATGCCTCAGTTACGTCCTAGGTTCTTACCCCGGACCATGGCTGGGGGTCTGGAATGTGACTGTCCATGGGGCGACGCACTGGCGGCCTCGGGCGCGTATTGTTGTAACCAACCGCGCAGTGGCACGTCTTCGTCCGTTGGATCGTAGGTACCGTTTGCTGAAATGGCGTCACCCAAGAGTTGACGGCGGATAGGGTCCAGACTGGGGTAGAGATGCTCAACGGTCATCTGATCTTTGGGTTTCATCCAGCGGTAGCTATATCCAAACCAAATCACTTTGCGTGTGGCATTGGAGGTATTCGCACTTCGGGAGTGCCAGATGCGGCGATCCAAGAGAACGGCTCCGCCAGCTGGTACGCAGAGAGGGACTGCTCCGGGAGGCGATGATTTGCCGTCCTGGGGGCAATCGATTGCGTTGTGTCGATGCGAACCGGGAACAACCAGCGTATTACCCCGTCCAGGGTCGCTGACATCGGTCAGAAAATAGCCGATTTTCAGTGACAAACGAGGTCGGGGTGTCGATTCAATTTCGTCATTGACGCGCATGCTATCTTGGTGCCACGCGACGCTCCAGGCTTGGTGCGTACTGCTGTTGGCGGGCGTTACGTCGATGTGTGAATGATAGAGATAGATATTCCATCCCAGGATGCCCCAGACCTTCGGGAAGGTCGTTGGGCAATCGAGAAGCTCGACGATCGAGGGATCCTCTTGGACGATATCAGTGACGGACAGCAAGTTGCCAACTTGGTCTGGGCTCCTCTCTCTCTCGTCCACTTGATCCACGACTGCGAGCAGCTGGGCGATGCGCTCAGCATCCAGCGCCTTGTCGACGATCAAATAGCCGTTGGACTCGAAGAATTCTTTTTCTGAGGGATCGAGTTGATGTTCAAGCCAGCGTTGGTTCACGAGTTCTCGCTCTGTCGATAAGAGGGCGATTTGAAGCCGTTGATTCTACACCATGTTCAGTTGGCGAATATCACTTTCCTGCACGCTCGCAGATGTGGTGTGTTGATGGAAAGCGGCGAACCTTTTGACGACCAGTCGAAAGCAAGGTGGGTACGGCGGTGGGTGAGCAGCGGGCAATCTGGCTTGGGGCAAGAGCCAGTTGCGAGGACGGTGCGTTTTACAGCATCATCAGGATGAGTAGGGTAGTCCAGCCAGCGACTCCACCGGCGAGTGTCCCGAGCACCAACCCGACACTGATTCCCAAGCAACCGAATGCAGTTAAACCACCAGCCCACATGCCCAGGGACGCTCCGACAAGTAGTAAGCTGGCAATCAGGTATGCGCGTACGCGATGATCTTCGCGTGGTCCGACGGAATTGATCGCTTGTCTGACAAAGGCGCGAAAGATTCCGCCGGCGGCCGCACCGGCCAGTGGCAGCAAGATCATGGTGTAGTTGAGTGCGTATCCGGCTAGCAATACGGTGGGGATGATCAGTGCTCCAAGGGCCACTCCCCAAACCACGCCATTCACGCGTTCCACGAGGCACGGTGGAGCATGTAGTGGTGTTGTGATCGTTGGTTCTCCCACCATCAGAGACTCGCCATTCTCATGGCATGCCGCATCATCGGGGTCGATGGGGCGCACGATCAGACTCCCGGACCGGCTATCGATGACGACGATCTCGGTCTCATGATCAACCCAGAGACCTTCCGAACGGGCTTCGTAGGTCGTTCCACTCAGAACGATCTTTCCTGATGGCCGGAGAGGTCCGAGTGTCTGTCCGCGAGCTCCTTTTTGAACCATGTTGTTCATGCCACTGCCTGCGTCCATACGTCGTGGAATTGGGATTTCCTGGCGTGATTACCGGGTCGGAGCATAACCGGGTTTAGGTGTTCCGTCTTCCTTGAGCTTATCAGCAGTCCACAACACGCCGCGCGTGACCATGTCGAGATACGTTGGCATTTCCATGGTTTCGTTGTAGTGCCCAATGGTTGTGCCGAAGGTGCGTGTGTTGCCGTGATGGCTGACCCAGACATTGATTTGCCGCGGTACATTCGGGTCGTCTTTCTTGTATCCCTCACATAGTGGAATCGTATTCTTGATGGCTTTGGTGTGATAGAGTTCGCCTTTGGGGGTTTCCCATTCGGCGGGCATGGCAGTCAGGATGGGGTGATCTCGGAGCTTACGCACCACGTAGGGGAAATGTGGTCCGTGGCGTACGGAGTGAATTCCTGTGAGCTTTTCCCATTCACCGGAAGGATCTTTTCGGTAGGTATGCATGGCACAGTGGATGACGACGACTCCCAGGCCCGCCGCCTGATGTTCCGCGACGATCTGCGCGGGCTTTTTTTCGGCACCTTGGCTGATATCTCCCTGGCAACCATTGTGAATGACGACATCGAATTTGTCGGCCCATCCTTTTTGCAGGTAGAGCTCGGGGACGCCTGCCTTGGTTTTCTTACCCTTCCAGGTTGTCCAGGTAATATTGGCGCGTTTCGAGAGTCCTTCCCGAAGGATGATTTCTTGTTTGGTGTAGTCGTGATAGCCGCCACCGGTGACATACAGCACATCCAGTGGATCGGTGTCGGCTTGCAGGCAAATAGAAGCGAGGACGAGTATGGTAGCTTGCATCAAGGAATTCCTATTGCGAGGCAATCATGTTGTAGAGTCGAAGGGCACCGTCGGATTGTGCGGTTGCTAGAACGGTTTGATCTTGTGTGATATCGAGTCCCCGCCCACACGCTTTCAGTTTTACCGAATGAAACGGCTTGGTTTCGTCAGGGTGAAAAAACCACAATACCCCTTGGCCTCCGCGGTTGGCGGCAACAGCAACAATAAAATCACCTTGGTGAAATCGCACACCCCAGCTGACACCTTGGTAGTCGCCATCTGTGAGTTGTCCAACCGGTTTGCCTGTCTGCCAGTCCACCAGCAAGACGAGGGCGCTTTGGACACCGGCGAAGGCATTGCGAACGTTCGTGATCCCGGCACATGCGAGGAGGCTACCGTCGGCGTTGAAGCGCATGTCACGCGCTCCCCCCATATCAGCCGCGAATTTTTTGTCGTAGCCAGTCATGACGCTTGCATCGAGGGATCGGACGTGCTTGCCGGTTTGCAAATCCCAGACATGCAGCACTCCCATTAAGTCACCGGATACGAGATGGCGCCCGTCGGGATGAAAGTCGACGGAGTAGACATGTCTTTGGTGCCGCGCGAACTGCCAAACGGGTTCCATCTGGTCTCCATCCCAGACTTTGACCAGGTGATCGTTACCGCATGTTGCAATCAGTTTCCCATCCTGACGCGCCCGTACGCAGCGCACCCAACCGTCGTGCGCATCCAACATCCGGATCGGCTGCGGATTTGATGCGGCAGCTTCCCACCAACCAACTCGCCCGTCCCAGCCGGCGGTCAGCAAATGATGACCATCGGCAGAAAAGTCCATCGAGCGAACCCAGCTGGCGTGGCCACTGAGTGTGGATTTGTCGCCACTTTTGACTTTCCAGCGGTGAACATGAAGGTCCTCTGCACCGGCAAAGACGTATTCGCCGTCGGGTGAGATGCGGCAGGTCGTCAGCGGAAGATCATGTTGGAAGGTCGCAGCCTCTTGGGTCTGCTTGGGATCGATATTCATGCTCATGCCAGTAGCTCCTGGATGGGCGCAGCCGCTGGGTCACCGATGGGGATCACACTGCCTGGAACGTCGTGTGTTTGTGTTGTGTCGACTCCCAAAGCGCGGAAGTACGTGTGGAACAAATGCCCCCCATCCACCTCGCGGTCTGCCACCTCGGTACCGGTGTCGTTGGTTTTGCCAACCACCACCCCAGGCTTAATGCCACACCCTCCGAGCGCAATCGACAAGGATGCTCCCCAATGATCGCGTCCGTACATGCGGTTGACTTTGGGTGTGCGCCCGAATTCGGACATCACCATGACCAAGGTGCTTTCCAGCAATCCACGGTCGTGCAGATCTGTGAGGAGGGTGGCGAACGGGCGATCAAATTCGCCAAGCTGCTCGAGGTGGAAATTGAAGTTTTCAGCGTGGGTGTCGTAGCCATGATGGGTGATCTTGACACACGTCGCGCCGTGTTCCAGAAGTGACCGCGCAAAAATGCAATTACGGGCAAAGAAATGGTCACCGTATCTTTGCAGATCCTGTGCAGCGGCTTCGGTTTCAAATAGCGACCTTCGAGCCATGAGCTGTTGAGCTTGATCGAAGGCACCGTTGTAAACATCGACCAGCGAACGTTGACCGCGGCGGGCAAAGCGATTGTTCACCGTGACGCGAAAGAGATCGCGACGCGCATAATCCTTTTCCGTCATCTCCTCCGGCTTGGCGATGTTGCTCGGGGGTTTGACACCCTCCAGCTTGAGTTGGGCATATTTCGGACCCAGAAACGCATCCGTCACGTCGGTCAAGCCGCGCGTGGAAATGTGGATATAACCTGGCAGTGGGTTTTGTTTGGGGCCAAGGTATTTTGCGGCAACCGAGCCAATATAGGGGTAGCCTTCCTGGCGTCGGCCGCGCTCCATCAATTTGCGACCAACTCCGTGGTCATTGGTTTTGAGATTGATGCTGCGGACGAGGGACAGGTGGTGCATCTGTTTCGCCGTGTGGGGCAGCAATTCACTGATGTGAATACCCGGCACGGAAGTTTCGATGGCACGGAAGGGGCCTCCGTGAAGGGTGCCCGGTTTGGGGTCCCAGGACTCAAATTGACTGACGCCGCCTTGTAAATAAATCTGCAGAATACGCTTGTGGCCACCGGCAACATCGGGCGAGCCGGCTGCCTGAACCAGGTTCGGCAAAGCCAGGGTTGCACCCATGCTACCTGCCAAGAAACCACGTCGTGCAATGAGGTGATCGGCTGCGTTGCAACCACGGTTGCGGCGCATAGGAAGATCTCCGGGAGGGACGAAAGACGCATCAACACTCTCAAATCTTACAGATGACCATGAAGCGGAACAAGAAAGTCTGCATCGAAGACCGGAAAGTTGGCGATGGAAATCTGTGAGCGGGGCACGATGAAAAGCTCGAACGGTTCAGGAAGCTTCCTCGATACGCACCGAGGAATGCCTCGGTACAGCGCCTAAGTTGTTATGGCTAAATAGTTAAGGTGTGCGTTGCTGAGACAGGAGCACGGGCCTGATGACGAGTTTGCAAGCAAAGACGTTGTTTATCACCGGTGCGAGTCGCGGGATCGGAAAAGCGATTGCGTTGCGCGCTGCAGCTGATGGCGCGAACCTCGCGGTGATTGGGAAGACTGCCGAACCGCATCCTCGGTTGCCCGGTACCGTCCATGCCACCGTAGCAGAAGTGGAAGCGGTGGGTGGGCGCGGTTTGGCTCTGGTGACTGACCTGCGGTTCGAAGATCAGCTGGCGGAAGCGGTGGAACAAACGCACGCCACGTTTGGTGGGATAGACGTCCTGGTCAATAACGCCAGCGCCATCTTTCTGGCTGGCACGCCGCAGACGCCGATGAAACGATTTGATTTGTTACATCAAGTCAATGTCCGCGCAACATTCATGGCGACTCAGCAGTGCTTGCCATACTTGCGGCAAGCGGCAAATCCACATGTCCTCAATATCGCTCCACCGCTGACGATGGATGCCAAGTGGTTTGCTCCGCATGTGGCCTATACGATGTCCAAATACGGTATGAGTATGTGTGTGCTTGGGATGTCTGAAGAGCTGAAGCCTGAAGGAATCGCGGTCAATGCGTTGTGGCCGAAAACGGCGATCGCAACTGCCGCGGTGCAAAACCTGTTGGGCGGTCAAGAGGCGATGCGTCGTTGTCGGCACCCAGCGATCATGGCTGACGCCGCGCATGAGATCCTGACCCGACCAAGTCGCAATTGCAGTGGTAACTTCTTCGTCGACGAAGACCTGTTGCGTGATCTTGGAGTGACTGACTTTGAAGGGTATGCGGTGGATCCAAAAGCCGAACTGTTGCCTGACATATTTCTGTGAGCGATGCGTTTGCGAGCGATGCATGACCGCGCAGCGGTTGATGTAGCAAACAAGAACGACCTACGTTGTGGCCGAGTGGCCATCGTGCTTCGGCCGAACAACGGATCAGGATACAGAGGCGTGCGGGCAGCTGGTTGGCAGTCGCTTAGTCCGCTGGGGCACCATCGGCGGCGTTCGCCGGATAGATCCAAATCTCTGGATCTCCTTCGCTCTGTTCGGTATGGATACCGCGATGGCGAACCAATTCGAGAACGGCCAGGAAGACACCCACCATCGCGGACTTGTGCATGTTGGGTTCAAACATTTCGGAGAAGCTGAGGCGTCCTTGGCGCGATAACTTTTCGCTAATCCGGTCCATGTACACATTGATTGGTGTTTCGTCGTAAACAATGTTGGCCGCGTTCGATGCTTGCGTCCCGCGCTTGATGCGGCCAAAGGCGCTGACTAGGTCCCACAGTTCCACCTCTTGGATCGGGCGATCGGCGGGATCGATAGAGCGCGGTGGGAGATCATCGGCGAGTCGCGGTATGCGTTTCTGCCACTGACGCCCCTGATCTTCGAGAATGCTTGCCGCATCCTTAAACCGCTTATATTCCAAGAGACGCTGGACCAGTTCGTTGCGTGGATCCTCGATTTCACCAACTTCTTCATCGTTGCGCGGCAGGACAGAGCGCGACTTGATCTCGACGAGCGTACTGGCCAGGTCTAAGAATTCACCCACGGAATCGATATCAAGCTCTTCCAAGATCTCCAAGTGGGCGCAGTATTGGTCGGTGATCAGGGCAATCGGGATATCGAAAATGTCCACTTCGTGTTTGCGCACGAGGTAGAGCAGCAGGTCCAGCGGACCGCGAAAAATCTCCAGATTGATGCGAAAACTCATGGAATTGGGCACCGTGTGAGCATAAACTACCCGCTAGAGGGGGGTGTTGTTCCTTCAGTGGCGTTTAGCGGTGGAAAATATCTAGTTATACCATCCTTACTTTGCTATAGTGACCCCTCGTTAGTGTCGGTGTGATGTGATGCACATCCAACCCTCAGCGTCATCGATTATAGGCCCCCTGCCGGTGTCGCAACAGCTTCACTCCTCGGAGCGCCAGCTTGGCCTCTTCCTTCCGATGTAAGGTTGATTGATGATCCTGATTAAGCACAAAGAGACCCGAGAGGTGCTGTTGCAAGTCGAGGGTGATTCGCTGGCAGGAGCGACGCTCGTAGGAAAACGCCTCACGGGAGCGGATTTTTCCGGTGTGGATTTGACGGGGATTGATTTGCAGAATGCGGATATCACGGAGGCGGATTTTACCGGTGCGAATCTCACGAGTGCGAATCTACAAAGTGCTTCTTGTAAAGGTGCCATTCTGGTTGGCGCCACCTTGGAATCGGCGAATCTTACTGATGCGATCATGACGGACGCGCGGCTCGCCGAAGCCAGCCTCAAGCACGCGACTGCCCGCTACGCACAACTGCAAGGCTGTGATTTGTCGGGTGCCGATCTTACCGGGGCGGATCTGAGTGTGGCCGATTTGCGTGGCAACTTAAACGATGCGACCCTGGCGCAAGCTGACTTGCGCGGGGCGAATCTTACCGGAGCCAATTTGACGGGCGCGAATTTCGTGCGAGCGAATCTGACCGACGCTAAGTTGGCGGACGCAACGATGACCCGTGTTCGCATGGAGAATGCGATTGGCCCTAACGGTCAACGGATTGCTCCGGTCAGCGCTCGCAAAACAGCTGCCAAGCCTTGGTGGCAGTTTTGGAACTAGTTGGCATGGCGCGGTGGTCGCGGTGATTCCACCGAGTCGCTGACCGGACTTGCAGTGACGCTTCGCCATGCACTACAGCCACAGGTGCAATCGTCCACCAAGCATATCGGGTAGTGCTTTCTCGACGAAGCGACGGATTTGCCGATCGTGGTACCGTGTGCTGAAGTGGGAGGCGATGATCAATTCGTTCTCGAAGCGATCTTTTCGTTCCACAAAATCATCGAGATGAATGTGTCCGTGTTTGTGGATCTTTTCTTTGCGATGTCCGGGAGCCACAAACGTCATTTCACAGATCAAGACTTTGGTGCGATAGAATTCCGGGTTGCGATCAAGTCCAGGTGGTGCGCTATCGCCCAGATATCCTACCATCGGGATGCGGTGTTCCATCGATACCTCGGTGCCCGCCAATCGCAGATCTCGAATCTGGTCTCCACTGAGCTGTCGATACTCCTCTTTCAGTTTCTTGCGACGCTCCCAGATGATGAAACCGAGTGAGGGAATGGTGTGTTTGGTCGCGTGGGCAGTGACCACTAACTCGCGTGAAAGCTCAATTTCGTCACCCGGTTCCACTCCGATCAATTCACAAGGAAGTCGTCCGCGATCCAAACGACTGAAGGCGCGCAAGACTTGTTCGACGTTGTCGATGGCGTGACTGGGCAAATAAATGGTGGGGGGGTCCATTTTCATCATGCGGCGTCGTGCGACATAGACGGGCAGGGAGGCGACATGATCGAGATGGGTGTGGGTCACGAACCAGGTTTGAGTCCCCATGAAATCCCACGGATGTGCACCCAAGTCGAAACCGACTTTCATTTCCACAATGCGCCAATACGTCTGCACTGCAGCGCGGCTGTAACCTTCGATCGTAAGGCCGTTATGAACGATCTGTTTGAGGGCAACGTTGTCGACCATGATGCTTTCGTTGGATTGCAACGACCTGAGTCGTGGGGAAAGAGGACCAGTTTATCGCTCGCGGCGATGCAGGAGAAGGAACCTAGACAAGAACAGGAGGTCCTGATGGGAAGAAAGGTTCGAGGGCGGTTGTGCTGCGTCTGGCGAAGCGAATGCGTCGCGGGTGCGAAGCGTCAACTTAGCTGGGCAGGGGAGGGAATTGGCGCGTGATTTCGAGGACTTCGGCGAGAATGTGGGCGTTGGTGCCAATGCCTTCACCCGCATGGATCGTCGCATTACCTTGCCAATCGGTGAAGGTGCCCCCCGCTTCTTCCATGATGGGCTGCAGCGCGGCCGCATCCCAGATGCTCATCATCGGATCGACCATGACCTCAACCCGGCCGGTGGCGACCAGCAAATACCCGTAACAATCACCCCACGTTCGTGTGATATACGCTGCTTGCTGTAACTGGCGAAACGCATCGCCAGCTTGGCGTTTTTCAAAGGTATCCACTTGGGAAGTCACGAAAACGCCAGTGGACAATGACTTCCGTTGTGACACGCGGGCCGCTTGAGGCTCGTTCTGGCCACGGAAGTGCCATGCTCCCTGGCCTTGCGCCGCGAAGATCCCTTCTTGGAGCCCGGGGAGATAGACCACACCAAGGACGCTCTTACCATCGCATTCCAGCCCGACCATCGTGCCATAGAGTGGAACGCCGCTGATGAATGACTTCGTGCCGTCGATGGGGTCGAGAATCCAGCGGTAGCCGGAATTGCCTTCGGTCGTGCCGAATTCTTCTCCAACGATTCCGTCGTGTGGGAAACGGTCGGCAATGCGCTCGCGAAGCAGTTGTTCTGCTGACTTGTCCGCGATCGTGACGGGAGAATCGTCTGACTTCCGCTCGACGGTTAACGCTTGTTGAAAAAACTCAAGCGTCTGATCGCCTGCCTGCCGCGCGATCTCGACGCCAAAACGTAACCGATGGTCCAACTCGGAGGGCGACATGCATGCAATCCTATGCTCTCAACTGATCCCGTGAGTCCAGCATTCCTACAGATTAGGAACTTGCCGCAGAATTCGAGTCTGGCGTGGGTTCCGCCAGAGTCGCTGGTTCGGGGGAGGTCGTTGGTTCCGGTACAATCAATTGCGAGAACTTGACGGCTTCAAGCTGGCGGCGGGCAGTCGAAGCGACATCATGCAAAGCATCTTGCAGCTTGGCATAAGAGCCTTCGGGAACCGTTTCTTCAAAGGGGACTTCCGCGTCCATCGGTCCCTCGATCGCTTCGATGACGTCCAGCAACGAGATCTCTCGGGGAGGACGTGTCAGTGAATAGCCACCCTCGACTCCACGTGTCGAGCGGAGGATGCCATGAGTGACAAGATTACGCAGGATCTGAAGAAGAAACCGTTCCGGCATTTTGCCATCTGCTGCTAATTTGCTGCATGGAATCGGTCGTGAATTCTCACTTTTTGCCAACTGAATCGTGGCGCGAACCGCGTAGGTGGCTGTACGAGAAAGCTGAAGCTGTTTCATCTGCGTTCAATTCTCTACAGACCATGATCAGAGACCACCCATCCTTGGACTCAGAAGCTTCTTCCACGAGATTCGCATCGCTGCAGTTGTAAGGCAGCTTCCCCCCGAAGGGGCAGCGTCAATCTATCAGAGTCAGCCTGAATGTCAAACTCTTAGCGAAAAGAACCGCTTGGCAAGAACCGCTTGGCTAAAGCGGGAACTCAGGATGCCGTCTGCGAACGCGGGCGCTTGAAGGCGTGGTACATCAGCAGGCCCGCCCCGCAGACCAGGAGGCAGTCGGCGATGTTGAAATTGGGCCATGTCCCGAGGCTGGGATGCTGGAATAAAATCCAATCACGGACGCCGTTCTTAAGTTCCGTGTGGACCGAGTCGTCATGCCACATGCCCAGGCGGTCATAGAGGTTCCCGCCAATTCCAGCCATCACACCCGCCAAGGCGACCGTGAGTAACCAGTCCTGAGCCGCACGAAAGTAGAATAGCCAGATCATGACACCGGCTGCGGCAGCGACGGACAGCAGGGCGAAAACCCCGCTAAACCCTTGCCCCATACCAAACAACGCACCTTGATTGACCGCGGTTTGGATCCCGACATAAGGCTCAAATAGCCAAAAAGTGGGTCCGCCAGGTAGTCCCAAAGACTGAAACACCCACTGCTTGGAAACGAGATCTGCCACACAGCCTAGAACGGCAATGCTGGCGAAAGCCCAGTAGCGATTTACAGGAACCGCCAACGAAATGGGTGTTTCCTTATCGTGATTCAAGCTGACTTGCGCAGTGGACACAGTTCGGGGTAAAGGGGATCGCGTTGAGACGGGTCTTGGGAATCTTGCCTTCGCAACTGACGCAGGCACCATAGGTCCCGTCTTCAATCCTTTCAAGAGCAGCTTCGATGAGCTCCAAGGTCTCTTCGTCCTTTTCCATGAAACTCAGCGAAAACTCTTGTTCATAGTTATCTGTTCCGGCATCAGCCATGTGAATCGGCATGCCACCGGCAGACGTCGCATTCTTTTCTAGGGCAGCACTGGCAAGTGCCGACACATCGCCTCGCATCCGAGCACGGATCGCCAGGAGGCGTTCTTTATAAACTTTCGCTTCCGATTTTTTCATTGCTTTCATGGCGACCTCCAGCGATAAAGGGTATTAACAGCCCGTTAACGCATTATAAAGTTCCGACAAGTTCCACCCGTCTGATCTTGGCAGACTCGTTAGTCTAGAAACGAGCCTTGAGAAAGTCAAAGGGGGGGCGCGTGCGACTGCTTGTTGTTACGCACAGGCTGGCGGACCAAACGCCTTGGAAACCCAATCTTAAACTGCATTAGCGGTTGAGATAGTTCCCTTGATGGGTTTTATTGGCGATTTGAGTCTCCCAAGGGAGATTTGCCAGTTTTTGGTGTGAAGTGGTTGGAGTCGAGACCGTCGGTCTGTATGTCACCTGTGTACAACTGTCAGGCAGGTGGACAAGAGCGGATACGGCATCTGGGATGCTTGATTGCTCCCAAGCCGTATGCGATGCTCAGAACCCGAGATGACAGCACCTGGAATTCGATTTGGATACTTGCTGGTATGAGCCTTGCACCCACTCCTATGCGCCGTGGCTTTGTTTTGTTTTTTTCACTTGCTCTGTTGGTTGCTTGGTGGACGACGTCTACCGCCCAGCAGGCGCCCGACTCCGCTCCGGCGTCAGATGCGGTCGCTCAGCCGGCTGCTGATGCTGCTGCCGATGCGTCTGCGGAACCGGTCGATTCAGGAGAGTCTGCTCCGGCCGCGAGCGATTCTGACGGTGACAGCACGACTGCTGCGGGCGCGACGGAGCCAACTGCAACGGGTGGTGGGTTCGCGAGTTTGACGAGCGGTTCTGGCTGGTCGGAGGTGGGGTATCCCCTGTTGACGCTGGTCATTGGCATCACAGTTGTGTTGGGCCTGATCATTGGTTTCCGCGTGAATGCGTTCATCGCCTTAATCACGGCAGCGATCGTGGTGAGCCTCATGGCGCCCGGTGGGCCGGAAGCAAAGATTGGGCGTGTGGCCGCAGCGTTCGGCTCCTCCGCAGGTGGGATCGCGATTGTGATTGGCCTGGCGGCTGTGATCGGCAAGTGCATGTTGGACAGTGGTGCTGCGGACCGCATTGTCCGTGCTTTTTCGAACTTGCTGGGTGAAAAGCAGGCACCATTGGCATTGATGGGTAGCGGGTTTGTATTGGCCATCCCCGTATTCTTTGACACGGTATTTTACTTGTTGGTCCCGCTTGCTCGGTCGTTGTATCGCAAGACGAAGAAACGGTACCTGCTGTATATTCTGGCGATTGGGGTTGGTGGAGCACTGACACATACGCTCGTGCCACCGACACCGGGACCGCTGTTGATGGCGAGTAATCTGGGGATCGATTTTGGTTTGATGATGATGGTTGGTGCGATGGTCGCGGCGCCGACCGCGCTATTCGGGCTGTTACTGGCGCATCTTGCCGATCGACTGATGCCGATTCCGATGCGTCCGTTGGCGGGACAGCAAGAGCCGGATCCACTGAGTGACGACGAGCTTCCGTCGCTGACGATGTCGTTGGTGCCGGTTCTGCTTCCGGTGGTACTGATTTCGGCCAGCACGATTGCGACCACGGTAGCGGACATGGAGCACTCGGCACTACTCAAGCCGAGCGATTTGGATGATTGGCAAGGATTTCAGACATTAGTTGCTCAACAGATGGACAGCGAGGCAGACACTCCGGCCAAGCGCTTTTTTGAAAAAGAGGCATTGGAGGCGGAGCTTTGGGGAGCGATTCAACAGGGTGATCTGAACGGAGAGCAACAGACGGCTTTACTGGCCTATCTGAATGGGCGATTTGCCAAAGACAAAACCCTGTACGATGAAGTGGCTTTTCAGGGTGTGTTGCTGAACGATGTCGCCAAAGCGAAACTTGGTGCCAATCTCGTGCGAATGAAAGAGGCCGATGTGGAGCGCATGAATCGTGCGTTGTTCGAGTCTGCGTATCCCGGGCTTGTCACATCCCACACTTGGCAGACTCCCAAACGCACGATTGCGAATTGGGCTGCTCTCTTTGGCAACGCCAATCTGGCTCTTTTGTTTTCCACAGTACTCTGCATGTGGGTGTTGGTGAAGAAACGCGGGTTGTCATTCAAGCAATTGAGCGTCGCAGTGGAAGAGAGTTTGATGAGTGGCGGCGTGATCATTTTGATCACCGCAGCGGGCGGTGCATTCGGTGCGATGTTGACTACCGCACAGGTTGGCCCGGCGATTGAGCAACTGTTTGGTGGCTCGGGTGACCAGATGAGCGGTACTTCGGTACTCGTGTTAGGTTTCCTGATCGCGGTTGTTTTGAAAATTGCGCAAGGGTCGAGTACAGTTGCCATGATCATTGGCAGTAGCATGGTGGCGGCGATTGTTTCCGGCAAGCCGCTCGACTTTAATCTGGTCTATGTGGCGACGGCGATTGGTGGCGGCTCCTTAGTGGGATCTTGGATGAACGACAGTGGGTTCTGGATCTTTGCCAAGATGGGCGGATTGACCGAGGCCGAGGCGCTCAAGTCATGGACCGTCATGCTGTCGATTCTCGGCATTTTGAGTTTTGGATTCTCATTGTTGCTAGCGAACTTGCTACCGTTGACAGCGGGATGATGCTAGTGTGCAAGTCAATGCATTCGAGACGCTTTTGCAAGTTCGGGTAAACTCGCAGTCTGCGCTTGGTCGAAAACGATCATACCGAGTAGGTTGCGTGCCTTTTGCGTATCGCTCCAGCTTGGCTACAGCTTGGCTTTGACCCTCTATCAAGAGGCACCGTGGAAGGATACCCGTGCCGCGTCTTTCGATCATCATTCCCTATCTCGGCTCTGCGTCGCGACTAGAAGACACGTTAGTGTCCGTACTGGAGAACCGTCCACGTGCGTGCGAAATCCTTGTGATTCATGATGGATCTTACAGGGATCGTTACGAGATCGGCGACGAAGTTGAGTTTATTGTGGATGACGAAGCGACCAGCTTCGTCGGCTGCGTTAACATTGGTATCGAAGAATCAGACGCCTCGATTGTGCATCTGTTGAAGCCCGGTGCGCTGGTGAGTGACGGTTGGGTTGAGCCTGTGCTGAACCAGTTTTGTGACCCGCATTTGGCATCTGTCGCACCTTTGTTGTTGCAGGAAAATCAGCCGGATACGATTGATTCGGCGGGTGTGCATTTCGGTCTTGGTGGCTCGCGCAAGCAACTGTTGAAGAATCAGAAGCTGTCTTCTCGGCGACCACCGAGTGCGGACATTCTGGGACCCAGTGGATGCGCTGCATTTTACCGACGTGACGCAGTCGAGCATGCCGGATGTTTTCCCATGGCGTTAGGCGAGACTCTGGCAGACATTGATCTGGCGTGTACGCTTCACCATTTGGGGCATCGGAGTCTGCTGGAACCGGCTTCACGGATCTACTGGCGGCCTGACGAATCGACCATCAGCCCTGTTGTGCAAGGCCGACAATTAGAGCGGCTTTTCTGGCGGCAGACACG
>MDSW01222974.1_pt1 | contig 19203 bp, 25 predicted proteins | sample 811171 | NCBI WGS metagenome assembly MDSW01 (sample SAMN05326641, study PRJNA326480) | marine metagenome | isolation source: seawater | place: Atlantic Ocean: North West | collected 2012 | reverse complement strand
TTCATCCTGAATTTACCTCTAATCCTAGAGATGGACATCCAATATTTAATGATTTTATTGCAAAAGCTATTAAGATAAAAAGATGAGCATTTTGAAACTAAATAATCTTAATATTGGAAATTTAGAAACCATGACCCTTATGGGAGGAGTAAATGTTTTAGAGTCAGATTCAATTGTAATGAATGTTGCAGAAAAATTTGCTGAATCCACTCGAAACCTTAATGTAAATTGGATTTTTAAGGGTTCATATGACAAAGCAAACCGAAGCTCAATTTCGTCTTTTAGAGGACCAGGAATTGAAGAGGGCCTAAGGATGTTAGAAAAAGTTAAATCTCAGTTTCATGTTCCAGTAATTACAGACATTCACGAGCCATCTCAAGCAGAACAAGTGGCCGAAGTTGCTGATGTAATTCAGATTCCAGCATTTTTATGCAGGCAAACTGACCTAGTTGTTGCTGCAGCTAAAACAAAAAAAATTATTCAGTTCAAAAAACCTCAATTTTTGTCAGCCACCGAGATGAAAAACGTTATTGAAAAATGCTCACAAGCTGGAAATAGTAAGATTATTCTTTGCGAGAGAGGAAATTCTTTTGGGTACAACAATTTGATAGTTGATATGATTAATTTTCAAATTATGAAAGAACTTGACGTGCCAGTTATATTTGATGCAACCCATTCTCTTCAACTTCCGGGAGGCCTTGGACATGCTGCGGACGGCAGAAGAGAATATTTGCTGCCATTAGCTAGAGCTGGATTGAGTCAATGTATCGCTGGACTCTTTATTGAAGCTCACCCAGATCCTGACAATGCAAAATGTGATGGTCCATGTGCAATTTCTTCCGACGAAATCCCCAAAGTTGTCTCTCAACTGGCAGATCTTGATGACTTTATCAAAAATCAAGTTAGAGCTAATTAATGTCAATTATTAGTTCTATTCAAGCTATTCAAGTTATTGATTCAAGAGGCACACCAACTGTCTCTTGCAAGATAGTTTTGGAAAACGGTTTAAGTGCTACTGCAATGGTGCCAAGCGGGGCATCAACAGGTTCTAGAGAGGCTTTAGAATTGAGAGATGGATCCGATTCGTTCATGGGGAAAGGAGTTACAAAAGCCATTACAAATATTCAAGAGACAATAGCTCCAGTGTTAATAGGTGTTGATGTTACAAATCAACAGGAAATTGATGAAAAAATGATTGCACTAGATGGCACTTCTTCAAAGTCAAAGTTGGGCGCAAATGCAATTTTGGGTGTCTCTCTTGCAGTACTTAACTTAGCAGCAAAATCACTTGATTTGCCACTTTATAGGTATGTTAATAAAGTTTTTAATGATATCAATGGCGTGAATCTTGTAATGCAAATGCCTGTTCCAATGTTAAATATCATTAATGGAGGAGAGCATGCTGACAATAATCTTGATATTCAAGAATTTATGATAATGCCCATTGGAGCTAATAGTTTCTATGAGGCAATGCAATGGTCAACAGAAATATATTCAAATCTAAAGAAACTTCTTAAAACTAAAGGTTTCAGTACCAGTGTGGGCGATGAGGGTGGGTTTGCACCAAATCTCTCATCAAATGACGAGACGATAGAATTAATCATTACTGCAATTAGAAACAATAAATTAGTTGAGGGCAAAGATGTTGGAATTGCTTTGGATTGCGCTGCTTCAGAATTTTATGATGATGGAAAATATAATCTTAAGGGAGAGCAAAAAGAGTTAAATTCAACTGAATTTTCTCAGTATCTCTTAGAATTGACTAATCGATACCCTATTATATCTATTGAAGATGGAATGGATGAAAATGATTTTCAAGGGTGGAGTAATCTTAATCAAGTTCTTGGAAAAAAATGTCAGTTAGTAGGAGATGACCTATTCGTAACAAATGTTTCTGAGCTTCAAAGAGGTATAGACGAATCGCTTGCAAACTCTATTCTGATAAAATTCAATCAAATTGGAACCATCACTGAAACCATGAAAACTATTCATCTTGGGAATAAACATGGGTTCAAATCAATTATTTCTCATCGATCAGGAGAGACTGAAGATAGCACAATCGCAGATCTTTGTGTTGGGCTCGGTACTGGCCAAATTAAGACGGGAGCACCTTGCAGGTCTGACAGAGTGGCGAAATACAATAGATTATTGTGGATTGAAGCACAGCAATCTGATTTAAATTTTGCAAAAAATGTCATTAGTTAAGATTTTAAATTTTGTTTTATTTTTTTTAATAATTGTTGCTTTATACAGTCTTTTTTTTGGAATCGATAGTAAGAAAAATTTTTTAAGTCTGCAAATTGAAAATCAAGAATTAATAGAAAGGAACGCAGCTCTATCTGAAGAAAATTATATTTTAGAATCTGATATTCAAACTAGACAAAAAAATGACGCATATGCAGAAAAGTTTGCTAGAGAGGAACTAAATTTAATCTTCGAGGATGAGCAATATTTAAGTTTTAAAGAAATTAATTCTAATGAACCTAAAAAATAATATTGCAGTCATCATTCCTGCGGCAGGATCAAGCAGTCGTTTCGGTGGAAAAATTTCTAAACAATTTCTAAAAATTGGGAACGAAACAGTTATAGAAAAGTCTGTAAATAAATTCTTAGAAATTGAGTCTGTTAAAAAAATATACATAGCTATTGATCCAAATGAGACTCTAATAAAATCTCAATCATTCTTTAAGCATCCTAAAGTTAGTATTACTCAAGGTGGTAGCACACGTAGTGAATCGGTATATAACGCAGTTTTAGCTATTGATAATGAAATTGATATTGTTGTTATTCATGATGCGGCAAGGCCTTGGGTAAGCAAAAAGCTTATTAATAAATTAATTTTAGAATTTATGAATGATCAATCAATTCAAGGCTTATATCCAGTTATTTCAATTATAGATTCTCTAAGAATGAAACAGGGTAAAGAATTAATTCCTGTTGATCGAGAAGATTTTTTAACTATTCAGACTCCACAAATATTTCATAAAAAATCACTTAAAAGCGCATTAAATAAAATGATAAAAGAAAACCTCTCTTTTACTGATGAATCTCAAGCAATGGAAAGAGCTGGTTTTAGGGTTAAAGAAATTCTTGGAGAACAATCTAATCTTAAAATTACTTATGCAGTTGATATTTCTAAAAATATTGAAAATGATTATCGAGCTGGTAGAGGTGTTGATTTTCATAAGTTTGAGCCAGGAGAGGGCATAACACTTGGAAATGTTTTTATAGATTGTAATTTATCTATTGTTGCTCACTCTGACGGAGACATAGTATTACATGCAATATCTGATGCATTACTTGGAGCAGGTGGCTTGAGGGATATTGGGTATTATTTTCCTGATACAGATGAAAAGAATAAAGATTTAAGCAGTGTAAAAATTCTTGAGGAATCCCTAAACCTGCTCAAGCAAAAGGATTTGCAACCACGCAACATTGATTTTGTTGTGGTTTGTGAGCAACCAAAAATTCAACCCCATGTAGAGGACTTAAAAAAATCTCTTTCAAAAATCTTAAATATTGATGCAAGTTTTGTTGGAGTAAAAGCAACTACAGCAGAGGGCATGGGAATAATAGGTGAGGGCAATGGAATTGCAGTATTTGCTATTGCATCATTGGAGAATATTCAATGAATATATTGCTCACCAATGACGATGGTTACAAAGCATCAGGAATTACAGAGCTTTATAAGGCTTTAAGCAAAGAACATAATGTTTTTTTGATTGCTCCAAAAGAAAATTGTAGTGGTATGAGCGCTGCAATTAGTCTCAGAAAAGAAATAGAAGTTAAAGAGATTTCAAAAAATATTTTTTCAGTTGATGGAACTCCTGCTGATTGTTCCTATCTTGGATTATTGTCGGTAATTCCTGATTCTATCGAGATGATTGTTTCAGGAATTAATTTAGGAGCAAATTTAGGTGAAGATATCTTTTATTCTGGAACAGTTGGGGCCGCAATAGCTGGGCGAAGGCTAAATTATGTTCCCGTTGCTTTTTCAGTGACTTCTTTTAACCCAAAAAATTTATCATTTATTTCAGAACAAGCTAATTTAATTGTTAATCAAGTTAGTAAGCTTCCTAATGATAAGAATTTGCTTGTGAATGTTAATTTCCCTGATCTTTCAAATTCTAAACTAAATGGAACAAAACTTACAGTCATAGGCAAAAGGGGTACTCCCGATATTCCTGATTTTATAAGATCTAATAATTCTTCAAAATTTTATAGTTTTGGTCCCTCAGGGAAACTTCTACCTGATCAGATGGATACAGATATCCAAGCAATTGATGATAATTTCATCTCTATATCAATTTTGGATTATAACCTTAGTGTTGATGCTTCGAAGAGGAGTTATTATAGAGAGGTTTTTGATTGTGAGTAGTTCAGGCTTTACTTTTACAAGAGTGAAAGATCAAATGATTCAGGAATTACTTGATATGGGTATAAAAGATTTTCGAGTTCTTGACTCATTAAGCCAGGTCCCAAGACACATTTTTTTAGATCAAGCTTTATGGAGTAGAGCTTATGAAAATAGAGCATTAACAATAGGTTATAAACAGACGATTTCTCAGCCTTATATTGTTGCTCGAATGACCGAACACTTACTTGCCCATACAACTCGAAGGGGTAAAGTTTTAAATAGAGTTCTTGAAATTGGTTCAGGATGTGGTTATCAATCTGCCGTTTTGTCTCATTTTGCTAATGAAGTATTTGCTATTGAAAGAATTAAACCATTGGTTGTAAAGTCCAGAGAGAATCTTAGAGAGTTAAAAATAAGAAATGTTTTGGTAAAACATGCTGATGGCTTTGATGGTTGGGAGGAAGACAATAAATTTGATGGAATAATATGTGCCGCCGCTCCCAGACAATATCCAGAAGAATTAGTTGAGTTACTTGAGATAGGAGGTAAGTTAGTAATTCCAGCTGGTATTGAGGGCCAACAAAGACTTTACGTTATTACAAAAAAAAGTGAAACAGAACATGAAGAATCTATTTTTGAGGAGGTTGCTTTTGTTCCAATGCTTCCCGGTATATCTAATGGAGAAATATAAGTGAATGATCAAGTAAAATATTCTCTTGCTGGGTTTTGTATGGGAGTTGCTGAATTAATACCAGGCATTTCAGGCTCAACTGTTGCAGTAATTTTTAAGATTTATCCAAATCTCATGTTTATCTTGAGTCAACTTAGGCCAAAGAATTTTTCTTTAAATCTTTCTTTGACTTCTCAGATATTCCAATTTCGTGTTTTGCTACCACTAATATTTTCAATGTTTGCAGCAATCCTTTTATGCTCTAATTTAATTACATTTATGATAAATAATTATGAGCAGCTATTTCTGTTCTTATTAGGCTGGCTCATGATGTTTTTATCAATATATGTAGCAGATTTTTTTAAAGCTTTGCTACAAAGATTAAATTTACTTATTTTTTTAATTTTAGGTATCTTGATTGGGTATATTTTACAAGAAATAAATATTGGCTCGGAGGGAGTAACGCCCTTATATTTATTTATTAGTGGATTAATTGCATTTACATTTTTTTTAATCCCTGGAATTTCTGGAAGTGCTATTTTGGTTGTTTTAGGAGTTTACAGCCCTGTTATTCAAGCCATAGCAAATTTCCATCTTTTATTTTTAGTTCCATTTGCATTAGGTTGCTTAATTTCACTTTTGATTCTTCCCAAGATAGTTGTATCGCTTTATGCAAAATATGAGCAAAGCTTGACGTATATTTTTTCTGGTCTTATATTTTCTTCAGGTTATTTTTTACTGTGATATACAATTTTAAAAATTACCTAATACTTTTTTGTCTTGTTATTTCAAGTTGCTCATCACTGAATAGTTTTAAAGAAACTTATCAAAAATTTTTACCCAATTCTCAAACCTCATTTTATATCGTTCAACCTGGCGATTCTTTGTGGTCAATTGCATTAAAATTTAATATTGATCAAAAAGCTTTAATTGCTAGAAATAATCTTAGTAAACCTTATGTAATTTATCCAAAGCAAAAATTACTAATAGGAGGAGTTGAGAATTTAGATTTTTCTTTTAAAAGATATTCGTCATTGCAATGGCATCATCCCTTAAATGCAGATTTTCAACCCTCAAATATAGATGATGGATGGCTAGTTTTTAAGCAACCGCAAGGCACTCCTATTTTTTCTATAGATAGCGGCATAGTTGAGGTTGCCGGTCCAGATATACCTGGATATGGAAATCTTTTGATGATATCGCACTCGAATAATTATTTAAGTCTTTATGCTCACTGCGACAAAATATTAGTTGAACATGGTGATGAAGTCGAAAGAGGGTCAATCGTTGCTCAGCTTGGAAGTTCTGAATCTCCATTTCCTTTACTAAAGTTTCAGCTTCGAAAGAATGGTAAACCTATTCAATCAGAGAATATAAATTTTATTTTTTAGTCAGATTCAGTTTCTGATTCATCAAAGTTACAAGTCATTTTTGCAACAACTTCACCTTCAACTTTTAAAGACAATGGAACAGCCCTTCCTTCCATGGTTCCGGCAACAACACATTTTTCTATGCTTTCTTGCACAATGGATCGGACAGTTTCTGTCAGCTCTTGAACAGTAAGATCTGAAACCTTTTTATCATCTTGATCTGTATAAGCAAGGAGAGTTTGAGTCAAAAAAAGTAGTACAAGGATGATTTTCATATAAATTCTAATGGCCATGCCCCGACATAATCGTCGGGGTTGGCAGGATTTTTAGTTAAATTTGTATGTTAAATTTAATTGAAAGTTATTAGAAGGTAGATCAATTTGACTTGAGAAATCATTGATATAATCATTCCTGAAATCATATTGGCTTTCTGATCCCAAAGAAATTCTAAAATTACTTTCTTTATATCTTCTTACAAATGTAGATTCAGTTTCTTCTTCCTCTGTATCTCTATTCATAAAGTAGACCAATGCTCCAACAGCCAAGAGTGCTGCTGCACCGCCGCTACCGCCACTTCCGTAGCCGCCCCCGCCACCACTGCTATTTCCATTTGAACTATCTCCGCCTGTTCCCTCATGATATGAAGCATAAGATAGAGGTGATAGAAGAAGACATAAAATTAACGCAAAGTTTTTCATAATATTCTCCATTTCTGAAAGTTAATTATGTTGGGCGTCTATAGTATGTAAGATTTAATTGTGCCCAATTAAACCAAGAAAATAGCAAGGCAACACTATAGAATTTTTTTGGCGACTAATTTTTATTTTTCAAGTCAAAAATTGAATTATTTTTCTAAAAGATGTTTTTTATCTTTTATTTCAGCATACTCGTCTGCCTCAGGTAACTGATCCTTTTCCTCTGTAATATTTGGCCATATTTCTGAGAGTTCGGCATTAATTTCTATAAATTCAATTTGATCATCAGGTAACTCATCCTCAGAAAAAATAGCTTCCACAGGACATTCTGGCTCGCACAAAGCACAATCAATACATTCCTCAGGATGAATAACTAAAAAGTTTGGTCCCTCATAAAAACAGTCCACGGGACATACCTCCACACAGTCGGTATGTTTACATTTAATACATGCTTCTGTAACTATGAATGCCATTTAGTGATAAAAGCTTAGATAAATTAGATTTTAACAATGAGTTTTAAACAAGTCAGTAGCAATTTGATAATATTTTGTTTACTTTTAACATTTTTATTATATACTGTATAAACATACAGTAAAATTTATTTGGAGAAAACTATGTCGGACAAAGATAAAAACTTAAGCGAAGCCATATCTCAAATTGAAAAACAATTTGGTAAAGGCACTGTCATGAAAATGGGAGACAGAGAAATTGTTGACATTCCATCAGTATCAACTGGCTCACTTGGGTTAGATATCGCTTTAGGTATTGGAGGCTTGCCTAAAGGCAGAGTTATCGAAATTTTTGGTCCTGAATCATCTGGTAAAACAACATTAACACTGCAAGCAATTGCCGAATGTCAAAAAGCTGGCGGCACAGCAGCATTCATTGATGCTGAGCATGCACTTGATCCAAACTATGCAGAAAAATTAGGTGTTAATGTTGACGAGTTACTACTTTCTCAGCCTGATACAGGTGAGCAAGCATTAGAAGTAACTGACATGCTTGTAAAATCTGGCAGTGTTGATTTGATTGTAGTAGATTCTGTGGCAGCTTTAACACCGCGCGCAGAAATTGAAGGTGATATGGGTGATCATCATGTTGGTTTGCAAGCGCGTCTCATGTCGCAAGCATTAAGAAAGATTACAGGTAATATTCAAAGATCAAATGCAATGGTCATATTTATCAATCAGATCAGAATGAAGATAGGCGTAATGTTTGGCAATCCTGAAACAACAACTGGTGGAAATGCCCTAAAATTTTATTCATCGGTTCGTTTAGATATACGTAGAATAGGTGCAGTAAAAGAGGGTGAGGAAGTTGTAGGTAACGAAACAAGAGTAAAAGTAGTCAAAAACAAGGTATCTCCTCCGTTTAAGCAAGCTGAATTTCAGATTATGTATGGCGAAGGTATTAACACGGAAGGAGAAATATTAGAGCTTGGTCAAAAACTTGAATTGGTGGAAAAATCTGGTTCTTGGTATAGCCATAATGGGGAAAAGATTGGGCAAGGCAAGGTCAATGCGAGTAAGTTTTTAAGAGAAAATACTAAGATTAGGGATAGTTTAGTTAAGGAAATTAGAAACGCTTATATCCCATCTGCAAAAAAGACAGCTAAGAAATAATCCTTTATCTGTCGTACAGATGTATTGTTAAGTCTTCGTTAACTTGATATGGTATGTGAAAATTAATTAATATACCTTATTTGGGAGAGGATCATGACAAACAATGCATATATTGTATCAGCCGTAAGAACGCCTGGAGGAAAGAAAAACGGAAGCCTGAGTAAATGGCATCCAGCTGACCTAGGTGCAAAAGTTCTAGACGAACTAGTTCATCAATCAGGAATTGAACCAGAACTAATTGACGATGTTATTTTTGGCTGCGTTAGTCAAGTTGGAGCTCAATCAGGAAACGTTGCTAGAAACTCAATCCTAGCATCTAGTCTTCCTGAATCAGTGCCTGGAACTACAGTCGATAGGCAGTGCGGATCTTCTCAGCAAGCTATTCATTTTGCTATTCAAGCAGTTATGTCTGGTACTCAAGATGTTGTAATCGGTGGAGGAGTAGAGGTAATGTCAATGGTGCCTATTGGGTCAAACATTAAAGATGGATATGATGCAGGCCATGGCTTTCCATTTGATTCAGATGGAATCTCCGAAAGATATCCTGGCATTTTCTTCTCTCAGTTTAGTGGCGCTGAAATGATGGCAGAAAAATGGAATTTATCTAGAGAAGATTTAGATAGATTTGCACTTAGCAGTCATCAAAAAGCAGCCGCTGCTGTTGAGGGAAAACATTTTGATAGAGAAATTCTTCCTGTTCAAGCCAAAAATGAGGAAGGAAAAACTGATATGGTTCTCAATGATGAGGGTATAAGATACGATGCAAGTCTTGAAGCTCTCTCCGGTTTGAACCCAATTTCAGAAGGTGGCGTAATAACTGCTGGCAACGCAAGTCAAATTACAGATGGTGCTGCTGCAGTTATGATTTGTAATGATGAAGGCCTTAAAAAGATAAAAGCAGATCCTCGTGCAAGAATAAAAGGTATCAGCGTTGTTGGTGATGATCCAGTTATAATGCTAAGCGGACCAATTCCTGCTTCTCGACAAGTATTAAACGCTACCAATTTAAGTATCAATGACATTGACCTTTACGAGGTTAATGAGGCTTTTGCTCCAGTCCCATTATCCTGGGCTATTGAGCTAAAAGCTGATATTGAGAAACTTAATGTTAACGGTGGCGCAATGGCTTTAGGCCACCCCTTAGGAGCATCTGGAGCTAAGCTGATGACAACTCTGCTCCATGAGCTCGAAAGAACAAAAGGCAAATATGGTCTTCAAGCAATATGTGAGGGCGGCGGTACTGCTAACGCAACAATTATTGAGAGAATTTAATTATTTTTCTTTGTAGTGCTCAAAGATAGTTGTAATATCTTCTACAGTTCCAATAGAGCTTAGACCATCTCTATGTTTTAGCTCTATTTCATTACTTTCAAGATATTGTCTGCCAATAATTACATTAATTGGTACGCCAATTAATTCGGAATCTTTCATTTTAATTCCATAGCCATCTTTTCGGTCATCCAGCATCACCTCGTAGCCCATGGATGATAATTCGTTATAAAAATCTGTTGCAGCTTTTGCTATTTTCTGATCCTTATCAAATCCTATGGCAATAATATTTACTTCATATGGAGCAATGGCTTCTGGCCATAAAATACCTTTTTCATCGTGATTCTGCTCTATTGCAGCTGCCACTAACCTTGAAATTCCTATTCCATAACATCCCATATAGAGAGTTTGTGATTTACCTTCATTATCTAAGACATTAGCTTTCATTGCGTCAGCATATATTTTTCCAAGTTGAAAGATATGCCCAACTTCTATACCTTTTTTAATTTCAATAGTTCCTTTGCCATCTGGTGATGGTTTTCCCTGAAGAGAGTTAATATCCTCTCCCTCATTGAGTAAAAGTTCTGAGTTAATTGCAAATTCAGATGAGTCGCTTACGGCAATTGTATCTTCGCCATTTTCTGCAAGTACATGAAATTCTTCAGATGCATCACCACCAATTGCACCAGAATCAGCTTTTACGATTTTATATTCGAGACCTAATCTCTCTATGATCTTTTTGTATGTTTCTTTCATTAAAAGATATGATTCATTTAAAGAGTCTTCATTGATGTTGAAGCTATAAGAATCTTTCATAAGAAATTCTCTTCCTCGCATGACACCATAACGAGGCCTTACTTCATCTCTAAACTTTGTTTGAATCTGATAAAGATTTAATGGCAATTCTTTATAACTTTTAACATTATTTCTTACTAAGTCAGTTATAACCTCTTCATGAGTCGGTCCAAGGCAGAAGTCCCTTTCATGTCTGTCTTGAATGCGCAAAAGCTCTGGACCCATTTTTTTCCACCTTTGAGTTTCTTCCCATAATTCTTTAGGTTGTACCATTGGCATCAAGACCTCTTGTGCTCCAGATGCATCCATTTCCTCACGAACAATATTTTCAATTTTTTTAAGCACTCTTAAACCTAGTGGAAGCCAGTTATATATTCCTGAAGTTACTTTTCTAATCATTCCTGCTCTCAACATTAGCTGATGACTTATAACTTCAGCGTCTTGAGGAGTATCCTTAAGAGTGGGTAAAAAAACCTTAGACCACAACATTTTTATATTTGAAAATTCATTTAGTTTATAATTTTATATTTTTTTAGAGACTTATGCCGATTTATGAATATAAATGCTTAAAATGTAAGCATCAATTTGAAGTAATTCAAAGATTTTCAGACAATCCTGTTGAAATTTGTCCAAAGTGCAAGAAAAACAAGATAAAAAAATTGATTTCAGCTCCAACTTTTAGGTTAAAGGGAGGTGGTTGGTATGAAACTGATTTTAAAACTGGCTCTAAAAAGAATATAGTAGATAATAAAGATGAAAAAGATAGCCAGCCCAAAGAAAAAAATAAAAAAACTAATAAATTAAAAAATAAGAGCTCAGATAAAAAACTTAACCAAGAGAAATAAAAATGCGTTCACATTATTGCGGAGATATTAATAGTTCAGATGTTGGCAGTGATGTTGAGATTTCTGGATGGGTTCATAAAAGAAGAGATCATGGCGGCGTAATTTTTTTAGACATTCGTGATTTGCGCGGAATAGTTCAGACAGTTTTTAATCCAAGTTTAAAGAAAGTATTTGAAATGGCAGACTCTTGCAGAAGTGAGTATGTTGTAAATATAAAAGGAAAAGTAAGAAAGAGAATTGATGGAGCAGTAAATCCAAAAATGTTAACTGGCGAGGTAGAAATAGAAGCAAGTGATCTATCTATTTTTAGTTCAGCAGTTACTCCTCAGTTTCCATTAGATGATTATCAAGATGTGAATGAGGATATAAGACTTAAACATAGATTTTTAGATTTAAGGCGACCTGATGTCAATCAAAGATTGGTACAGAGATCTAAAATTACCTCAGAAATCAGATCAATTTTAGAAAAAAATAATTTTCATGAAATTGAAACGCCCATACTTACGAAGGCTACGCCAGAGGGTGCAAGAGATTACCTAGTTCCAAGTAGGGTTCACCCTGGTGAATTTTTTGCTTTGCCGCAATCCCCACAATTATTTAAACAATTACTTATGATTGGCGGTTTAGATAAATATTATCAAATAGCTAAGTGTTTTAGAGATGAGGATTTAAGAGCAGATCGGCAGCCAGAATTTACTCAGGTTGATATTGAAGCTTCGTTTGTATCAACTGAAGAAATAATTGAAATCGGAGAGGATTTAGTAATATCTTTGCTATCTAAATTTACAGATTATAAAAAGACCTCTGTTCCCAGAATTTCATATGCTGAATCCATAGAGAAGTATGGATGTGATAAACCCGATTTAAGGATTCCTTTGCAATTAAAAGATATTGCTGAGCTTGTAAAAGATGAGGAATTTAAAGTATTTTCTGGCCCTGCAAATGATCCTGCATCTAGAGTGGTTGCATTGAAGGTGCCAGAGGCCGCAACAATGACAAGAAAAAAAATCGATCAATATACTGACTTTGTTGGTAAGTTAGGAGCTAAGGGCTTGGCATATATTAAAGTAATTGAGCTTGATTCAGATAACGGACTGCAATCACCTATTCTTAAATTTTTAAAGAAAGAAACAGTTGATTCAATTCTCAGAACCTTAGATGTAAAAAACAATGACATTATTTTTTTTGGGGCTGGAAATGCAAAAATTGTTAATTTATCAATGAGCTCACTAATTAAAAGAATTGGAGAAGATATGAATTTAATTACTTCTTCTTGGGCGCCGTGTTGGATTATTGACTTTCCAATGTTTGAAAGAAATAAGGATAATCATTTGACATCATTGCATCATCCTTTTACTTTGCCAGCTGTCTCAGTCAATGAATTAAAGGACGATCCAGATAACGCTTTAGCATGTGCTTATGATTTTGTGTTAAATGGTTATGAGCTTGGAGGTGGGTCTTTGAGAGTTTATGAGCCATCTATGCAAAAAGAGATTTTTGGTATCCTAGGAATTTCAAACGAACAAGCAAATGAGAAATTTGGATTCTTATTATCAGCCTTGTCTTCAGGATGTCCTCCTCATGGTGGTATTGCATTTGGTTTGGATAGAATTATTATGCTGTTATCTAATACGACTAATATTCGCGATGTTATAGCATTTCCTAAGACCCAAAGCGCTTCATGTTTACTTACAGAAGCTCCAAGTGTGGTGTCTAATGATCAGCTTGATGAGCTCAACATTTCTTCAACCTTAAAAAAGGATTAATAATGGCTGGGCACTCTAAATGGGCTAATATAAAACATCGTAAAGCAAGGCAGGATGCATCTAGAGGTAAAATTTGGACTAAAGTGATTCGAGAGATTACTGTTGCTGCTAAAGGTGGTCCAGATCCTGCAGATAACCCTAGACTCAGATTAGCGCTAGATAAGGCGAATGCAGCAAATATGCCCAAAGATAATATTAAGCGAGCTATTCAAAAGGGCTCTGGAACTGGAGAAATGGGCGCCCTAGAAGAATTAATTTTTGAGGGCTATGGTCCAAATGGAGTGGCTATTCTTGTTGAAACAATGACAGATAATCGAAATAGAACAGTTGCTGATGTTCGTCATGCCTTTACAAAATTTGGCGGCAACATGGGAACTGATGGATCAGTTGCATATCTTTTTAATAAGTTAGGAGTCGTTCATATAGATCTCTCTCATGAGGAAGATGAAATTATGGAAATAGCCCTTGATGCTGGTGCAGACGACTTTAGCATACAAGATGATCACTATGAAATTATTACTTCCCAGGGAAACTTATCTAAAATTGTTGAGGCTTTTAAGAAAAAAAATATTGAATCATTATTGGCTGAAAATACAATGCGGGCTGATACTTTAATTAATTTAGATCAGGAAGCCTCAGAAAAGGTTTTAAAAATTATGAATTTTATGGATGATCTTGACGATGTTCAAGAGGTCCATACAAACGCAGAGTTTCCTGATGACTTTAACGTTGATGAATAATTATGGCCATTAATTCAAGAACCAAAGGCGCTAATTTCGAAAGAGAGATTGGAAACCTTCTTGTTGAGCAGCTAAACTTGAAACAGCCTGTTAAAAGAATTCTGGAACAAACACGTACAAAAGAATTGCCCGATTTAAAGCTGGGTAGGTGGTGTTTAGAATGTAAAAGATATGGTGATGGAGCTGAGCCCTCGCAAGAATGGTGGGATCAAGTTTTGTCGGCTACAGGAGAGGGAGAATTCCCTGCTTTAATTTATAAATTTAATCGCAGGCCAATTAAAGTTAGAGTTCTTGCTGGAACTTTAATACCAGAGCTTAATTTTTCTCCAATAACAATTGATTTAATGTGGGATGATTTTGTAGAAATCCTTCGTCACCTTTTTCAAATAGACATTGAGCAACATGAATCCTCGGTTCAAGTGTAACGACTTCTTGTGCAGAGTCTTTGTTGAAGATACTGATTTTCAGGGAGTAGTATACTATGCAAACTATCTAAAATATCTAGAAAGAGCTAGGTCTCAATTCTTAATTGAAAATAATTTATCTCAAGTTGATGCTAAGACTAATGGCAATGAATTATATATTGTTAAATCTGTTTCTCTTTCATATTTTCATCCAGCTACATTAGAGGACGAGCTTGTTATAAAAACTGAAATAGAGTTAACGAGCAAAGCTAGGACAAAATTTTTTCAATCTGTTTTAAACAAAAAAAATGATACACTCATTTGCGAAGGGGTTGTTGAGGTATGCTATATAGATAATAACTCAGGCAAGCCTAAAGCATTCCCTGATCGTTTATTAAACTTGTTTAAAAAATAGGATGGATGATTTTTCAATAATAGAATTATTTCTTCAGGCCAGTTTGGTTGTTCAAGCTGTAATGGTTTTATTGCTTATGGCTTCAATTATTTCTTGGATTGTTATTTTTGAAAGATACTTTAATTTAAATCGTATCAAAGAAGCCAATAAGATATTTGAAGAACAGTTTTGGTCTGGAAAAGACCTTAATGAAATCCATACAAATATTGAAGAGCTCTCAAATGAAGAGTTAATAGGCTCTTTACGAGTTTTTAAGAGTGGATTTGGCGAATTTTTAAGACTGAGTGAAGGCCAAAAAATTACAACAGAAGATCTAGAAAGTGTTAATAGAGCAATTAGAGTCTCTTTGGCGAGAGAGGAGGAGTCACTAATGTATCACCTTCCTTTTTTAGCTAACGTTGGATCAGTCAGTCCATATGTTGGATTATTTGGAACAGTTTGGGGGATTATTAATTCATTTCAGGGTCTTTCAGATGCTACTCAAGCAACCATAAACGCAGTCGCTCCTGGAATTTCAGAAGCACTAGTTGCAACCGCTCTTGGACTATTTGCAGCAATTCCAGCAGTGGTTGCTTACAACAGATTTGCATCTGAATCAGATACTCAACTGCAACAATCATCTATATTTGGTGAGGAGTTAGCCAGTATTCTCTACAGACAAACAGTTAAAGCAAAACTTTGATATACAGAATAGGCAAAAGAAAGAAGTTAAACTCAGATATCAATGTAGTTCCATACATTGATGTGATGCTTGTTCTTTTAATAATTTTTATGGTTCTTTCTCCGCTATTAATTCAGGGAATTGAAGTTAATCTTCCTAAAACTGATACTACAAAAATGTCTATTTCGAGCGAACCTCTCGTGATATCAATTGATAGGCAAGGTGAATATTATATTAATTTGGGAGAAGAGCAGCTGCCGATTTCTCTTAAAGAGCTAAAAAATAAAGCTGAGATTATTTTTCAAGCTAATCCGGAAATAGAAATAGTTTTTAAAAGCGATGCAAATGTGCCTTTTGATTTTGTTGCCAAGGGCATGGCGAGCATTCAGAGTTTGGGAATTGAAAAAATAGGAATTATTACTTCTGGCTATGATAGTTAATCAAAGATATTTAGAAGCATCAGTATTTTCTTTTTGTATTCATGCAGCTATTTTTCTATATTTGTATGGCTCATTTAATTCTGATACATCTCAGACAATCTTAATTTCTCAACCTCTTCAAATAGAATTAAAATTTGATTTACCCAACAAGACAGAAAAACAGATTCCCCCTTTGCCTGAAATTGATGCAGCAAAAATTAATGAACCAAAGAAAGAACTAATATATTCAAAAATATCAGATACAATCCCAGCTTCTTCAAAAAATTTACTAATTGAATCAAGTATCTCTGAGCTTTTATCAGAAGAAAGCGAGATTGAAATTAGTAAGGAGCAGAAAGAAATTTCAATATATGCCCAGCAGATAATTTCGACCATTGAAAATGCCTGGATAAAACCAAAAAATATTCCACAGGGCTTAATTGCAAACTTAAGACTTACAATTCGTCCCTCGGGCAGAATAATCAAAGCAGATCTTATTAAGAGCAGTGGAAATATTCGGTTTGATAATTCAGCACTTCAAGCTGTAAGAAGGGTTGAAACATTTAATTTTTTCAATTCAATTTCAAAAACTTTATTTGAAAAGGAGTTTCAAAAAATTTCAATTAGCTTTAATCCATCGTGAAAGTTAATCTTTTAATATTTACCATAATACTCTGCCCAACATTATGTTTTGGAGAGTTATTTTTAGAAATTACAAAGGGTTCTGAAGATCCATATAAAGTTGCAATGATTCCATTTGAAGGTAACTCTAGACTTTCAAAAGAACTTAACTTCATAATGCAGAATGATCTTATTCGCACCGGAGAATTTTCAATTCTTGATGAAAAATTACTCTTACCACTTCAAATTATTGATGATGAGCTTGTCTATAACGACTGGAAATTATTAGGAATGGATTATTTAGTAACAGGAAAAATTATTAAAACTAACAATTCGTTAGATATTAATTATGAAATATATGACATTAATAAAAAAAGAAAGATTAGAAGTTCTAAAGTTTTTGGCATACCCAATCAAATTAGACAGCTTGCGCATTATACGAGCGATGGAATTTATGAATCTATCACAGGCATAAAAGGTATTGCAGCTACGAGACTTTTATATGTAAATGAGATTAAAGATTCCAAATCAGTTTCTACTTATAAACTTATGCTTGCTGATTCAGATGGTAAAAATGAAAAGAATTTGTTAACAAGTACAGAACCTATTATTTCTCCATCGTGGTCTCCAGATGGCAAGAGGGTAGCTTATGTTTCATTTGAAACAGGTATGGCAAAGGTTTTCATTCAAGACATTTCCTCTGGAAAGAGGGAGGCAGTGCTGTCAAAAGATACTCAAATCAGCTCACCTTCGTGGTCGCCAGATGGAAAATACCTATCCTTAACACTTTATCAAGATGGTAATGCAGAAATCTATATCTTACGATTGAGAGATAGAACGCTAACAAGAATGACCAAGCAATATGCAATAGACACAGAGTCATCTTGGTCCCCAAAAGGAAATAAAATATTATTTACAAGCGGTCGATCTGGCTCACCACAAATTTATGAATTGGATTTAAGAAAATTAAACCCAAAAGCAAAACGTTTATCCTTTGAGGGATCATATAATGCAAAAGCATCATATCTTCCAAAAGAGGAAGGTATTATTTTTGTACATCGAGCTGATGACGGCTTATTTCATATTGCTCTTAAGTATAAAAAAGAGAACTTTATTAGAATATTAACTGAAGCTAAGTTGGATGAGTCGCCTAGTGTTGCTCCGAACGGTAATATGGTAATCTATGGAATTAAAGAAGGAGATTTGAGCATGCTTGCAGGATTCAGCCTTAGTGGAGCAAGGTTTAAACTGCCTGCATCACTAGGAGAGGTAAGGGAGCCAGCCTGGTCAAACTTTTTAAGGTAACTTACATTTTTACGGAACAAATATTATGAAAAGATCGTTAAATACATTTTATGCATTATCAACTTTATTGATCTTTGTTGGATGTAGCTCATTGCAAGTAACAGAAGAATCAGTAGCAAACCAAAGTGTTGCTGGAGTATCTATTTCTTCAAAATCAACAGCTACTCAAGCTGTGCTTGCTAACGCAGTGGTTTATTTCGAGTATGATAAATTTAATCTTACAGCCAAATCTATTCAAGCTTTGAAGGGAGTTAGTGATTTGATGCTAAGAAATTCAAAAATTACTCTTTCAATTGAAGGTCATGCTGATGAAAGAGGCACAAGAGAATACAACCTTGCTTTAGGTCAAAGGCGCGCTGAGTCAGTTGCTAATTATCTAATTTCAAATGGTGTTAAAAGAAATAGATTAAGTGTAAAAAGCTATGGAGAAGAAAGGCCATTAGCTTTGGGCTCTAATGATTCTGCTTGGTCAAAAAATAGAAGAGTTGAGCTTAAATAGTTTTTACCTAGATGAAAATTTTTATTGCTTCTTTAATAGCAATTCCAATATTTACTCATGCTCAGGAGGTTGATGCCTCCGACATTCTATTTTTAAAAATTCAAGAACTTGAGGGAGAGATTGCTAACTTGAGGAGTGAACTTGAGTCACAGGGATACCTCCTAGAAAAATTATTAAGTGAAGAAATAGACCAGGAAAGCACTGCAATAAATAATGATAATTCACCTTCATCTAACACTGAAATCTTTAGATTTGAAGGTATAAATGATTCAAAAAGCATCGATGAGGTTTATGATGAAGGCATAGCTCATTTAAATGAAAAAAATTATAAAAACGCCAAGCAATCATTTAACTATTTAGTAGATAACTTTGATGATCAAGAGAAGATCCCCCTAAGCCTTTTTTGGCTTGGTGAGATTTCTTTGCTGGAATCTAATCTTGAAGAAAGCGAGCAATTTTTTCAAAGACTGGCTGCAAATTTTCCTGATCATTGGAGAACACCATTGGCCCATAAAAAAATGGGAGACATTTTAATGATGTCTGGTGAATTAGGTGCTGCAAAAATTAAATATCAGTATGTTATTCAATCTTTTCCAGAAAATTCTGCTTCTTCCTTAGCCTTGCAGTTATTGGAAAATATGGAATAATCACTCTTTTTATGAAGTCCTTTTTTGGGTCGCTAGCTCAGCTGGTAGAGCAGTTCGCTTTTAACGAATTGGTCACAGGTTCGAATCCTGTGCGACCCACCAT
>MDSW01057976.1_pt1 | contig 19205 bp, 14 predicted proteins | sample 811171 | NCBI WGS metagenome assembly MDSW01 (sample SAMN05326641, study PRJNA326480) | marine metagenome | isolation source: seawater | place: Atlantic Ocean: North West | collected 2012 | reverse complement strand
TTGAGCGAATTGTTGGCCGTTGGTTTTACATCATCGAAGAAATGAATGATGTTGAAATCGGTTGGCAGGTCGATGTCAAAAACCCAGAAACAGATCCGGAGATTGCGTTAAATCTACTCAATGAGCATCTCAAAGCACTCTCATGGTTTGCTATTTTACAGGAGGGTAAGCCGTTTGATTTGGTCATCATGCCCAAGTTACTCGGTCGAGATCCGGGTCTCTCTATAGGCCAAATGTCAGCAGTATGGTTGGTTTTCACCTCATTTCTGACCTTGGCAGGAGTGGCATGGCTTCAACATCAAAACCCAGGTCCAAAATTGACCGATCCAGAGTTACTCCTACATTCGTTGACCTGGTTTGCACTTCCTATCGCGTTGGTGATGGGAATTGGCAGTGAAATTCGCCGTAGATTTGCATTGAAAGCAGGGGTTGATTTGGGTCACCACATTCCTCTTGCTGTTCCTTTTTTGATGACACCAACAGCACCGATTTGGCCATTTGGTGTCATTGGATTCACCAGCCAGCGCCGAATGGAACTTCTCGCTTTCAAAGATCGCCAATCATTGGCGAAAGTTTCGATGGTTGCACCTCTCCTCATGGTGTTCTCAGGGATGATTTTCACAATCATTGGGTTTTGGATGACCAGCAATACATCCCCTCGTTTTGGTGATGCGCCCATTATGGTCGCTCCCTCCATATTTCCAGAATTGATACTGAGTCTGTTAATCCCATCAGATGAACTTGCATTGCGTTCATCGTGGTTGCACCCGTTGGGATTGGCAGGAATTGCTCTCAATACAATGGGTTGGATTCTTTTGCTCCCATTGCCGGGTTTTCCGGGTGACAGGCTCCTATCTGCATTGCTAAGTCCAGGTGAAATGGAGGAAGGGGGAACACAGACCTGGTTATTTGTCGGTGTCTTGGTAGCTGGAATGTACATCGTTTTACACGGTGGATTTTGGCCATGGTTGATGCTGGTGGCTTTGGGTGCTTGGCGGAGATTTAGCCCAGAAGCAAGTGCGATTCCATTTGTACTCAATGAAGCAAAGGAATTCTCAAATCGCTCTAAGAATGTATTTTCGATTCTTTTGGTCTCAATGCTCCTACTTGGTTTTCCGGGTCTGATGCCAGTAAAGGAATTGGAGGAGTGGGATGGTGGTTTGGACACCTCTACGTGGATTTCGGAAGTTTACCTATCACAGGATGAAAACACGACTCTTGAATTTCCATTGAGTACAATCGGTGTCATCAGTGTAGACGTGGAATTTGAGTTCAGAATCAGTGGTTCATGGGATGCGATTGATTTGATTCACATCTCAGATGAATGCATTGGCGAACTAGATCAGATTTCAGAAATTGAGTGTCAATTCAATGATATCGGTCCTATCAGTGAACAGGGTATGGCATTCACTTTGCACCCACACAGTGAGGGGCAACAAGCGGTTGTACGAGCAGACATATTCAATCTTGAAATCATCTGGCAAGAGAAATTGAATACACACTCACATCAAGTCAATTTTACGTTCCAAAACACACCTATCCCAACAGAAATGCTTTGGCGATGGGATGGTGATTTTGATACGCCGAATTATTGTATTAATATGACCAACGCTCCTGAAATCGCAGGAAATTTGAGCATAGAATCAACACCAGGTGGATTGTTCACCTTTGCAGGAAGCTCGCAAATCGCGTTACCTGCTGGTGAAGATTCTACAATCTGTATTGATGGCGTATTTGGTACACATCATTTGATGCGAACCGGTCAAATCGAAACTCATCTGATCAGCACGCTAGATGATGGCTCATTTCACCGCTCAAAGGTCATGTTTGAGACACAACTCCATCTTCCCGGTGGCCACTGGCCCGCCTCCATCCTGTCGAGTGCATTTCCTCTGAATGGACTATCCACGAGTGCTGAATATCTGATGTGGTTTGAAGAGCCACCTGAATTGAATTTCTGTCCACTGTCTCGTGTCCAAATGTCTATTCCAACCGATGAGAATGATTCTTGGCAGCTCAATTTATCTGAGGTACCTGAAATCACCTTGCCCACAAATCTATCCAATGGGACCATTTTTGTTCCAGACCATGGTTATCTGATGGCTTGTTCTGAACATCAAACCCATTGGTTCACTGCATTGGTACCATCGAATGGTATTCTCCATGATCGGACCAACCTTGGGAACTCGACGATTGAAATCCGGGTCGAAACCACAAATTTCGGAATTAATCACGATTGGAACCTTTCTGATTTTTCACTACAACCTGGCGAATCAATGCCGCCACTAAATCATTCGAGTGATTCGGACGTGGCCCAAATCGTCTGGATGGAGCCGTCAGCAGATGAATGGATTTTGCATCTGATATCCCATTGCATACACCCTGAGGGTTGTCAAGGAGGTTCGGTTTGATGCGAGTTGCTGTCCTTGGCGTAGGGGCAATTGGTGGGCTCATAGCCTCCCGTTTAGCCCGTTCCGGGTGTGAAGTGTTACTCTGTGCTCGTGGCGAAACCGCTCAAGCGCTCGATGCTGTAGGGTTGCTTCTAGATACTCCCGATGGTCGCACTATTGCACTCGCACCGGATCGATGGACAGTCTTCGATTCCAACCAATCTGAAATCCCAGTCGAACTGCAGGGTTGGGCAGATTATGCCATATTGTGTGGGAAGAGTTACGATTTACCAAATCTGTGTAAAATCGCTGAAACTGTACTCTCCCTGAATGGCATTGGTCTTTGTGTATCCAATGGCATAGGTCACATGGAAAAACTCGCGAATTTTATTGGAAAACACCGTGTATTGGGTGCATCGACCACGCATGGTGCTATACGAATTGGTCCTGGTGAAGTAAGGTGGACCAGTCGTGGTTCGATTAAACTCGGTGCGTTTGTCAACAGTGATTTGGAGCCAGTCGAACCCCGAGTTGATAGCCTAATATCGGCATTAGATGAAGCAGGCTTACAACCGATTTGGTCCGAAGATATTGCCAAAACCATTTGGACGAAACTGCTCCTAAATGTTGCAATCAATCCAGTATGTGCCATTGCGGGGATACTCAATGGCGAGATGTTACTTCACCCTGAATTGTTTGAAACCGGATTGGCAGCGATGGAAGAGGGTGCGAGAATTGCAACTGCTGAGGGCGTTGATTTGAGCGATTTTGACCTTGCCCAGGCATTGGAAGATCTTTGTCGGGCCACTGCCGACAATCGAGTAAGTATGCTGCAAGATATCATGGCCGGCAGACAAACAGAAATCGATTCCATCTGCGGAGAGGTCGTAAAGCGTGGGGAATCATTGGGTATTCCTACGCCGCGAAATCAGACACTGCACGCTCTCGTCAAAGGAATCGAGCAAAGTACGCGTGTTTAATCACTCAACTTTGTAATGTAGGCCAACGTTTTCTTCGCGCTTCAACGCAGCCTCTGTCACCAAGATGCCTACTTGAATCATGTTTCGTAATTCAATCAGCTCCTGTGTCGGTCGACTGACTTTCCAAATTCGTTGAACCTGTTCTTGCATTTCCTTGAGTTTGAGCAATGCGCCCTCTAATCGTCGGTTATGTTTCACGATTCCAACATCCTCTGTCATCAACTGTTGCAATGATTTTACCAACTTATCCAAAGACTCATGTTGAATCAAATTATCCCATTCCTCCGTGTGCAAATACAGTCCCTTGTAATTGAATGATAAAGGAGCCATAGCTAGATCTTGAGACGCGATTTCTTTTACTGTTTCAACACAGCGCTGAGAATATACAACAGCCTCCAATAGACTGTTTGAAGCCAGTCTGTTGGCCCCATGTAATCCAGTTGATGCCACCTCACCAATTGCATATAGCCCGAGAAACCGGGATGGAAGATGCTCAGATGACTGTGGGTAAACGACCCCTTCAGAAGTGACTCGAACGCCGCCCACAAAATAATGTGCGGCTGGTGCAACTGGCAACGGATCCTCGCCCAGTTGCAACGGCTCTTTTTTCTGAGTTGCACCTAATTGATTCAAACGTGCTTGAATCGTTGGAAATTTCTCTTGAATTTCCATTGTATCCAGATGAAATGTGTGCAGGCCGACAGATTCTTCTCCATCATTTTGCATCTCTTGCTCGATGGCTCGTGCAACAATATCACGAGTTGCCAGTGAACCTCTATTGTCGTACTTGAGCATAAAAGAGAATTCCTCCGGATTTTTTACCTCGGATAGTCCAGAATTCTCAATTAACAATCTTTCCGAATCCTTTGCAGTTAAGAGCACACCACCATGGCCTCTGACTGCTTCCGAGATGAGAAATGGGCGCTCTCCAGGAACTTTCAGTGCAGTGGGATGGAATTGAACAAATTCCATGTCTCCCATTTCTGCACCAGCCCTGTAGGCCATTGCCATTCCATCTCCTGTCGCAACGAGCGGATTGGTTGTATCTCGATAAATTTGGCCCGCTCCGCCGGTTGCTAGAATTACGTGTCGAGCTTGGATGGCTTCTACATCACCAGTCGGTTTCAGTAGCCACAGTCCCCTGGCGATGAGCGAAATCATGGGGCTGGCAAAATTATCTGCGTTGATTTCAAGATTGTCTTCTTTTTCAACTATGATATCTATTGCCATGTGTGATTCCAATAATTCTAGGTTCAGGGACGCCCGTGCTTCTGCGATCAAGGCCCTTTCAATTTCTGCGCCAGTCGCATCTTTCGCGTGTAAGATTCTTCGCGATGAATGTCCACCTTCCATCGCCAAATCAAATTCGTCACCATCCTTGTCAAACTGTACACCAGACTCAATGAGATCTTTGATTCTATCATTCGATTCTTCGACCACGAATCGAACCACATCTTCATCGCATAGGCCACCGCCAGCCGCTATCGTGTCAGCAATGTGGGCCTCAACATCGTCGGGGTCAAGTGCAGCAGCAATCCCACCTTGGGCCCAGTTGGTCGAGGAATCAGAGAGATTTTTCTTGGTGACGACAATCGTATCCAAACCGGCTCTAGCACAACGGGTTGCAATGAAAAGTCCGGCGATACCAGAGCCGACAACCACAACGTCTGCCATTCGCAACATCCTCGTGATTCCGTGGCTGGTATTCTCGCATTCAACGTTGCCCTCACTGGGGGTGCCCGGCGATAGTCATAATACTCGCCCGGTATACAATGATAGCAATGGGTCGAACTATGCATGTCGCAAAACTTGCGGTCGGCCTGCTCCTCTCTGTACTGACGTTGTGGAATTTGCACATTGGATTTTACCAAATGGGCAGCGGTGAGATGCATAAATTGGTCCTGACAATGGTGTTTAGTGGTTCATGCAGTGAAGCAACCATACGTGCAGACATCAATGCAGTTGGGATTTCAGATTGCCTTCAACCCCTCGGAACTTGGGAGCCGATCGATGCTATTCTTCTCACAATTGGAGTGTTGTTGTCTTGGAAATCGATGAGGGCTTTGTTCGCATCAAACCGTCGCAAAAGTCGTGCGGAGCGCCAAGGCAAGAACCTACAGCGCATCGGAATGCTCATCGCTTTGGTTGGTGTGGCTGATTTCTTTGGCATGCTCACAGAAAATGGCAAGCCGATGGATGCTGGCGAACTCCTTGGATTCCCATTTCCGAACGGGGTATCGTTGATTTTGCTAACTGTCGCTTTGCTGTTCTCACTTGTTGGTGGTTCAATGCAGCGAAGAGGGCGCCGTTCAAGTTCAAGAAGACCCGATTCGGGAACACGCCGTTTCTTGGGTCCTGCGGAGCGCCATCTCCCTGGTGATTTTTCAGTTGGACAGTTGAGAAAAGCACTGATGCTCGATGCCTTTGAAGATCCATTCCAAGTCAGTACTGGCGATGAATGGGGTGGCAGTGTGGGTCGCACCTGTCACTACTGCAATGGAGAAGGCTGTGGCCAGTGTGGCAATACTGGCACACTTGGGTGAAAACCGGCTTACGGCGCTACAAATAGCCCGAAAAAAACATCCTTTCCTCGCGTGCGCGAGGCGTGTTGTTTATAGTCGTTGAAACATCGACGCTAGCCGGCGTGTGTCCTCGGGATACAAATTCGGTGAGTAAGATGTTTCTAAAAGCGATAGAATTGGAGAATTTCAAATCGTTCAAAGGCGAGGTTATCATCCCTTACCAAGAGGGGTTTACGGCAATTACGGGCCCGAATGGAAGTGGCAAGAGTAACTGCGGTGACGCCATACAATTCGTCCTAGGTCCTCGCAGTGCGAAGAGTCTACGGGCTCAGAATGTCAAGGATCTAATTTTCAACGGTGGAAAGAAGGACAAACCAGCCCGTTCCTGTACGGCTACATTGGTGTTTGATAATCCGAAAAACAAGCAAGGACATCGCCGATTGAGAGTCGATGCCGAGGAAGTCAGATTCACACGAACTGTCAAACTCAACCGCAAGAATGACTCCGTGACAGCCTACTACCTCAACGAACGCTCATCGACCAGCACCGAATTCCGTCGAATTCTAACTGAGGCAGGCGCCAGAGGCGATGGATACAACATTGTTCTCCAAGGCGATGTCACACATCTCGCGACCATGTCCAGTCGTGAACGCCGCAAAGTGCTCGATGACGTTGCAGGTGTTACGGCATATGACGACGAAATCAAACGAGCCGACCGACAACGAAAGAAGGCTGAAGAGTACCTTGAGCGAATTGCTCTGCTCGAAGATGAACTCAAAACTAGACTCAAAACACTCAGCAAAGAGCGAGAGCAGGCAATGAAATATCGCGATTTGGCCGATGCATTAGAGCATGCTAGAATTACTGCAATCCATGCTCGTCATCGTTCACGTCTGAATGACATTCAGATGATTGCAGATGAGCGTGCAGGATATCTGACAAGAATCGAGGAATTATCCATATCCGTCCGAGAAACAAGTGAGGAATTACTGGAACTTGATGACGAGATTGCAGACATTGAGCGTCAATTGAATTCTGTATTAGGTGACGATGGCAAAGCTCTCGGTGAACGCCTACGTAAATTACAGGTAGATGTGGAAACACGAAAAGATCGTATTTCTGATTCAGAATCCTCAATCGAGGAAGCCGAAGATGAGATCCAGGTTCTCAAGAGCGAACAAACCAACGCCCAAGAGGCACTTGACGTACACCAGCAAAGCCTCGAACATGCAGAGCAAGCACTGGTAAAGGCTGATCAAGATATGGAATCAGCCGCAACCGAAGAAAAAGCTGCGAGAGAAGCGATTGCTGGTGGTGACCGTGCAAATCATGATTTGAATCGAGCATTTGGTAAAGCCACTGAAGCAGTATCGAAAGCAGATGAATCGCGAGTCTCTGCGGCTCTTGAAGCGGATCGTGCATTGAATCAGGTCACCATGGCAGAAGAACGTCTGGCTGAACTTGAGGAAGCACTCGCAGATGCACGCTTGACAAGAGATGATTTGCATTTGATTGGTGAGGACCTACAATCTGGTGGGGAAAAGACAGATCGAACTCAATTGGCTGAAGAGATTACACGACTTCAACGTGAAGAGCGCAAACTGATAGATGAATTTGAGGGGGTAGAGCGCAAGGTACGTGAGGCTGAACGCTCCCTTGCTCGCGCTCAAGGCGAGATGGAGAACAAATCCGGTTCAAAGGCTGGATTGGCTCAAGCAGTTGCCTCAGTCATGTCACTCAAAGATTCAGGCCAGGTTCCGGGAATTCTAGGTCCATTGGGTCAATTGTGTGCGCCAAAAAACAGCGAGCACGAAGAAGCGTTGGCTTTCGCTCTTGGTGGAGGGATGAACAGCATCATCGTTCGAGATGATGAGACCGCAGCATCTTGCATCAAGTGGTTACGCGACAATCGTGCGGGTCGTGCAACTTTCCTCCCCCTCAACAAATTGACTCTACGACGGCCTGGAGGGAAGGCTGTCATGACCGCTCGGCAGGATGGTGTCATCGGGTTTGCCTTTGACTTGCTAGATTATGACGACTCGATTGAATCTGCGGTCAAGCATGCCGTACGCGACACACTGATTGTTCGTGATATGGGTACGGCTCGCCGGCACATGGGAGGTGTTCGCATGGTCACCTTAGATGGCAGTATTACTGAAGCAAGTGGTGCCATGGTTGGTGGTGCTGTACGTGGGCGCCGCCCTCAATTCGGTGGTAATATTGCCGGCATGAATGCAGTTCAACAGGCCGAGACTGAGTTGAGTCGCCTAGAATTACTTTCTAACACCGTAGATGCGGCATTGGCGGAATCACGTCAGAATCAGCACCGTATGCGTGAGCGCCTCAATGCATTGGGGAGCGATGACTCCAGTCTCCAAATGCGTGCATGGCAAGAAGACATGAAGAGGGCAAAAACAGCATTTGATTCTGCTGAAGACAAGGTCAAGGTTTGCAATGCACAACTGATTGAAGCCAAGAACGTGCACCAAAAAGCGCAGGGTCGTGCCGATGAGGCTACAGGGTCTTATGAATCGGCAGTCACAGCACGCCAAACCGCTTCCGACAACCTCCTTTCATCCTCTCCTGAGCACCTTTCGGAACGCCTCCGTGCTAGTGATGAATTACGTGCGGCCGCGATGAAGGCCAAGATTGATGCTGAGGGCCAGTTGGCTGCAGGCAATGCAAACACACAGTTACTTCAGCAAAACGTCAATGAAATTGAACGTCGAATCAAAGAACAAACCTCTATCGTTGAAAAGGCCCAATTGCGAATCGAAGAACTGGAGGGTGAGATCACCTCTCTAAGTACTGAATTGGAGACTGTCAGTGAGGCACATGAGCAGGTTGCAGAAGAACATCGTGAGTTGAATGAGCGATCCAAATCTCTGAGGGAAGATCGAGCGGGTATCAAGGCGGCTCTCGAGCAAAGCAGTGCTAAGCGCGAATCATTGAGGAACCGTTGCGATGAATTATCGCAAGAAATTGAAAGTAAAAACCGTCTTCTTGAAGAACTCACTCAAGAAATGGCCAGCCAAGACCTTGAGCCTCTGAGCGAAGATGTCGATTTGCCAAGCGTTGGTGATGCAGAATCCGGCGTCCGCAACATTGAGCGAAAGATTGCGAATCTAGGGGATGTCAACATGCTCTCTATCGAGCAGTACGACGAAGCAGAAGAACGTCTGAGCAGAATTGCAGATGATGCCAACGTCTTACGAAAGCGCCGTACTGACCTCATCGAGTTAACTGACAAGCTTGAAGGCGAACGCAAGTCAAGATTGACTACGGTACTCTCAATCGTTTCAGAGAATTTCAAGCGAGTTTACCAACGTCTTTCGGATGGAGGAAATGCTGAATTACGCCTTGAAAACCCTAAGGATCCATTTTCAGGAGGCTTGGAAATGTGGTGCCAACCTCGTGGTAAATCCAGTAAGAGCAAGTTGAGTTTGCTTTCCGGCGGAGAAAAATCAATGGCTGCGCTCGCACTAATTTTCGCGATTCAAGATTATGACCCCAGTCCATTCTACTACTTCGATGAAGTCGATCAGAATCTCGATGCGTACAACGCAGAGCACATTGCAAGGCTCTGTCGTCTGCGAAGTCAGCGTGCACAATTCATCATGGTCACACTGCGTAAGGTTAGCCTACAACTTGCAGATCACCACATTGGTATTACACACGCAGGTGATGGTTGTAGCCGACGAATCACGGACTTCGACAGAGAGCAGGCCCTTGAGATTGGTGATGCGGCCGAGGCCGAACTCGAAGCCGCAATGGAGACTCTAAACAAGAAGGCAGAGTTGACCAAGGATTTACCTGATCCCACAAAGATGGAATCTGTACCTGATGAGTTGCCTGCTCCGGCCAGCCTAGGAGGGTCTATTCTTGACGGTGTAACGGTTGCTCCTGAGGATGAAGCAGGTGATGTCGATGTCGATGATGGGACCATTTCGTCTCTTGCTGATCGGGCTGCGGATGAGAAAGAGGACATGGATGAACGAAACGAATGGCAGCGCCAAGTCGATGCCTCGATTGAGGCCGAGGATTCCACAGAAGAGGAATTGGAACCCTCAGAAGAAATTCCAGAAGTTGAGGAACAGGAGTGAGTACCATGTCTCTGCTCGAGACCCGTGACATGCAGGCGACCATCGTCAAGCAACTTCTCGGTGAGCAGGATGATGCTAACCTAGACAAGCATCGTTACATTGATCGTTTGGTTGAGATTGCAGATTTAGAGAGTGCGGAACATCAAAGCCTGGTCGAGCCCTTTGATCGCTCAGTGGCACTCGTTTTTCAGATGTTTAATGATGCTACATTAGATCCATGGGATGTCGACCTCTCCATTTTTATTGAGAAATTCAAAGAGCGAATCAAGGACGCTGAGAACGTCGACTTACCCACCTGTGGTCGATTAATTCGTATGGCTTGGCAAATTCTTCATGGTCAGGCATCGACTCTGCTTGATCGGGCTGAACGCGCGGAAGAAGATTGGGAGGACGACCCTTGGGCTATGGAGGGGTGGCAAACAGAGTTTGAGGACGAAGAGTACAATTTCAGTGTGGGGATTATCACAGGTCAAACAACAGATTCACTCCCTGATCTTTTAGATGGTCGTATCAAACGCGAGGAAGGTCGCCCAGTCACTTTGGCTGAACTTCTGATGTCCCTGCAGGGGGCGCATCAGCAAGCTGAGGAGCGAAGAATCCGAGAAGAAAGCCGTGTTAAGCATGCAGCCGAGGTTTCAGACTGGATGTCCAATGTAACTACACGAATGCACAAGGAGGATCTTGAAGATGACATCCGACGATGTTGGGAGGCCATTCGTGCCGCCAGCCCAGAAGGTGCCCCAGTCACGCTTGTTCAGGTTTCTGAAAAACTCGCAGAACACTCCGCTTCACAAGGATGGACCTTGAGTGAAGCCGAAGAAGAGGGCCAAGTAGCCGGTTTTGTTTCTGCACTTTTTCTTACACATCGGGGCTATACTGATCTATGGCAAATGGAGTATCCCAATGGGGATATTTTCCTCCAGGATAAATGGCCTAAGGCCAAGGATTTCGCAGAGGTGTCTGTAGAAATTGGCATTGGTCCACGACAGGCCGATGGAGGTGAAACTGTTGAGTGATGTCGATATTCGAACCATTCTCGAGGCAACACTGTTTGGAGCTGGGCGCTCACTATCAGTAGAGGAGTTAGCTGAGTCGATACAGATTTCTCATGGGGAAGTTATTGCCAACCTCGAATCCTTGCAACACACCATGAAGCGTAGACCAGGCGGGGCTTTGCAATTGACCAGTGTCAGTGGTCGCTGGGTGATGGAAGTGAAACCCAAACTAGCGAATCATATCCCCTCATCCTTTCGAACCGAAATACCTCAACGCCTACTTGCAGCTGCCGCGCTTATTGCATACCATCAACCGATGGCACAGAGTCAGTTGGTTGACATGATTGGGCAGCGAGCCTATGACCATGTCCGGGATTTGGCACATCTCGGCCTAATTGATCGTCGTCGTGATGGCCTGTCAAGGCGATTGACCACAACACGTCGTTTTGCAGAGATGTTCGGTTGCCCCTATGCTGAATCGAAAAAAGTACGGAAATGGTTCAGGGAACATGCAGCAAAGATGGGTATGGACGGTGCCGAATTGGCAGCTAGTTTAGGAGATGGAGAGGAAGAAATCCAGGATGCTCCGGAAGTGCCAATCAGTGAAGATTGGGATGAATCTAGTGCAGAAATCATCGAAGATGAAGAAGAGTGATCTAACCTTCTCGAAGTACCTTGAGCGCATTTTCAATGGCCGCGGCTGTGATTCTCTCGCCGCTTGAACGAATCATATCGACGACCGCATCGACTTCATGGTCCTCAGCTCCTGCAGTTACTGCCATGTTTCTAGCGTGCAGTTTCATGTGACCTGCTTGAATACCAACAGTTGCCAGTGCACGAAGGGCGCCAAGATTCTGCGCCAAGCCTGCAGCAGCCATGACCTTGGATAATTCATCCGCCGTGCGTGCTCCCATCAATGCCACATTTGCTTTAGCGACCGGGTGGACGCGTACCGCTCCCCCGACCAATCCAACGGGCATGGGCAACTCGATTGAACCGACCAAATTCCCCTCTGCATCCTTTTCCCAGTGTGTCAGGGAGCCGTAAGTCCTCTGATACGATGCGTAGGAATGGGCACCTGACTCAATCGCGCGCCAATCTTGGCCACAAGCTACACCAATCGGCGAAATGGCGTTCATGATACCTTTGTTGTGTGTCGTTGCACGAAATGGATCAGCAGCTGCAAAATGGTATGCCTGAAGGATTCCATCGATCACTTCGCTACCTTGGGCTGCATCGCCAGAATCTGACATTTCTTCTGGTGTAAATGTCGCACTGACACGAGCCAACCTATGGATTGCCAAATTACTGATGATTCGTAGAATAACGGTTCCGCCGGTCAAAGCCTCGACTCGAGGCGCGATTGTTTCAGCCATGGTGTTAACTGCATTTGCGCCCATCGCATCTCTGCAATCGACGAGGACGTGGGTGATGACCATTGGTCCAGATTGTGTATCGATTACGCGGGCTTCAATATCTTTGCAACCTCCTCCAAACTTGACCAGGATTGGGTCGACATCATTGCAAGCGCTAATCAACTCATCCTTGGCAGCGAGAACTGCCGCCTTCGCAGCAAATGCATCATCACATCCTACAATCTGAATTTGTCCAATCATGATGGGTTCAGTATTATTTGAAACAAACCCACCGCTTGCATGACATCGCTTTGCCATATTACTGGCAGCAGCCACAACAGAGGGCTCTTCAAGGGCAAAGGGAACAATGTAATGCTCACCATCGATGATGAAATTGGTTGCGACTCCCACTGGGAGTGCCATAGTACCGACGACGTTCTCAATTATCCGATCTGCAGCAGCTTCAGTTAACTCTCCCGTCGCTGCAAGGGCGTCGATTGCATCTTGGTCCAAACCGGCTAATTCAGCCACCAAATCTCTCCGCTCTTTGACACTGAGTTTGTAGAAACCCTTCAATCGACTGTTTTCAACAGGCATGTGTATCCCTCGCCCTGCCCTTCAGTTGACCCTCCTAAATGATTGCGTGTGCATTGGTTCTAGATTGGCGATTGAGCAGCGAAAACGATATGTTCAGCAGTAACAAGATGCGTTAACAATGCGTTAGTAACGCTTTAGACACGTTAACAACCCGTTAATAAAGCGTTAATGTGTAATCATTTCTAATAATTTAATATCAATATGTAGCGAAAAACGGCCCCGGTACACTCTTCAACGCTTCCAAATGGAACTCCTCACCTGTTAGGTTCGCGTTAACTTGTTAAACCCAAGTTCTGTTCGAGCGCTTAATGTCGAAATCTGCTGTGGAATCTCTGCACCTACCCCATATGCGTGCAAACCCCTTTTCGGCAAAGCCGATCGAACCGAGTGATTTCGAATTACTCGTAGGTCGTACTCAGTTGATGGCAGATTTACGACAGCATTTGCGCTTTGGGAGTCCGAGGCTGATGATTTTACTCGGAGAGCGTGGTTCTGGTAGGACCTCTGTAATACAGGCTCTGAGTAATCTATCTTCGACAAGCTATCCTTTCACGTTCTATCCTGAACAAACCCCTGCTCAAACCTTACTCAATGAAATGTATTGTAGAATCGCAGGCTATGACACTCCCTCTTCAACAAACACTCTGGTGGAAGAGATGGTTGCCAAATTGCAGGGATTTAGTGGCGATTTACCTCTAATATCCTTTGATTTCCCAGGAGTAGGCGGTACTGAGTTGGCTCAAGTTTTTGAGCGTTTATCACCTGTTTTGGGCCGTTTGCGGGCGCTGGTAATCGTCGCTTTGACACCTGCACAATTATCTGCATGGTCTGATCATTTACAACAGCAATTCGATATCTCTGAACCGTTGTCGGATTTCGATACAAAAACAGCCCGTGCACTGATTGATCATCGAATTCGAAAGGTGAGCAACGAAGCCTGGCCTATTCAGCAATCTGTGTTGGAACAAAGTATCGCACAAACGGGGGGGCGGCCCGCGTTATTGGTCCGCCATCTTCGTGACCTCATCGATGCTGAACGGGGTGCATCAACTTCTTTCACAAGAAAGAGCGAAATTCTTGAGGCAATGGATTTACAGCCAAACGATGCAAAAAAGCGCATGTCACCAAATGTAGAGCCATTGGAATCTCTCGATTCTGCTAGTGAGTTGTCCAATGAAACCGAGATAGAGTTTGACTGGGATATTCCTGAGATGGAACCTGAACCAGAGGAATCTTTCCCAGAAGAGCCCGTCGAGGTTGAACATGTATCTCCAAAATTGGAGCCTGAATCTGAATTACCTGCATTTGAAATTGAAGACGAAAATCCCCCTGAGCAAGATTCAGCTGGAGGCGCGATTCTCCAGATGGAACCTGGGACGGAACCCCCTCCTGTCTCACAGCATGCATTTGGTGGTCTGACCCAACGCCATCGCACTGCATCCGTAGAGATTGGTTTAGAAAACGCGCTTCGGCCCAAATCTAGTGGACCCCTCGCAGCGAAACCCGACCCGACAATTCGAATGCCTGTAGAAGAACCACAACTTGATTCAGAAGAAACGACATACTGGGTGGCTGATTCCTTACCTGATCCTGACCCAATCATCGAATCGAATCCGGTAATGGATTCTGTAGCCGCCAAAACAATTGGAGATAGTTTACGGAAGGAAAACCCAGTTCCTCCATCAAGCACTCTCCCTCTTGACTTTGAGCGAGCATCATCACTCAGTGATGCTGAAATTTCGATTGTAGAGGCGGCTATTTCACGAGAGGTTTCACCTTCCGATGCTGCATTGCAGGCTTACCTCTCCGTCGGTCGTCCACGCCTATCACAAATTTTCAATGGGTTGCACAAAGCGGGAATTCTATCCGTACGAAAGAAGGGGCGTACTCGTCTATTCCGAATCTCTAATCAAGCAAAGGCGCATTTCACCGATGGCCACATGGAGGCCTAATCATGACGGATGATCGCTGGGAAATTGCTTGGAGTCACCAAGTCGAGGGTCGCGTGGGTGCAATTGCATGTCTTGGGGAAGACAGCTTAATTGCCGCGGGTAGCGTCGTTCGTCGACTAAATGCCGATGGTGACTTTCTCTGGCGTAGAGAATTCTCGTTTGATGTCTATCGCCTTGAGCACGATGGCACAAATGTCGCAGTTTTGGCTGGAACAGCATTCTTCTTGCTTGATTTATCGACCGGTGAACCATTGGGGGAGGGTCGTGCAGTCGCGGGAGGATTCAGAGATGTTGTTCGTCGTCCAGGTGGTGGCTGGCTTCTTTCAGACCGGGGTGATCACATTCATCTGTTCAATCGACGAGGGCGAGGAATTCGTCGATTGCGTCCAGGTCCACTTCAGAAAATGATTGGTTGGCTTGATCGTGAAATTTTACTTGCTCAAGATGAGGATGGTTGCTTGCGCGCACTCCGTTTAGGTGGCGATGATGCACAGCGTCGGATTGAAACCACACGATGGTCTTGGGTTTCACGTCTCCACCGAGGCCGTGTACTGGTACAACATGTGGATGGAAGTTTACAGGAAGGCGTACCAAATCCATTCGGTTGGGATCGTATTGATCGTATCCCTGGTGATGGTTTCGTTCCCTTGCAGGCGGCTTGGACCGGTGAAGGTTGGTGGGCATTAGATGTAGCAGGGGACTTGATTCGCTTACCGCCAGGGGAGGATATCGAACGCCGGCCAGCGGGTGACTTGCTTTCTTCCAACCAAGCTGATCGTATGCTTTCTGCCACCCGTGATGGATTGGTGCGAATGTGGATTGGTCCACATCTTGTCAGTCGCAGGAAATTGTTGTTTGAAGAAATTGCATCGGGTGAAATTCGACGCCTGGATTGGGAACAGAGGCAAGTCATCTTTGAGGCCGCGAGAGACGCTGAAGATACGGGAATGATTAGTCGCGCGATTGAGCTGTACGACTCCCTGGGTCGAGCGGAGGATGTTCACAGACTGCTTACGATGCGGGAGGGTGCAGATGTCTGAATCTAATATTGAAGTCACAGCCGATTTGATTGAGCGATATCTGGGCCTCACTCAAGCCGCTCGAGACAAAGCGACGCCTTTACATTCAACTGATTCAGAAGAAGGAAAGCGACTAGATGTAATGATGGAGATGGCTGACTCATACACCTCAGACGCAAAGTGGTTTGCACAACAAGGGGATTTGGTTCGAGCCTTCGGTGCCATCAACTATGCGCATGCTTGGATTGATTGTGCCGTCAAAATTGGTCTCTTGGATGGTCATGGTGATGACGAAATGTTCACTTTACCCTGACTTTGTAAATTCATGCCGGCACCAGTTTCAAAAGGGTCCGTATTTCCAACTCTTCCATGGGTCCAGCAGGAAAACCTCGCTCAGTTGAAGAGTTAAAACAGATGCTTCGAGAGGCAGAAGAGCGCAAAGTATTGTGGGAACAGCATTACCACAGCGCGAAAATGAATCGGAAAGCGAATGCGGAAGCGATTCGAAATATCACTGCGTTACGAGGGGTTATCAAGACGCTTCGATGGACATTAAACATGACCGATTCGAACGGTATTCCGATTGCTCATCCACTTGATTGACTCATTCAATGTACCTTAGTACCTTTGAACCATGTACTTCAATCACTGATGCATTTGCATTGTGTAGTCGATTCTTGAGGTTCTTGTCTACGGTCAATACTGGCCAATGATGATTTGTGGCCAGATACAACAATTCGTCATCGGTATGTTCTCCTTCGCCTGATACGAGTTCTGCACGTTCACCTAGTAAACCAAGTAACAAATTTCGAGACTCCTGGGCAGCCAAGTGCTCAATTTCATCCATCACAGATTGAGTGATTTTGATTTCAATTGGGCCGAGTTGTTGTTCTAGTGCCAAATCGATGTTAATTCGGGCCTCGACAACAGCCACCCAACCACAGGCGTCGATTAGGATGCTCGTCACGGGCTCACCCCGCAATGATGCCGTGGCCAATGAGGCGCCAGCGACTACCTACACGGCGCGAGAGGGTAATTCGACTGCCAGCCAGTGCACAGATTGGCAGACGTAGATTCAGCGTTGCATCTTTGCCCTTGACCGCAGAAACAACTCCTACACTTGTCGCTGTAGCCGAGTTTAACATTAGCATCTCACCGGGCTGGAGTGGACGTACATTTTCCCCATCACTTTCGCCACTAACCATTTGCTTGAGCAAATTCAGAGTAACATCGAGGGTTTCCCATACGGGGGGTAATTCACCAACTTTTGCCATTACTTGCCCTGACAAGTTGTCGGATTTTGTGTGGAATGGATCAAGTGGTGTTGCGATACCGCACAATCCGCCGGCATGTATCGAGTCTAAATCGAGGCCTCCTGCTTGTACACTGGAGATAGTTGTCTCAATCGGTTCCCATCTGGATTTGTTGCCATCGGTAATTTTTCGACCCGGGGCAATGACAATTTCATCACCTTCAGAGAAGTTTCCAGATACAACTGAACCGCCAATGATTCCTCCTTTGAGTTTCGAAGGTCGAGTACCTGGTCGATTGATGTCAAAGGAGCGTGCGACATACATCAGACCATCTTCCTTCTCCCTCAAATCGGGCGTTGGGATGATCTCTTCAATAGCGTCAATGAGGATATCGAGGTTGACATCATGGTGTGCGCTAACGGGAATAATCGGTGATTTTTCGGCAATTGTACCCTTCAAGAATGATTTGATTTCACCATGGGATTCAATTGCCCTCTCACGGCTGACCAAGTCAACCTTATTCTGAACTACAACGATGTTCTCAATACCTGCAATTTCGAGTGCCATCAGGTGTTCACGAGTTTGCGGTTGCGGACATTGTTCATTTGCAGCCACTAGAAGCAGTGCACCATCCATAATTGATGATCCAGAAATCATGACTGCCATCAATGTCTCGTGTCCAGGCGCATCGACAAAGGAAACAGCACGGAGTAATTCCTTAGCCTCATCGTCCTTTCCATCGGGTCGTTTTCCCATCGCGTAGGATTCACCTTTCTTTGTTCTGTAGAAAGCGGTATCAGCATAACCTAACTTGATGCTGATGCCTCTCTTCCGTTCTTCGGAGTGTGTATCAGTCCAAGTTCCAGATAGGGCTTGCGTGAGGGTGGTTTTTCCATGATCTACGTGACCGACTAATCCAATGTTCACTTCAGGCTGGCCGGGGAGCTGACGCTTCTTGGCCATCTAGTGTCACAGCTCCTGTTCACTCCGCACCGTCACCGTCTCCAGCATCGTCACCGCCGCCGGAGGAGAAGATGTCTGAAAGTGACTTGTTTCCACTCTCGACAATCTTGAGGTTGATTTGGCGTGTGTCAGAGGAGATGACATTTCCACGGAAAGCGCGTCGCTTCCGCAAACCATCGTAGGTGTAGCGATAACGCCCACCCTTCTTCTTCACAATCTTGTGGCCCTTAAAGCCAGTTGAGGGGGATACGAGGACCTTCTTTCGACCTCCACCATCAAGATCGGCTCGCATGGGTGTTCCAGTGAGGTCTGATCCTCCTGTGATTTCAAGTTTGAATCCACCAAGGCTAACATCTCCATCTCCGACGAATATTCCATCAACTGAATCGCCGATTTTCTTTCCTAGGAAGTGGTTGTAGTTCGAACCGCTAATATCGACTGCATACGACTTTCCGCCACTGGATGGGTCGGTGTCATTGACGACCGCCTTGAATACTTGTTCAGCCATGCTCAAACCTCGTGCGCCTCGGCGACAGTCGCCCCCTATAAGAGCGGTTCGGCCCATTCCACCGTAGGTGGTCGGTCGATATCTAGCGAAATTACGACTCTAAAGCATGCTCAAGACGTGCTTCTAACTGTCCAGGGAGGCTTTGTGGCATTGTGATGTGTTGCGTTCTTCCACGCCCCACGCTGGCGGTTGCAGTACGCGACTCCATCAATCCACGAGTCTCCAACGACTTGAGGTGCTTCCAGAATGTCGTGTATCCCCGGGGCTTGAGTTCGTACTCCTCGCAGACGACATGGTACAATTTCTCTGCATCCCCCGAGGTCACTTCAGGATCCCGGCGAAGTCGGCGACAAATCGCCAGCAAAATCAATTGCTCATGTTGGCTAAGCTCATCGACCACACTGGGCTCCACGGCTCTACCTCTAGAGGCTGCATCTCTCTGCACGTGCATCGGTTCGACTTGTTGGAATCCTCCTTTCTCAGCACGCATTACAGCGGCTTCAAGCAATTCGATTGCAACTCGAGCATCGCCGGTATCTGCTGATGCCTGCCCAATCAATGTAAGAAT
>MDSW01167376.1_pt1 | contig 19211 bp, 4 predicted proteins | sample 811171 | NCBI WGS metagenome assembly MDSW01 (sample SAMN05326641, study PRJNA326480) | marine metagenome | isolation source: seawater | place: Atlantic Ocean: North West | collected 2012 | reverse complement strand
GACCTCACAATCTGTTGATAGACAGCAAAACTCGAGTTCAAAAAAGTCAGAGAGTTCGCATCTTGCACACATCGGAAGAGGCTCTCGAGGGAGGAGAGTGAGAGGCCAGATGGCGGAGGACGTCCGGAGAGAGTTCGTGGTAAGCGCCGTGCTCGATGCGGTCGCTCCGTCGCACGCCAGGGACCACCTCCGGGCGCAGCTGTCGTCGGATCCGAGCGGCGCGATGGGGGCGTTTCTCGACGACCAGACAACGACGGTGCTCCAGGCGACGCTCGTCGGGGACGCCGTGACGTGCGCCAACGTGGTGTCGTTCGACACGTCGTCCACCGCGCAGGTGGTACTCACCAAGCTGCGGCCCGGCTCGCTGCGCCCGAGCGATATCCCACACGCGGTGTCGGTGTCGTCGATGGCGCACTCGCCGGTCAGCGCCCTCTACCATCAGCTGCGGCAGGTGTACGGACCGATGCTCGGCGAGGACGCGCATGGAGCGTCCCCGGTGGACGCCAAGCTCCGAGGCCTCGTCGCCGACCTCGAGGCGGGTTGTCGCAACGTCATGCGGCTCACGGGGGGCGTGCCCGGGGACCACCACGCGGGACGGACACACGGACACGACCCGGCGGACTCGCCCCTCGAAGCCATCACGTCGCCGCTCGACGAGTTCTCCCTGTGGAGCGAGTGCGCCTACTCCAAGGACGTCAGCGAACGCACGCGAACAGCCGCGAACGAGGTGTATCGCGCGTTCGAACCCGTCAAGACACGGTTCGAGAATCTTGACGAACTATCGGACGAGGATGTGCTCGAGCTGGTGGATGAGGTAGGCGACGCCTTGGACGCCGCGTGGCGCGTGCCGAGCGGAAACAACTCCGCCTCGGGTTCCCCCGGCGGCCAGTTCCCCCGGCGACGCGCGGAGCACCTGATGCGAATCGTGGGCCAATCCCTCGTGGGGCACGTGCAGGCGCGCTTGCGCGAGGTATCGCTGTGGAGCGATGGGTTCAAGTCCATCGAGGGGACGCTGAGGTTCGGGCACCGGTGCCTGGCGAAATGGGAGAGAACGGCGGCGGATCTCACGGAGCTCAACTGGCGCGAGGGTACCGGCGGGTGCCAACACTGGACAGGCCAGGCGTTCAGGGACCCGGAGCTGAGCAAGGCTCGCGAGCGGCTCGACGAGGTGTTCAGGATGCGCGAGGCGCAGGCGGAGCTCGCGGAGCTTCTCTCCCCGGAGGAGGTAAAATCCCTGGCGCTCTCCGACGTGTTCGGGCCCTTCGCTCACCTCGACCCGCTGCGTGTCAGCGAGTACACCGCCCCGCTGTGGGAAGCCGCGCGCGGCGACTACGACCGGCGCATGGCCCCGATCGAGGAACGGATGTCGCAGAAGCTCCGGGAGCACTTTGGAGGTTCGCTGCTTCCGTCGCTTCAGGCGTCGATGAGAAGCCGGGGCGACGACTCCGCCGACGCCATGGCGCAGCCGCACCAGGTGTTGAGGGAGGTTGCGAGGTACGCCGAGCTGTTGCGACGACCCGCGGTGGCGCAGTCCCTGAGTGTCGAGCGTAACGCGTTGGCGGATGCGCTCGAGCGGTTCCTCGGGGATGTCAAGTCTGAGTGCGACGCCCGAGCGAGATCCGGCGACGGACCCGGCGGCGCTGGTAGGAACACGACCGAGAAGGTGGAGGCTGTGGTTTGGGCCACGCAGGCGCGGGAGCGCGTCGCCGTCGCGCGCGAGACGTGCGCGGCGCTCGTGATCACGACGCGTGATACGGGTGGGAACAGGGTGCAGGACGCGGAACAAGACGCGGCGGGGCGGCGGGGATCGGATTCGGCCAAGGAGGCTAAGCACCTGCTCCGCGAGATTGACAACCTTCGCAAGACGCTCTTCAAGGATTGGCAGGAGGGCATCGTGGACCGACTCGGGGAGTTCAAGCTGGACCTTGGATCCAAGCTGATGGACCTGGATTCGTCGTCGACCGGTCAGGTCAAGCTCCATTACAACTCCGAGCTCGTCAGTTTACTGAGGGAGGTGCGGCAGCTCTCGGCGTTGGGGTTCACGATTCGCAGGGACATCGCCGCCGAGGCTGAGACCGCGAGGAAGTTCTACAGGCACGGCATGGTCCTGCGGCAGGTTGCCAACTTTTACAACAACATCGCCTCGGAGATGATTTCGTGCCAGAAGCCGATGATGCTCGACGACGCGGTTAAGTTTGAGGAGGTGCTCACCAACCCGAGGGACGGGCTCGGGAAGGTCATAACCTGGAACAACCCCACGGCGCTGGAGAAATACATCGGTAAGCTGCAAACCGTCGCGGGGGTCCTCACCGATAAGAACCGCCGGCTCAGGAAGTGGCACGGGACCCTCGGGGAGAAGGTGTGTGCGCTGTTCGCCATGGACCTGGTCCGACAGAAAGAGGCGTGGAAACGGGCGGTGAAGGAACTTCGATCCATCTTTGCCAACCTCGAGATCGAGTTCCGTAAGGACCTGCAGAGCGCGTGGAGGGTCCACTGGGATCACCAGCTGTACAAGGCGCTCGAGTACCAGTATCACCGCGGGCTGGAAACCCTAAACGAGATGCTGCCGCAGGTGAACGTGAGCCTGGTGTTTAAGCAGCGCAAGCTCCAGTTTGAACCCCCGCTCGAGGAAATTCGCACCGCGCACTACAAGCAGGTCAAGGACTTTCTGAACCTCCCGCTCGTGTTCAAGGGAGTCAGCGACGCGAGCGAGAAGGCTGGGTTCTTCCGGGGTATGATGGACTCCGCGGTGGGCGCCGCTGGCTGCGCCAAGGTGTACGACAGGACCGAGGCGCTCTTCGTGAAACTCGCGGATGAACAGAAAAAATATGAACACTGGGTCGCGCTGGGCACGGTCGACCTGGACACTTTCGTAGATGAGCGGTTCTCCGAGTCGAAAGAGTTCGAAGAGGGGTTCAGGCTGGTGAAATCGGCGAACAAACAGGCGGACAGGATTCCGCTGGAGATTAAGGTTGACTGCTACACGGTGTCGTGCCTGCCGCTTAAATCCGCGGTTGAGAAACAAATCAAGGAATTGCAGGACACGCTGAGCAATTGCCTGCAGCGCAAGGTTGTGCGCTCGAAACAGACCATCGAGGAGTTCATCCGATCGGGCAAGGAGCTCCTGGACACCAAGGCGCAGACCATCGAGGAGATTGGAAACATGCGCAACGACGCTAAGAACCTGTCGGCGGAGTTCCAAGGTAAAATGACGCAGCTTCGGTGGCAGGTGGCGGACCTCTCCAAGTTGCTGAAACAGTCCGGCGGGTCGGGCGCGCAGGCGGCGGCGCAGATTGACTTCTCCTCCCTCGACTCCGAATGGGAGAACCTGTCGACCAAGCTCGAGCAACTGGAGGCGCACCTCGAGATTCAGAAGGACAACCTCAAGGTTCAGATCGTGCACCGGATTTCGGATTTCGGGTCGAAAGCCGAGGCTTTCCGCGAGCGATGGTTCGAGTTCAAGCCCAGGGGAATTCCCCAGGGCGAGTCCACCCTCATCATGAACAAGCTCGAGGACGACTACCGGTCCCTCGAGGAGCTCAAGGAGGAGGGCGAGCGGCTCAGGCAGGACTGCGAGCACTTCTCGATGGAACGCCCAGAGTTCCCCGTGCTCGACGAAGTCTCAGGCGACGTCGAGGCGACGCGCGAGGCGTGGAGCCGCATCGGAGATTTCAACAAGGAAAAGAACGAGCTCGCGGGGCGCGATTGGATCCTAATCCGCGGCAAGCTGTACGAGTTTGACGATTTCCTCGCCAAGTGGGACCAGAAGGTTCGGTCCAGCGAGAATAAGGACGCCGTCGCGGTCATGCTGCTGGAGCAGATTGAGGAGTATAAAAAGGCTATTCCCGCGCTCAAATTTTGCCGCGGCGAGGGATGGGAGGGGTCGCACTGGGCGCAACTGTTCTCCATGCTGCGGTTCCCGACGAAAGGTCCCGAGGCGGTGACGCGCGAGAACCTGACCCTTCAGCACTTTCTGGACAGGGCGGACCTGCTCATTGAGAAATTGGACCAGCTGAAGAAGCTTCACTCGCAGGCGCAAGGAGAGGTTACGCTTCGCGAGGCGCTCCACCAACTCAAGGTTTGGGGTTTGGACCGGCGGTTCACCACCATCAAGCACGCCGTCGCCGGGCCGAGGGGCGGCACGGTGTCGCTCATCAAGGACTGGAAAGACCTGTTCACGGAGGTTGCAGACAACCAGAACCTGGTGTCCTCTCTGTCGTCTTCGCCTTTTTTCGCGCCGTTCAAGGAGGAGACCAGCGTGTGGGAGACCCTCATGTCCAACCTGGCCGATCGACTGAACCACATGAACGCGATCCAACGGAAGTGGCTGTATCTTCAGCCCATCTTCGCGCGCGGCGCGTTGCCGCAGGAGCAGCCCCGCTTCAGGCGCGTGCATGAGGACTTCCAGGGAATCATGGCTTCAATCGACGCCGACTCACTGGTGAAATCTTTCGCCGAGATAAGAATGCGCGAGGAACACCTGCACGAGATGTCCACGCAGCTGGACATGTGCCAAAAGGCGCTCGCGGATTACCTCGAAGAGAAACGTTCGATGCTCCCGCGGTTCTATTTCATCGGCGACGACGACCTTTTGGAGATTTTGGGGCAGGCGAAGAACCCGGAGGTGATCCAGGCGCACCTAAAGAAACTCTTCGCGGGGATTCATTCCGTGATTTTCACAGAGGGCGCCGGGAGCATCACGGCGATGAAATCCATCGCCGGGGAGATTGTCCCGCTGCAGAAACCCGTCATCGTCAACGAAGCGGTGGAGGTGTGGCTCGCGGACCTGGCTGCGAACATGGTATCGAGCCTGAGCGGCATGCTGATCAAGTGCCTCGCCGAGAAGGACTACGAGGCTTTCCCTTCGCAGATTCTCAGCCTCGCGGACCAGGTTCACTTTTCCAAAAAGGCTGAGGCGGCCATCTCGCGGGGAACCCTGCCCGCGCTTCTGGACGAGCTCCAGGGCCAGCTCCAGGAGTACACGTCCTTCGACGTGGAGGGCATGCGCGTGATGCAGCTCAAGGTTCAGAGCCTGGTCATGGACCTGATCCATTCCATCGACGTCGTGGAGCAGTTACAGAAGGAGTACTGCTCAAACGTGGGCGAGTGGGTGTGGCAGCGGCAGCTCCGGTATTACGGCGAGGGCAGGTCAGGCGGGGTGCAAGTCAGGATGGACAACGGCGCGTTCGCGTACAGCTACGAGTACCAAGGCAACGCGCCGAGGCTCGTGTACACCCCGCTGACTGATAAGTGCTACCTGACGTTGACGCAGGGCATGCACCTCGGGTACGGGGGTAACCCTTACGGACCCGCGGGCACGGGCAAGACGGAATCGGTCAAGGCGCTGGGTCAGGCTATGGGCCGACAGGTGCTGGTGTTCAACTGCGACGAGGAGTTCGACTTCAAGTCCATGGGTCGCATCTTCACCGGCTTGCTCAAGTGCGGCGCGTGGGGTTGTTTCGACGAGTTTAACCGCCTGGAAGAGGAGGTGCTCTCCGCGGTGTCGTCGCAGATTCAGACCATCCAAGCCGCGCTCAAGTCTCGACTGGATTCCATGACTTTCCTCGGGAAAGACATCGATGTTAACCAGAACGCGGGCATCTTCGTCACGCTGAACCCGGCGGGTAAAGGGTACGGCGGGCGAAGCAAACTCCCTGATAACCTCAAGCAGCTCTTCCGATCCGTCGCCATGACGGTGCCAAACTTTGAGCTCATCGCCGAGGTGATTCTTCTCGCCGAGGGATTCCGTAACGCCAGGGTCTTGGGCGGCAAGCTCGTCTCGCTCTTCTCCCTCAGCAAGCAGCTCCTGTCGCCGCAGCAGCACTACGACTGGGGGCTCCGTGCCCTCAAGACCGTGCTCGGTATCGCCGGTAAGCTCCTCCGCGACGCGCGCACCGCCGCCGCCGCGGGCGCGGGTCCCCTCGTCGACGCGACGACAGAGGCGCAAATCGTCATCCGAGCCACGCGGGTCACCACGCTCCCGAAGCTCACCTTCGCGGACGGCCGACGGTTCGCCGACCTACTCAACGACGTCTACCCCGGCGTCGAGGTGAGCGACGTCAGCGACGCCGAGCTCGAGGCGGCGATTCAAGAGGTTCTGGAGGAGAAGCACTACGAAAACGTCCCCTCGCAGATTGAAAAAGTTTTGCAACTGCACATCGCGTGTTCGCAGCGCATCGGCATCATCATCGTCGGTCCCTCCGGCTCGGGCAAGTCGTCGCTGTGGCACATACTCGAGGGTGCGTATAAGAAGCTGGGTAGACCGGTGAAGCGGTACGTCATGAACCCCAAGGCTATCCACCGCCAGCAGCTCCTCGGGCACATGGACATGGACACGCGCGAGTGGTTTGACGGGGTGCTCACGGATTCAGCCCGGCGGGTGGTGAAGGAGTCGCTCGATCAGCACAGCTGGATCATCTGCGACGGTGACGTGGACCCCGAGTGGATCGAGTCCCTCAACTCGGTCCTCGACGACAACCGTCTACTGACGCTACCCTCCGGTGAGCGCATTCAATTCGGCTCGAACGTCAACTTCATCTTTGAGTGCGACGACCTCAAATTCGCATCCCCGGCGACGGTGTCGCGAACGGCGATGCTGTTCCTGTCGGAGGAGGCGGTGGAACCGTCCCTCATCGTCAAGGGTTGGCTGTCGCAGCAGCCTGAGGACGTTCGCTCGCAGCTCGGAGGCTGGTGCGACGAGTACTTCTTCCAGGCGCTCGACCGAGCCCTCGGCCTCGGCACGGTGACTAATACCACAAAGGTTGGCACGATTAAAAACGCGCTAAGCCACGTCGCCGGCGCCGACTCCAAGCAACAGTTCGCGCGCGGTCTCGCGCGTGGATTCGCCGCCAACATGGACCCCGCCGCGAGGAACACGCTGTTGAAGGACCTCGAGCGGCCGACGGGCGAGAGGGACTTACTGTACGTCAGCGCCGCATCCGTGGATCGCTACGACGCGCCGCCGGCGGGAATCGTCGATGGAAAATGGCGCGGCGTCGTCATGGTCGACGCGGTTGCGCAGACGCAATCCCTCGTCGTCCCGTGGCTCGATTCCGGCCAGCCGTTCGTGCTCGTCGGCCCCGAGGGGTGCGGTAAGGCGATGGTCCTCGAGGACTGCTTCGCTCGGCTTCGTGGGTCGTCCGTGGCGACGCTGGCGTGCTCCGCGCAGACCACCGCGGCGAACGTTATTCAAAAATTGGCGCAGTGTTGCGGCCAGCCCGTCGCCACCAGCGGCGTCACTCATCGGGTGCTCAGACCGCGTGATTCCGAGCGCCTGGTGCTGTACCTGAAGGACATCAACCTCCCGAAACCCGACAAGTACGACACGATCCAGCTCATCGCGTTTTTGCAGCAGCTGCTCACCTACCGGGGGTTCTACGACGAGAGCCAGGAGTTCATCGGGCTGCTCAACATCCAGATCGTCTGCAGCATGAATCCCGCGACGACCGTGGGCCGGCACGCGATCACCACCCGCTTCACCGCCATCGCGGGCATAGCGTACATGCCGTACATGTCCCGCGATGAGATGACAGAGGTGTACTCCACGATGTTCGCCGAGTTTACCCAAGGGACAAACTACGAGAGCCAGTCGCAGCGGCGGCTGCTCGCGGAGACGGTGCTCGACGTCTACGCCGACGTCACCCGATCGTTCAGCGCGGATGACCACAGGCACTACAAGTTCACGCCCCGCACGGTCACCGAGTGGATCCAGGCGTTGAACCGTTACGACGTCGGCGCGGTGGACCTGCTCGAGGCGCTGTACTACGAGGCTGGGCGGACGTTCAGGGACAGGCTCGTGGGCGCCGACGCCGTGAATAAATTCGATTCGCTCATCGCCAACGTCTTCCGAAAGCACTGGCGCAAGGACGGGCTCGGGTCCACCGGCAACGTGTACACGACCTGGGCTATCCCCCTCGATGAACGCGAACACACCATGGGCGTCGCCGCGCCGATGGCGTCCATGCCCGCGGATAGCTTCGCGGAACACGCGCGAGCCGGCTTGCTCTCTTACGAGCGCGAGGTTAAGGATCTGAACATCATCCTCTTCCCCGAAGTGTTGGACCGCGTGGCTAGGTTCAACCGCGTGCTGAGCCAGCCCGGCGGGCACTTACTGCTCGCCGGGCGGTCAGGGGCTGGACGCAGGTCCACGGCGTCGCTCGTGGCGCACATGCAGCACATGGAGTTCTTCAGCCCGAAGATGACCCTCGCCTACGACGAGCGCGCGTTCAAGGTTGACCTGAAACGGATCCTGGCGGAGGTTGCCGTGGAGAACAAAGAAACTCTCCTCTTCATCGAAGACCACCAGCTGGTCACTCCGGCGATCTTAGAGACGGTCAACTCGCTGTTGTCCAGCGGCGAGGTCCCCGGGCTGTTCACCCAGCTCGAGCTCGACCAGATCTTCGGCCCGCTGAAGGACCGGATGCTCGCCGAGGGCACCGTGATGAGCCCGTTTGATTTTTTCACCGCTCGAGTCAAAGCCGGACTGCACATCGCGCTCAGCATGGACCCGTCGGACCCGGAGTGGCCCGTGCGCACGGAGTCGAACCCCGCGCTGTTCACCCGGTGCTCGATGCACTGGATGTCGGAGTGGAACGCGGAGGGCATGCGGGCCGTGCCGGAGATGCTGCTGAGGGAAGTTTTCGCGTCGGCGGAGGAATCGGACGAATGCGCCGCTGTCGTCGAGCAGATGTCAGCCATTCAAAACGCCGTCGGCGGCACGCCCCGACAGTTCGTCACGTTCGTGGACCAGTACAGGCGGATCTTCGCGCAGAAGCGAGAGGAGCACATGGAACAGCGCGACCACCTCGTGGCGGGGCTGCAAAAGCTGGAGGAGGCTGCCGATCAGGTCTCCGACCTGTCCACGCAAGCCATCGAGCAGCAGAGGCTCCTCGCGGAGAAGCAGATCGAGGCGGACGACGCCCTGCAGCGCATCACCGTGGCGATGTCGGCCGCGAGCGAGCGCAAGAAGGAGGTTGAGGACTTGCAGGTGAAGCTGGGCAAGGAGGAGACCGACCTCAGCGCGAGGCGGGGACCGATCGAGAAGCAGCTGGCGGAGATCCAACCGATGATTGACTCGGCCCGCGCCGCCGTCGGCTCCATCAAGTCCGAGAACATCAGCGAGGTGAAATCGATGAGGCAGCCCCCGGAGACCGTCAACGACGTCCTATTCGCCGTGCTCACCCTGATGGGTAGCACGGACACCAGCTGGACAGCGATGAAACGGTTCCTCGGAGGTAGGGGCGTCAAGGATGAGATCATCAACTTTGACGCCAGAAACGTCACGCCCCGCAGCCGCGCGGCTGTGCAAAAGTTGATGGAGGAAAAGGCTGCCTCGTTCGAGCACAAGAACATCCTGCGCGCGTCCGTCGCCGCCGCGCCCCTCGCGGCGTGGGCAAAGGCTAACCTCAAGTACTCCACCGTCCTGGAGAAGATCGCGCCCCTCGAGGAGGACCTTCGGGAGCTCTCCGAGTCCCTGGACACGTCGCGGACTCGGATGGCGCAGTGCAAGCAGGACTTGGTGGACCTGGACAGGCAGGTTGTGGACCTCAAGAACGAGTTCGGCAGGCGAACCGGCGAGGCCGAGGCGCTGAAGCTGAGCCTGAAGAAAGCCGAGGATCAGCTCGAGGCTGCGGAGAGGCTGCTCGGCAAGCTCGGAGGCGAGAAGACCAGGTGGGAGGAGCAGGTGACGACGCTCGAGACGGAGCTCACGAGTCTCACGCGGGACTCCTTGCTCGCGGCGGGTTTCATCGCGCACCTTCCGTCACTGCCCGAGGACCAGAGGCAAGGCGCGCTGGCGCAGTGGACGAGCTTCCTCGGCGTGGAGAGGTTCGACCTGCGCCGGTTCATGTCGACCGAGAGCGAGATGCTGACGTGGAAAGCCGAGGGCCTCCCCGGCGATGAGCTCTCGATGGAGAACGCAATCGTCATTCTCAACTCGGCGCAGGCTCCCCTCATCATCGATCCCTCGACGCAGGCGAGCCAGTGGCTCAAGGCACACGTCGCCAAGGACGAGAGCACGTCGCTGGAGGTTGTGACGATGCACGACAAGCGCTTCGCGAACAAGCTCGAGCTCGCCGTTCGCTTCGGCAAGACGCTGATCATCGAGGAGGTTGACAAAATCGAACCGATTCTCTACAACGTCGTCCGCAAAGATTTCGAGCGGCAGGGGCTTCGTCTCATGGTTCAGGTGGGTGACAAGACGGTCGATTACAACGAGTCGTTCAGGATGTACCTGATGACGCGTAACCCGTACCCGGTCATTCCCCCGTCCGCGGCATCGATCATCTCGGAGGTGAACTTCACCGTCACCCGCTCGGGCCTCGAGGGCCAACTTCTCGGTCTCGTGATTCAACACGAGCAGCCCGAACTCGAGAAGCAGAAGAGCCACCTCCTCCAGGTTGAGGAGGACCTCAAGGTGCAGCTCGCGGGACTGGAGAAGACGTTACTAGAGACCCTCGCCACCTCGACGGGTAACATCCTGGAGAATACGCAGCTCATCACCTCGCTCGACGAGACCAAGGCGAAGGGAACCACGGTGAAGGAATCCTTGGAGGAATCCACCACGCTGCAGCTGTCCTTGGACGAGCAGCGCAACGCGTACCGCCCCATCGCGGCGCAGGGTTCCAAGCTCTACTTCCTCACCCGCGACCTACGCGCGCTCAACCACATGTACCAGTTCAGCCTCAACTCCTTCATCCTCCTCTTCAAGACGGCCCTCAACGAGAGCACGCCGTCCGCCGCGTTGGAAAGGCGAATCGAGATGCTCTCCGTCGCGCTGCTCAGGCTCGTGTTTGGCCAGGTCAGCCGCAGCATCTTCAACCAGGATCGCCTCACGTTCGGCATGCACTTCACGCGCCACCTCGCGGCGGAAGACGCGGACGAGACCCAATGGAACTACTATTTCGGTCTGGAAGCCGGCGACGGACCCGGCACCCGGGGATCCGCCCCGAGCTGGGTCCCCGAGAACGCGACTTCCGCTTACGCCAACCTCGTCTCAACCTTCCCTTCCCACGCGTCGGATCTCCGCCTCAGCGACGGCACCACGTGGGGCGCATGGATCGACTCGCCGGTCGCGGAGACGTGCGTGCCCGCCGCGGACGCCGGCGCGTTCACGCGGCTTCTCCTGGTCCAGGCGCTCAGACCGGATCGGCTGCAATCCGCGATGGATTCGTTCGTGCGCACGCAACTCGGCGTCGAGTCGATCGCACCGCCGGCGCTCTCCCTCCCGCGCGTGTGCGACGAGGCCGATGCGACGACGCCCGTGCTGTTCATCGTCACGCCCGGTTCGGATCCGAGCCAGGAGCTGGAGGAACACGCGGAACGGGCGATGGGTCGGGGACGCTACCACCAGCTCGCGATGGGCCAGGGTCAAGCGGAGGAGGCCATGCGACTGCTCGCCGAGTGCGCCCGCACCGGCGATTGGCTGTGCCTGAAGAACCTGCACCTCGTGGTGGCGTGGCTACCGACGCTCGAGAAGGATATCTACGTCCTCAAGGCGCACGAGGACTTCCGGCTCTTCCTCACGTCCGAGCCCCACGCCAAATTTCCATCTTCGCTCCTGGAGGGCAGCCTCAAGATTACCTACGAGGCTCCGCCCGGGCTGAAACGCAACGTGAGCCGCACGTACGAAGCCTGGTCACCCCAGTACATCTCGGACGGCAGCCCGCTCCGCGCCAAGCTCCTGTTCCTGCTCGCGTGGTTCCACGCCGTGGTGCAGGAGAGGCGAGCGTACGTGCCGCAGGGCTGGTCCAAATTTTACGAGTTTTCCTTCGCCGACCTTCGATCCGGCGCGGATATCATCAATCAGGCGTGCGACGGCAGCGCGGACCCGCAGTGGTCGCAGCTCCACGGGCTGCTGGAGCGCGCCATCTACGGCGGGCGGGTGGACAGCGCGTACGACATCATCGTGCTGCGAACCTACCTCCGCCAGTTCTTCAGCAACGAGATGACCGGCGGCGGCGGCGTTCGAGTCAAGACGCTCCCCGGGACGGACATATCGCTGCCAAACGCGAATGATCACGGAACGTTCACCGCTTTGCTCCGACGTTTGGACGAGGCGAACTCCCCGTCGCTGTTCTCCCTCCCGGTCAACGTGGAACGGACGGTGCAGGTGACTAACAGCAAGCACGTCATCACATCGCTGAGGACGATGGCGTCTCACGGCGGGACATCCAAGGGGTTCGACCGGAGCGCTTGGTCCGCGTCGCTCGGACCGCTTTTGCGGTCTTGGGATCGGATGATGGCGGCCAACCCGGCGCTGAGGTCGGCGCCGGGGAGGACGGAGGCTACACCGTCGCTGCCACCCATCGACGCGTTCGTGGAGCTGGAGCAGGTCCGCGGGCACCACGCCGTGTCTGAGGTTGACGGGACTCTCCAGGCGCTGGCCCAAGTGTTAGCCGGCGAGTCGCTCCTGACGCCGGCTATATTCACCGCGGGTCGTCAGCTGATGGAGGATACGGTACCCCCGGAGTGGGAGAAGCACTGGGAGGGACCGGAGGGACCGGTGTCGTACTGCAAGGGCGTGGTGCACCGCATGGTGGCGGTGAACGCGATGGTGGAGCGCACGCGGCGCGGGTCTTTGCTCGCCGGGGCTGTCCGCCTGGAGGAGTTTTTCCACCCCGAGACGTTCCTCAACGCGCTGCGGCAGCAGATGGCGCGCGACGCGGGCGTGGCCATCGATACCCTCACGCTCGTCACCGCATGGGATGGGTCGTTGGGGTCACGCGGGGTACGAATCGAGGGCATGCGGGTGCAGGGTGCGGTGTTCGACGGTGTGAAACTGAGGGACACGGCGGCGAGCGCGCCGCCGTTTGCGACGACGCCCACGTGCGCACTCGCGTGGCTGGCACCCGGTGAACCCGGGTGCGACGGCCCGACCGGCGGGTCCGGCGAGCCTGCGCTGCATGTGCCGCTGTATTTGACGGAGGGTAGGGAGCGGGCGATCGCGGAGGTTCAGTTCCCGGTGTTTGACGGAGAGGAGGCTTCGAAATGGATCCTGGCGGGCACCGCCTGTTTCCTCGGGCCGGTTGAGTAGACTTGACGTCAAATTGTAATTTATTCATTCGAATTCAAGCGAAGAGATCAGTCCTGGGTCGCGCGGGAGTAGGCGCACCGTCTCAAGCGGGGCTCGGGCGGGATGCCCAAACGCGGTAATCTTCGCAAGAAGACGTCGGACGACGACGGCGAGGATGCCGGCGCGGGAGCCGACGACGCTCCCGCGATCGTCCCCGTCGTCGGTAAGAAATCCAAGCCCAAGAAGAAGGGCAAGGGCGACGGCGGCACGGCCCCTTCGCTGCTGAGCTTCGACGACGACGACGCCGGCGCCGATGTCTTCCAGGTGAAGAAGAAGCCGGCGGCCGAGGACGGCGGGCACCGTGTCAAGAAGAAATCGATGCGCGCGCCCGACGCGTTGAAGCCCGACGCCGAGAAGAAGGGCGGCGGGGAGTACTCGATCGACCGGCTGCGCGAGCTAGCGTCGGCGCAGAAGACGTTCACCGCGAGACCCACCGAGCACATGGATCACGACGCGCCACCCGGGAGGAGCGGCGCGGGCGCGGGCACCACGCGAGAACCCATCGCGTTCATGCCCCCGCCGCCGCGCCCCGGTCGCGACGACGATTTCGGCATCCCCGACGAGGCGGCGATCAAGGCGGCGAGGGCCAAACGCGAAGCGGCGCGCGCCGCGCTCACGTCCGCGGCGGATTACATACCCGTTCCGGGTTCGGATATCGACGTCGACATGGACGCGGGGGAGGACACGCGCGCGTGGGAGGACGAGCAGCTCCGCAAGGCGATGAGCGCGGGCGTCGGCGCCTCCGCCTCCGTCTCCGCTCCCCCGAAGCCGGTTGCCAAAAAGCAACCCTCGGTGGACGTGCTCGCGGGCGGCGCCGCGGCGCTGGAATCCCTTCGTGACGGCATGGCCAGGCTGGAGGTGACGAGGCAGAACGCCAAGAACGAGGTGAAGCGCGCGGACGAGGCGCTTAAATCGTCGGAGGCGATCCTCGCGAACCACGAGACGCGACTCGCGTCGGCGGGGGAGAGGTACAAGTACATGCAGGAGATGCGCGACTACGTTCGCGATCTCTGCGAGTGCCTGCGCGAGAAGGGCCCGATCATCGACGAACTGGAGGAGCACGCGCAGCGCATCCACGAGCAGCGAGGCGCCGCGTCCAAGCGCGAATCCGAGGGTAACCTGCTCGACGAGGCGACGGAGGCGGAGGCTGGAGTGGAGGCTGCGCAGGCGGCGCTAATGCGCGGCGCATCCCGCGCGGAGGCGGTCGCCGCGGCGACCGCGGCGGCCGAGGGCGCGATCGGCGCGAGGTTCGACTCGCTCCAGCCCGACCTCGACGAGTTCGGCCGCGACCTCAACCTCGGCAAGAGGTCGCACGCGGAGAAGAGAGCCGCGGCGCGCCGGAGCCGCGTCGAGGCGGGGGGCGCCTCGAAGACTCTCGGCGAGGACGACGAGGACGAGGACGCGGGTGAGGTTGAACTGTTCTACAAGGGCCTCGAGGACACGCGCGAGGCTGCGTCGCACGTGATGCGCGACGCGGGTGCCGACTTTTCCTCCATCCCGCCCATCAAGGCCAAGGCTGAGGAGTGGAAACGAAAGTTCCCAAAGGCGTACAAGGATGCGTACATGCCCGAGTCGGTTCCCCAACTCTTCGCGCCCTTCGTTCGGCTCGAGCTCCTCTCGTGGTCGCCCCTCTACGCGGAGTCGTCGTCAAACAGGTCCGCGCCAGCGGGCGCCATAGACAGCATGCGGTGGTACTCGGATCTGTTCGATTACGGCATGGCGGGGGGCGAGGAGGGCGAGGAGGGCGAGGAGGGTGGCGGCGATGACGGCGGCGACGGGAACCTCGTCCCGACTCTGATTGAGAAACTCGTCGCGCCCGTCGTCGAGCACGCGGTGAAGCAGTGCTGGAACCCCCTCTCGCTCGATCAGTCGCTTCGACTCGCGCACGTCGTCAAGGAGATGCTGGTGTACCTCGAGCCGGGTGAGTGCGAGGCCATGCGACGGATCCTATCGTGTGTACGGGCCAAACTGAGCGAGTGCGTGGAGTCGCGATGCGAAATCCCGGCGTGGGCGCCGGTGGTCACGGCGGCTGCGCCCATGGCGGAAAGCCACGCCCGCCGGCGTTTCGGTGTCGCGGTGCGGTGCCTGCGAGTGGTGATCGCGTGGGACGGCGTGTTGCCGACGTCCGAGCTGAGGTCTCTGGCGTGCGATCGGATCGTAGCCGGATTTATGTCGCCGCGCCTTCGCCTTCTCCTGGCGCAACCGGGTGAGTGTCTGGCGCGAATCGAGCGACTCATCGCCGCGATACCGCCCGACTGGCTCACCCACTCGAGCGTGAAGGTCGTGAGGGACGTGGCGTCGACGCTCGGGCAGGCGGTTCGATCGCAGCCGGAGGCGCACGGCGCGGCGGCGGTTGAAGCGGACGGGGGCGCCGGCAAGGCTCTCGACCCGGCGGCTCTCGCGCGGGTTCTCGCCGCCCTCGGCGACTCGGTCGAGTCCGCGGCGGTTGCGAGTCTGTTTGGCGTGAAATGACGCTTCACGTGCGTTATTAGAGTTATTAGAACACTTACACGCAGCTCGGAATACATACATCTTAGTCGTATAGGAAGTACTCCACCTCGAGGTCCCTCACGGGCGCCGAGCGCATGCTCCGCGCCACGTGCTCTAGCAGCATGCGGGTGCGCTCCTCGAGGCCCATCGGGAACGCGCCCGTCGGATCGGGGTTGAAGCGGACAATCTTCAGCTTGACGCCGAGGGTCGTCTGCAGCTCCTGCATGCGCTTCTCCTCCGCGCGCCAGCTGTAGTGCTTACCCCGGCGATGCGCGAACTCGTCAACCTCGATGACCAAGCCCCATATGTCCCCGTCGCGTTCCATCTCGATCACGATATCCGGCTTGATGCGCCGCTTCTTCGCCTGCACCGCGTAGTTGTAGCGCATGTCCCGTACCAACCCGCGAGCCTCCGCCCAGCCCTCGTTGTCGTCATCGCACCTTTTCCACCAGTCCTCGATGTGCGTGAAAACAAACTGCTGCTTCTCCTCGTACGTCGACGAGCTCCTACCCCAGCCACCCACGACGGGAACCTTAGCGTTTGTATCGTTAGCGTTTGTTGTATCGTTGGCATTTGCGTCCCCCTCCGGCTCTCCCGTCTCCTCGTACGCGTCGTCGTCCGCGTCGCCCATCCACATCACGCTGACCTGCGCACCCTTACCGACCGGTTGGTCCATCTCCCGCGCGAAATCACTCTCCCGCGCCGCCCGCGCGGCGTGTACGAGCGCCCAAGGCGACGCGTTCTCGCGGACGTGAAACGACCGAACGCCCCCACCGCCCGTCTTCGACTCCTTCTTCTTCGGATCCCAGTTGAACCCCAACGCGTCCAGGGTGGCGTATCGTTCATCGCTCAACTTACCGCCTCGGCACTGCATCCGCTGGTGCTTGACCCAGCTCCCTAGACTCGGGTTATGCCTCCAAGTCGCCGGAACGTTGCAGTGCCCGTGCGCCTCCCGAAACAAACGCAGCTCGTCCACCCGTTCGCCCCATGTCATCCTCGACGCGGACCTGAGGTCCACGCCGATGGACTCCAGCCGTACCCTGCGCGCATCCGCTAGCTTACCCTTGGCGAAGCTGCGACGCTGTTCGTGGAGCCACCTGTGCAGCTTGGTGTCGCCGCTGGGCACGCGGGTGTGGTTGTTGGATTTCACAAAGGCGGTGAGCTCGTCGAACCGTTCGTTCCATCGAAGCTCCATCCCGCGTCGGTCGGGCCTTGGTGTCCTCGGCTCCCAGCACACCCCGAGCTTGTCTAGTTTGACCTCCTGCTCCGGCGACATGGTCCCCAGTCGCCGACGTTTGCGCTGGTACACGACCCACTTGTTGAGGTCGACGAATCGATCCCGTGGGGGCACCGACACGTGCCCGTGCTCGCGCTCGAACGCGGCGAGCTCGGTGTATTTCTCGTTCCAACGAACCTTGTGCGATCGTACCGTCGGCGCGGGTTCGTTCGCGCCGTCGCCGCCGGCGGACGCGACCCAGCGCACGGGGGCGCGAGCGACGCGAGGAGAGCGTGTCGGCGCCCCCGTTTTCGCAAGGGCGGTTCTCCGATCGGCGCCGACGGGACGTGTCCCCATCATCGCGTGCCACGCCTGTGCCAACATGACACCCGGCATGTTCTCGTTCACCCCGACCCCGACCCACCGCGTGGGGCGCGAGACCTGTGACCCCGCCGGTGCACCCCGTTATCCGCCCTGATGGTGCCGCCGACTGTGACTTCTTCTCGGGCGGCCAAAAGCCAAAAGCGTGATTGCCCAATTTAGACGAGACCAGAGGCAGGGTCGCGAGGTCGCGACCGTCGACATGCCCCCAAAGAAAAAGGACGATAAGAAGGACGACGGTAAGGACGCGGATGCCGGCCCGGACCCCGCGCTCGAGCAGGAGAAGGAGATCGTGACCTCGGAGCTGGAGATACAGGGGCTCACCGCGAAGCTCGCGCGATGGCAGTCGCGGGGCAAGGCTCTCGCCGAGGAGAACCTCGCGCTCGTGACGCGGCTCGAGGAGGCGCGGCGCGTGATGGTCGAGAGGAACGACCCGCTGTCGCGCCAGCTCAGATCGACGCACGCGGCGACGCTGGAGAAGGAGTCGGAGCTTCTGCGCGCGGGGGAGGAGCTCGAGAGGGTTCGATTGGAGGGCGCCGAGCTGGAGAGGCGCGAGGCTGAGGACGCGCGCGCGCGACGCGCGGCGCTGGAGGACGAGCTCACCGCGCGCGAAGCCACGGTGAAGGAGGTGGACGACTTCGCGTCCACGCGCGATACCCTCGACCAGGAGCTCCGCGAGAAGAAGCTCCTGCTGAAGGCGTCGAGGGAGGATCACCTACGACGGGTCGACGACGTCAACACCGAGTTCAAGCTCGAGACGGCGACGATGCGACACGAGCACACGCGCAAGATCAAGGAAGCCAAGGCGCACATGCGCGCGCTCATCGACGAGCAGCTCGCGGGGACCACCAAGCAGACCGCCGCGGAGAACGAACGCATGGAAGGCGAGATCGCGTACCAAGTGCGAACCACGCTCCAAATCCTCGACAAAAACGAGGCGCTCATCGCCGAGCACGCCGACATGGCCCGCGAGATGGACGAGCTGCACCTGAAGGAACGGGAACTCGCGGAGTCCAACGCGGTGCACGTCAGGGCCATACGCACCTTCGTCCACGCGCTGATGGAACGCGGCGAGGTTGACCGCGTGGACGCCGCGGCGGAACGCGTAGGAGACGCCGTCGCCGCGGAAACCTTCCCGGCGTATGCCCTGGAGCGCTCGCACACCGGCGCGCTGGTGACACGCGAACGGCGTCTGCCGAGACGACGCGCGGGAAAGACGGATGGGGCCGAGGTGGTCATCGCGCGGCGCGTCGCCGAGGCTAGGTTCGAGCGCGAGCGGGTCGGCGCGGCGGTGCTCGCGGCGGAGGCGGCGGAGAAGAATCTGGCGACCGTCGCCGAGGACGCGGCGAGACGCGCGAGGGAACAATGCGAGCGGTTCCTCGCGGCGTGCGTGAAGGACGTGGAAGGAGGAGAGGGCGTGGACGGAGGTGGGGACGATGCATCGCGTCGGAGGGCGATCGCGCGCGGCGTCCTCGCGAAGGCGATTGAGCACCTCGATGACGACGGATCGACTCTCGCGGATGTGCTTCGCGGGACGTTTCTTCCTCCTTCCACGTCGTCGACGGCGTACCGAGGGATCGTACCGACGGGGTCCGACACCGATGTGCGGCGGGGTCATGAGGTGCGGCTCGAACGTAGGGGTATAGGGCCCGACGATCGGCGCGCGGCGAGGGACAACGCGGAGCTCTGGGCTCGGAGCGGGTTCAATCAGCAGTACACGTTCACGTCCACGCGTCGGAGGTGAGGGTTAAGGGGTGAAGAGTCGTGCGTCGGGCACGTCCGTATCCTCCGTTTAGATTAATACTAGCCGAGTACATCACGTCGAGTACACCGTCAGCCACGACCGCGCGATACACGCGTTCCAAGTGCTGCAGCGAATCTGTTGTGTTCACAGTGTTTAACAATTGACGACTTTTGGATTCTGCTGGGCACCTCAGACTTACACCGCGCACGCACCGAGAGCAGGACCGTGGGGAGCGTTTATTAGGTCCGTCGTCATGGAGGCTGATGCGATGAACTGGAGGGCGCGGATCGAGGCTTTCGCCGCCGAGG
>MDSW01132221.1_pt1 | contig 19213 bp, 25 predicted proteins | sample 811171 | NCBI WGS metagenome assembly MDSW01 (sample SAMN05326641, study PRJNA326480) | marine metagenome | isolation source: seawater | place: Atlantic Ocean: North West | collected 2012 | reverse complement strand
ATGCCTGCAGATGGTAAAGTGTGGATAACAAATAATACTAGATACCATAATTTTTTTAATGGTGGAGAGCAGAATAGAATTCATATCGTTGCCTGCATGTTAGAAAATAGATTTAATTGATTTGAAATCTTTATTTAAAAAAATATCTATATCATCTGATCATGCTGGCTTTAAATTAAAAGAAGAAATTAAAAAAAATTTAAAAAAAAAAAAAATTAATGTAATAGACTTAGGCCCAAAAACAGACAGATCTGTTGATTACCCTGATTTTGCAAAGAAAGTCGCTAGATATGTAGCATCAAACAAAAGCAAAATAGGCATTTTGGTTTGCGGATCAGGCACTGGAATGGCTATGTCAGCTAATAAAATCAAAAAAATAAGAGCTGCCGTTTGTTATAATAAGGCTTCTACAAGTTTGTCTAGAACGCATAATAATGCTAATATACTTGCACTTGGATCAAGATTAACTAAAAAACAAACTGCTTTAAAGTTAGTAAATATTTTTCTAAGTACTAAATTTGAAGGTGGTAGGCACCTAAGAAGAATAAAAAAAATATAAAAGTTTTATTTATTATGTCAAAAATTAAGAGCAATATTAACGGAGGTTACCAGGATTACTTTGATAAAGATTTATCTTTAAGAGATCCAGATTTATATAATTCAATTAAACTTGAACTTCAAAGGCAACAACAGCATATAGAACTTATCGCGTCAGAAAATATTGTTTCAAAAGCAGTTTTGGATGCTCAAGGATCAATCTTAACTAATAAATATGCTGAGGGATATCCTGGAAAAAGATATTATGGTGGATGCGAGTTCGTTGATAAAGCTGAAGAATTAGCTTTAGAAAGAGTTAAAAAATTATTTAATTGCAAATACGCAAATGTACAACCTCATTCAGGTGCGCAAGCAAATGGAGCTGTATATTTAGCTTTATTAAATCCAGGAGACACAATACTTGGTATGAGTTTAAACTCAGGAGGACATTTAACCCATGGAGCAAAAGTTTCGCTATCAGGAAAATGGCTTAAAGCTTTTCATTATGAAGTTGATAAAGAAACAGGACTTATAGACTATGATCAAATTAAAAAATTAGCTCTCGAGCATAAGCCTAAAATATTAATTGCTGGAGGTAGTGCGTATTCAAGAATTATTGACTTTAAAAAATTCAGAGAAATAGCTGATAGCATTAAAGCATATCTAATGGTTGACATGGCACATTTTTCTGGTTTGGTTGCAGGCAGAGGTTATCCAAATCCAACTGAATATGCCGATGTCGTTACATCTACAACTCACAAAGTTTTAAGAGGCGGAAGAGGTGGAATTATTTTAACAAATAGAGAAGATTTAATTAAAAAATTTAATTCAGCCGTATTTCCAGGATATCAAGGTGGACCTTTAATGCACGTGATAGCAGCTAAGGCCGCTGCATTTCATGAAGCATTGCAGCCAAGTTTTAGAGAGTACATTAAATCTGTGCTTGCTAATGCTAAAATTCTGTCAGAAACACTAAAAAATAATGGTTTTAAAATTTTTTCTGGCGGTACCGATACGCATTTAATGTTAGTAGATCTTAGACCATTTAAAGTTACAGGCAAGGCAGCAGAAATTAGTTTGGGTAAAGCAAATTTAACTTGTAACAAAAATGGTATTCCTTTCGATACTGAAAAAATGACAATAACTTCAGGTATAAGACTTGGATCTCAGGCAGCGACAACTAGAGGTTTTGGTTTAAATGAATTTAAGATAGTCGGCGATTTAATCACAAAAGTAATCAAAGGTTTATCCCAAAACCCGAATGACAACAGCATTATCGAGTCCGAAGTGAGAAAAGAAGTAATTGAACTATGTTCTAAATTTCCTATATATAGCCATTTGTTTAAAAATTAATTTATGCTTTGTCCATTTTGTAAAGAAAAAGATACATCCGTTGTTGACTCAAGACCCACTGAAGATGGTACAGCAATAAGAAGAAGAAGATTATGTCCTTGTGGTAAAGCAATGAGATTTACAACTTTCGAAAGAGTACAATTTAGAGAACTTTCTGTAATAAAAAAAAATGGGAGAAGAGTGCCTTTTGACAGAGAAAAATTAGCAAAATCACTTTTTACAGCATTAAAAAAGAGGCCAACAGATCAAGACACCATTGAAAGAGTCGTTTCCAAAATTTCAAGAGAACTAGAAGAGTTAGGTCAATCTGAAGTACAATCAACGGTTATTGGAAAAAAAGTAATGGAAGTTTTAAAAGAATTAGACAAAATCGCATACATAAGATTTGCTTCAGTATATACCAATTTTAAGGAGATTGGTGAATTTGAGGAATATATTGAGGAATTAGATGGCAAATCTAAAAAATAATTTAAACTATAAAGACAACTATTTTTTACACCTTGCATTTGAACAAGCAAAGATAAATTTAGGTTCTACAAAAAAAAATCCATCAGTAGGTTGTATTGTTGAAAAGAATGGTGCTGTAATATCTTCAGGTCATACATCTTTAAACGGAAGACCTCATGCTGAATTTAATGCTTTAAATAAAAGAAAAAATTTTAAAAATGCTAGTTTATATGTCACGCTAGAACCTTGTTCGCATTATGGCTTAACACCGCCGTGTACTAATATTATTATTAAGAAAAGGATTAAAAAAGTAATTTACCCAATATACGATTACGATGAAAGATCTAAAAATAAATCAAAAAAGATTTTAAATAAAAATAAAATATTAGTTAATCATTCAATATTAAAAAAGAAAAGTTTAGATTTTTATAAAAGTTATTATTTACAACATTCTAATGAATTGCCCTTAATAGATGCAAAAATTGCTATATCAAAAGATTATTTTACAAAACATAAAAGAAAAAAATGGATTACAAACCCTTTTTCACAAAAAAGATCTCATCTTTTAAGATCAATGTATGATTGTATTATTTCAACATCAAAGTCAATAAATGACGATAATTCATTGCTAAATTGTAGAATTCCTGGCCTTGAAAGAAAAACACCAGATCTTGTTATTTTAGACAGAAATCTAAAATTAAAAAAAAATCTTAAATTGTTTGATGCTATTAATAATAGGAAAGTATATTTATTTACATGTATAAAAAAAAATAAAAAAATATCCTATTTTAAAAGAAAGGGAATTAAAATAATTTTCTTTAATTCTTTAAAAAACAAAGAAGATTTCAATAATTTATTTATGTATTTAAAAAAAATAAATTTCACAAGAGTATTTGTTGAGTCAGGTTTAACATTAATAAACTTTTTAATTAAATATAAATTTTTAAACAATATCTATATATTTAAATCTAATTATAAACTAAATAAACAAGGAATTAATTATTCTAATTCAAATAAATTAAAAAAAATAAGTTTAAATAATAAGATTAATGTTAATCTATTTGAAGATGAGCTTTTTAAGGAGAAATTAAAATAATGTTTAATGGTATAGTATACAATCAAGGTTTTATTAAAAGTATAAGACAAGGCTCTAAATATGTCACTGGTAGCAGGATTATTGAAATTAGCTCTGATATTTCATTTAAAAAATCTGACATTGGAGAGTCTGTTTGCTGCGACGGTGTTTGCTTAACTTTAATTAGAATTAAGAGTAAATCTTTCCTTTTTTATCTATCTAAAGAGACTTTAAAGAGATCAATTTTTAAAGATGCAAAAATAGGTAAATACGTGAACATTGAAAAATCTTTATTCTATGGTAAAAAAATATCAGGTCACTATATACAGGGACATGTAGATACAACATCCGTTATTACAAATATTAAAATTGTTGATAAATCTTGGAATGTAGATTTTAAATTAGAAAAAAAATATAAAAAATTTATTGTTGAAAAGGGATCAATTTCTATAAACGGTGTTTCTTTAACTGTTTCTAAAATAAAATCAAAAGCTTTTCAAATCACTATTATTCCACATACACTAAAACTTACCAATCTTATAAAGTTAAAAAGAGGTGACAAGGTAAATATAGAATTTGATATCGTTGGTAAATACTTAAATAAAATTTATAGTTAATATGCAAAGATTTTCATCAACAATAAAAGAAATAATAAGAGATGCTAAAAAAGGCAAAATGTTTATTTTAGTTGATAACAAAGATAGAGAAAATGAAGGTGATCTTGTAGTTCCTGCATCAAAAATTAATCCAAAAAAAATTAATTTTATGGCTAAACATGGCAGAGGTCTTATCTGTTTAGCTCTTACTTCAAGAAAAGTTAAAAAACTAAATCTACCATTAATGTCTTTGATAAATAAATCTAGAACTCAAACCGCTTTCACGGTTTCAATAGAGTCCAAAAAAGGTATTTCAACTGGAATTTCTGCATACGATAGAGCCAAAACAATTAAAGTAGCTATTAGACCATCATCAAATAAGAAAGATATAGTATCACCAGGACATGTATTTCCGCTTGTTGCAAAAAACGGAGGTGTTTTAGAGAGAGCAGGTCACACAGAAGCTTCAGTGGATATTTCTAAATTAGCGAAACTAAATCCCAGTGCCGTAATATGTGAAGTTATGAATGAAGATGGGACGATGGCTAGATACAAAGATTTAATTCCTTTTGCAAAAAAGCATAGATTAAAAATTGCAAAAATTGAAGATCTTATTTCTTATAGATTAAAAAATGAAAGGCTTGTTAAATTGATGTCTAATAAAAAAATTAAGATCAAAAAGTTCGGTAACTTTGATTTAAAGATATTTAAAAATAAATTAGATGGATCTGAGCATTATGCTTTAACTAGAGGAAAATTTACACTTGTTAAAAACTCAAGAGTAAGGGTAATATCAACAAATATTTTGAATAGTTTTTTTGATTTTAATAAGGATATTTTCAAAAACTCTTTAAAATATCTTAATAAATTTAATAATTTTGCTCTCATATTGGTTAAAGGAACAAATTCAAATTCATTAGTATCCGAAGGTAGTGGAGTATTGAGATATTATGGAATTGGAGCACAAATAATTAAAGAATTAAAAATAAGAAAAATGATATTGGTCTCTAGATCAAAAAAACGTGTTATCGCATTAAAAGGATATGGTATAAAAATTATTAAACAAGAAATTATTAAATGAAAATAAATATATGTATTGTGCAATCTGTTTATAATGAACAAATTACCGAAAAGCTTTGTTCAGGAGCAAAAGAGGAATTAAACAGATCTGGAATAAACAGCGTTGATATAGTAAAAGTTCCCGGAGCTTTTGAAATACCCGGTGTGATATCAAGATTAATCAATAAATATAATGGATTTATTGCTGTCGGTTGTATTATTAAGGGAGAGACGGCTAATTTTGATTTAATTTGTACAGCCATAACCAATGGATTAATGCAAATATCGATTAATGAAAAAAAACCAGTAGGCAACGGTATAATAACTAGTTTTAATAAAGATCAAGCTTCTAAGAGAATTGACAAAGGTCAAGAGGCAGCGAAAGCAGTATTAAAAGTTATTCAAATTAAATAATGTCTAATAAAAAATTAGATAACAATCCCAGAATAATTGTTATTCAAAAATTATATTCTTATTTTTTAAATAAAGAGAGTAAAATTACTTATGCTAAGCACAGATACAAAAAATTTATAAAAGATACTGTTTCTGGAACAATTGAGAGAGAGGAATTTATCATGGAAAAACTAAAGGAAATTTTAAATGAAGATTTTAATCCCTCAAGAACGGATTTAATTTTAAAATTAATGATTCTATCAGCAAGTTTTGAGTTAATTTTTGTACATAAAACACCGGTAAATGTAGTTGTAAGCGAATATATAAAAATATCAGATTTTTTTTTAGAAACTGCTCATAAGGGCTACTTAAATGCTATTTTGGATAAAGTTTCTAAAAATGTTAGAAAAGAGAAGAATTAATGTCTTGCCTTTTATCCAATTTTTTGGCAATTTTCTGTTTTTATTGATCTTTTGGGAGAACTATCGTTGGAAAATTTATACTTAATTATATTGGTTGGAATTTTAGCAGTTGTTTACAGTTATTTCTTAAGTAAACAGATCATGTCTTCTAGTCCCGGCAATAATAAAATGCAAGAGATTGCTGAGGCGATACAAATTGGAGCTAAAGCTTATTTAAATAGACAATATAAAACTATAGCTATTGTTGGAGTAATAGTTTTGGTTATTATAAGTTATTTTTTTAGTTTACTGGTTGGGCTTGGTTATTTTATAGGTGCCTTATTATCAGGGGCAGCTGGATATATTGGAATGTTAATTTCCGTGGAAGCTAATGTAAGAACAGCAGAGGCTTCAAGAACAAGTTTACAAAATGGTTTAACAATGGCTTTTAAATCTGGTGCAATTACAGGTCTTTTAGTTGCCGGTTTAGCATTATTAGCAATTTCAATTTATTATTGGGTATTAATAACTTTAAATATAGAAAGCAGGGAATTAATAAATGCTTTAATAGCATTAGGTTTTGGTGCTTCGTTAATATCAATTTTTGCTAGACTTGGTGGAGGAATTTTTACTAAAGGTGCTGATGTTGGAGCAGACCTTGTTGGAAAGGTAGAAGCAGGAATTCCAGAAGATGATCCAAGGAACCCTGCGGTTATAGCTGATAATGTTGGTGATAACGTTGGAGACTGCGCCGGTATGGCTGCAGATTTGTTCGAAACATATGCGGTAACCATTGTTGCAACAATGGTTCTTGCCTCAATCTTTTTTCAAGATAATTCAAGCATGATGATTTATCCACTGGCAATAGGAGGTGGATGTATAATAGCTTCTATAATAGGAACTTTTTTTGTCAGACTTGGTAAAAGTAAAAATATTATGGGGGCTCTCTACAAAGGTTTTATAATAACTGCTATAATATCCTTGATATTACTTTATCCAATTACCTCCATTGTGATTGGTTTAGAAAATTCTTTTAATGTTGGAGAAAAAAATTTTAACGGTTTTGATTTATATTATTGCGGTGTTATAGGATTATTTGTAACCGGACTTATAATTTGGGTTACAGAATATTACACTGGCACAAATTATCGTCCTGTAAGAAGCGTAGCAAAATCATCAACCACAGGACACGGAACAAATGTTATTCAAGGTTTAGCAATTTCTATGGAAGCAACAGCGTTACCTGCTTTAATAATTGTTGCCGGTATAATTGCAACAAATGAACTTGCAGGTTTATTTGGAATAGCTATTGCTGTAACAGCAATGCTGGCTCTAACTGGTATGGTTGTAGCTTTAGATGCGTATGGTCCAGTTACAGATAACGCAGGAGGAATAGCTGAAATGTCAAAGTTACCTAAAAATGTAAGAAAAACTACAGATGCTCTAGATGCTGTTGGTAATACCACAAAAGCGGTTACAAAGGGTTACGCAATAGGTTCTGCAGGTTTAGGAGCATTAGTTCTTTTTGCTGCATATACTGAAGATATAAAATTTTTCTCTAATGTTTCTGGCTCTAAGTTAGAAGGTGTTAATGTTAGTTTTGATTTATCAAATCCTTTTGTTGTGATTGGTCTTTTAGTTGGCGGTATGCTGCCTTATCTATTTGGATCAATGGGAATGCAGGCGGTAGGTAGAGCAGGTGGAGCAGTTGTTGTTGAGGTAAGAAGGCAATTTAAAAAAATTCCTGGAATCATGAAAGGTAAAAGAAAGCCTGACTATGGTAGATTAGTAGATTTATTAACTAAAGCAGCAATCAAAGAAATGATTATCCCTTCATTGTTACCAGTTCTCTCACCAATATTTTTATATTTAATCATTTATTCTATTGGAGGTTTAGAGGCAGCCTTATCATCTTTAGGTGCGATGTTACTTGGTGTTATAGTCACAGGGTTATTCGTAGCTATCTCAATGACTGCCGGTGGTGGAGCATGGGATAATGCTAAAAAATATATTGAGGATGGAAATTATGGTGGAAAGGGATCAGAGTCTCATAAAGCAGCCGTTACAGGTGATACTGTTGGTGATCCTTATAAAGATACAGCTGGACCTGCTGTTAATCCAATGATTAAGATTACAAATATTGTTGCTTTACTTCTTTTAGCTGTTATCTCACATTAAAATTAATTACGCGAATTTTGCTGCATCTTTTGACGTAGACTTTGTAAAAAAGATTTCACAAAACTACCTTTTTTAATTTCATTTTCAGTTTCAATTTTAGAGAACTTATAGTCTTTCATATTGTCTTTATTATAAAATATCTTTTCATTTACTATGCCTTTTTCATTAAAACTGACAACTAATACATTATTATTAATAAGGACATTTTTACCAAGAGTATATATTTTTCCTTTTGTTTTTGTCCTTTCAATATAAATCCAGGTATCCTCCTCTTTAATCGATTTTGTGTGTGGTTGCCCAAGTTTGTTAATAACATCGTTCTTATTACTAACATTTATCTCTAATAGTTCCTGTCTATTTTCAAGGTACATAATACCGTGACTATTTACTATTTTGTTCCTTTGACAATTTGATAAAAAAATGGATAAAAATAATAATATTAATGAAAAATAAAAATGTTTACTTTTTATAAAAAACATAACAACCAACTTTATACCAGATTAGTCAAATTATCACGTAATAAATTTTTTTATGAAAATATTAAACTTTCAGATAATTTTGAAACAAGAGTATTATTAATTTTCTTTCATTTAGCGATAATATTTAAAATTTGTAAAGGCAAAGATAACGATAAAAAAGTTCAGAGTGTTTTTGATAATATTTTTCATAACATAGAATACCACATTAGAGAGCTAGGACATGGCGATGTTTCAGTAAATAAAAATATGAAAAACCTAAATAAAATCTTTTATGATATTTTATTCAATATTGATAAACAAAAAACACAATCTAACATTACCACAGACCTATTAAAGAAATATTTTTTTAAGGAAAACAACAGTAGAGATGAAATAATGCATAAATTAGGAGATTATTTAATGAAATTTGAAAATTTTTGTTTTGATTTGGATGTTAATATCATGCTAAATGGCTCTATAGATTTTAAATATAGGTAAAACAATGGCAGTACCGAAAAGGAAAACTTCAAAATCCAGAAGAAATAAAAGAAGATCTCATCATAAGATTGTTGGTGTAAATATTTTAGAAGATAAAAAATCGGGCGAATATAGATTGTCTCATCACATTGATCCAAAGTCTGGATTTTATAATGGTAAAAAAATTCTAGATAAATAATCAGTTTTTTGACTTTCAACCACAATGGTAAATAAAGTAAAAATATCAATTGATTTAATGGGTGGAGAAAATGCTCCCAATAAAAATCTTGAGGGTATTGATCTTTTTTTAAAAAGGAATAAAAAAAATGATGATTTATTTTTGTATTTATTTGGTGATAAAAATATAGTTGAAGAAAAAATAAAAAAAATAGGAATTCCAGATATAAGTTATAAGTTAATTGATACCAAAATTATTGTATCCGATAGCTTGCCTGCATTGTCAGCAATTAAAAAAGGCAAAGACTCAAGTATGTGGAAATCTATAGAGTCACAGATCTCTTTAGATGCTGACGTGTCTTTATCCGCTGGTAACACGGGAGTTTTATTGGTCATGTCAAAAATGATATTAAAAACTTTAGAGGATGTTGATAAACCTGCTCTTGCTGGTCTGTGGCCAAATAAAACCGGTTTAAATGTAGTACTTGATTTGGGCGCAAATGTTGAATGTAGTGAAAAAAACCTTATTGATTTCTCTGAAATGGGATCAGCTCTTTACCAATCTTTATATCCAAACGAAAAAGCCAAAGTTGCTTTATTAAATATTGGATCTGAAGAAATAAAGGGAACCGAATTACTTAAAAGTACTTATGCTAAACTAAAAATTTTAGACTCAATTGGTGATTTTCAATTTCTTGGTTATATAGAGGGTAATCAAATAACAGATGGAAAATGTAATGTTATTGTAACAGATGGTTTTACGGGCAATGTAGCTCTCAAAACTGCCGAAGGTACTGCTAACTTTTTAACAGATAATTTAAAACAAGCACTATCTAGTAATATTTTTTCAAAGTTTTCAACTCTCTTCTCTTATTTTGCTCTTAAGAAGTTTAAAAATAAATTAGACCCTCGAAAATATAATGGAGCAATATTTTTAGGATTAAATGGTCCAGTTGTAAAAAGTCATGGCTCTACTGATGCAGTAGGGTTTTCTTACTCTCTTGATGTATGTTATAAAATTGCTAAAGGGAAAATGATGAATAAGATTAAAAGTAACATGAATCATATTAAAAATATCAATAATGAAGCGAAATAATATCAATAAAAATGATATTTTGGAAAATATTAAACAACAGCACGGATTGCCGATAAGTTTCTCAGAGAAGATTTTTAATTCTCTCTTGGACATTATCATTGAAGGACTAGAAAGAGATGGAAGATTAAAAATCTCAGGTTTTGGAACGTTTAAAATTTTAAATAAAAACGCAAGAATTGGAAGAAACCCAAAAACAAAAGTAAAATATCAAATTAAAGCTAGGAAAGTGGTTGTATTTTCACCATCTAAAACTGTTAAAAATAAAGTAAATGGAAAAAAATAAAGAAGCATATAAAACTATAGGTGAAGTCGCTAAAGAAATAAGCTTTAATAACAAGAAAAATAAAAAACTTAATGCTCATACATTAAGATTTTGGGAAAAACATTTTAAACAAATTAAGCCCAAGGTATTATCGGGCAAAAGAAGATATTATTCACCCAAAGATATAGAATATTTAAAATTAATTTATAGTTTATTAAAAAATAAAGGTTTTACTATTAATGGCGCTAAAAAAGCACTTAATGATCCTTCTTTAAAACTTGACGACTCTTTATTTTCTAGTGTAAATAAGAAAAATTTTAGAAAATCAATTAAAATTAAAAGTGATAAAATTAAAGAAATTATTAAAAAATTAAAAGAACAGACTAATGGCTAAAAAAAGTTCAATAAAAGTTAGATTGGTTCCTGAAAACAAGACAGATAGTCCTTTCTATTACTATGTTAAAAAACCTTCAAAAGGTGAAAAGGCAAAAGTTAAACTCAAACTAAAAAAGTATAATCCTGACACTAGAAAGCACGAATATTTTGTGGAAAAAAAACTTCCACCTCACAGCAAATAGTTTATTTCTTTTTAAATTTTCTATACTCAAAATCAATATAAGCTTTAATCATATTTGACCAAATAATTCTTGTCAGCTTTACGTCAATTTTTTTTTTTCGAGATTTTTTTTTGATATTATTTAGTATTATTTTAATTCTACTCTTGTCGACTATCTGATTTTTATTAGTTTTATTTTTTAAAATTTCATTAACAAGATTGGTTCTTTTTTTAATAATATTAAGAAGAGCATTATCCAATGTATCAAGTTTTCTTCTAATTTTACGAACTTTTATATTTTTATTCAGCGACATAAATGTAATTAAAATAGTTATAAAATATTATATAACAAAATTATGGAAATTATATTAAGAAAGCAATATTCGAAAGCAGTGAATTATTGGCTTATTGGCCTTTTATTCTTGATTAGTATTATCGTAATTGTAGGTGGTCTAACAAGATTAACCGATTCTGGTTTGTCTATAACTACCTGGGATGTTGTTGCAGGAATTCTACCTCCTTTAAATAATCAACAATGGGATGATTTATTTGATTTGTATAAAAAAATACCTCAATTTTATTTACTAAATCAAGATATGACAATGAGTGAATTTAAAGTCATTTATTACTGGGAATACATTCATAGAGTACTTGGTAGAATTTTAGGATTATTTTTTCTGATACCATTTATTTTTATATATATTAAAAAAATATTTATTAAAGAATATAGCAAAAACTTCTTTATTTTATTTTTATTAATCTTACTTCAGGGAACAGTTGGATGGTATATGGTTAAAAGTGGTTTAGTTGAAAATACAACAGTAAGTCATTACAGGTTAGCTATACACTTAAATTTAGCATTTGTTTTATTTTCAGCAATCTTATGGTATTTTTTAAATATTAAATTTAAAAAAAATAAAATCTTTTTTGAATTTAAGACTATCAATTTAGTTCCTAAAATATTTATTTTATTGGTTTTCTTACAGATTACATTTGGTGCTTTTACATCAGGATTAGATGCTGGGAAAATTTATCAAACCTGGCCTTTAATGAACAATAATATATTTCCAGATGATTTGACATTTAGTAATATTATTTTATCAAAAATTTTAAACGAACCATCTTTTGTCCAATTTGTTCATAGAAAGCTTGCCTATATTATTTTTATATATGTTTTATTTATGTCTTTTTTTATTTTTTATAACAAACAAAGACACATGTATTTCTCGACATATTTTCTTTTGTTTATGATTTTTATACAGATAACACTCGGGATTTTAACTCTTATTAGCGGAGCACTTATATGGATTGCTTCTTTACATCAAATTTCAACAATTCTGTTATTGGTTTCCTCAATTTATTTTTATTATAATTCTTTGAAAACGTAGTTTATATTGACATCGTAAATAATAACTTGTAATTATCCTCCAGTTAATATGACACCCTTTATAAAAAAAAAAGAAATTAAAAATAACTGGTATTTAGTAAATGCTGAAAACCTTGTCGTTGGAAGATTGGCAGCATATATATCACAAGTTTTAAGAGGTAAAAACAAGTCTCAATTTAATCCAAACCAAGACAATGGAGATTTTATTATTGTTACAAATATTGAAAAAATCAAATTTACTGGCAAAAAATTTGAAAATAAAAAATATTATAAACACACTGGTCATCCAGGTGGTATAAAAGAAATATCTCCCTTTAATTTACATAGAAAAAATAAATCTCAAGATATTTTAAAGTTAGCGGTTAAAAGAATGTTGCCCAGTGGAGCTCTTGCAAAAAAACAATTAAGTAAACTTAAGATTTATTATGGTGATAAACATCCCCATTCAACTCAAAATCCGGTTGAGATAAAATTTTCTGAACTTAATAAAAAAAATTATATTAAAAATTAATGCAAACTGCAGATATTAACCAAAATAAAAAGACCCCAGTTAAAATTAAAGTCGATTTTAAAGATAGTAATTATGCAACAGGTAGAAGAAAAAAATCTATTGCTAGAGTATGGGTTAAAAAAGGATCTGGAAAAATTTACGTAAATGGAAAAGAAATGAATCAATATTTCAAAAGACCAGTTCACCGATTAATTGTTGTTATGCCTTTGCAAGAAACAAACACACTAAATCAGTTTGATGTGAAGTGTAATGTCAAAGGAGGCGGTCTTTCTGGTCAAGCAGGAGCAATTATTCATGGAATTTCTAGAGCCTTAGTTAAAATTGATACTAATTTAAAAAAGTCTCTTAAGAAGAATAAATTTACAACTAGAGATTCAAGAAAAGTTGAAAGAAAAAAATACGGTCATAAAAAAGCTCGTAGAAGTTTCCAATTTTCTAAAAGATAAATCATTTATTTTCATTAATATTAAAAGTGATATAAACAACTTATGTCGTTGAAAAAAGTTAATATAGTAGTTGCAGGAGCCACTGGTTATGTTGGTTTAGATTTGCTTAAATTTTTATCCAATCACCCTAAGGCCAGAATTAAATATATTTGTGCCCAAAAAAAAATAGGAAAACCAATACAATTTTTTGATAAGAGAATTAAAAAAAAATTACCATTAATTTCAAATTTAAAATTTGTAAATTGGAATAATATTGATGTGCTTTTTGCTGCTTTACCAAACAATGAAAGTCAAATTTTAGCAAAAAAATTAAAAAATAAAAAAATTAAAATTATTGATCTTTCTGCTGATTTTAGATTATCTAAACCTTCTTTATATAAAAAATTTTATAAGAAAGAACATAAAGCCAAAGATTTAATTTCAAAATCTATTTATTCAGTATCTGAGTTCGTTAAAAATAATATACAAAAATATAAAATTATCGCTTGTCCCGGATGTTACCCAACATCTATTCAGCTTCCATTATTACCATTAATTAAGAAAAAACTTATAAAAAAAAAGAATATTATTATTGACTCAAAATCAGGCTACTCGGGCGCTGGAAAAAATTTAAAAAAGAAATTTAGTCATAAAAATATATATTCATCTATTCATGCGTATGGAGTGTATAAACATAGACACACAAGTGAAATTGATCAAGAAATAAGAAAAATAACAAATTCTAAAATTCATTATACTTTTGTTCCTAATTTGATACCAACTTTTAGAGGAATGCTATCCTCTATCTACCTTGAATTAGAAAACGGTGTATCAATAAATAAAGTTTTAAATGAATTAAAAAATTTCCATAAAAACAATTTTTTTGTGAAAATATTATCGTTAAATACAAATCTTGGAACAGAGAATGTTATAAACACAAATTACTGCGAAATATCTGTTTGTCAATTAAAGGAAAAAAGAAAAATATTGGTATTGTCGGCTATTGATAATTTGGTTAAAGGAGCTGCAGGACAGGCAATACAAAATATGAATATTATTTATGGTTTTAAAGAAAACTTGGGACTTAAATGAAAATTGCAACAATCTTGCTTTTTGCCTTTACGGTAAGTTGTGTTGGTTTTAACAGCGAAAAGACTAAAAAGATTTATATTTGTGGTGATCATGAATGTAAAAATAATGCTGAAGTTAAAGATTATTTTAAAAATAACATTTCAATAGAAGTATATACAGTTACCTCATCAACAAAAAAAAATAAAGATTTTAATTTAGTCCAACTAAATATGTCAGATAAGGAGAAAAATAAAGTTGTTTCTATTAAAAGTAAAGAAGACGTCATAAAAAAGGAATTAGAGAATAGAAAAAAGTTAGCTAAAATTAACGTTAAAAAAGGTGAAAAAATAAAAAAAATACAAACAAAAAGTAAAATGAAAAAAAAATCACCCTTAACGCTAGTGAGGCTTTGCAAAAATTTGCAAGAATGTGATATAGATGCAGTGGCAAAAATTATTTTAGATATGGGACAGAAAAAAAATTATCCAGATTTAACAGTAAATGAATAAAAAAAATAAAATATATAATATTGCAATAGTTGGTTTAGGTAATATAGGTTCTAATCTTTATCAACATTTAATTAAAAATAAAAAAATAATTTCTAACAAAAATAATGTTAATTTTGAAATAATTTATGTTTGCGCCAAAAATATAAAAAAAAAAAGAAAAGTAAACATTCCTAAAAAAAAATGGTTAAAAAACTATTTATCTGTACCAAAATCAAATAATATCGACATTGTTATTGAACTAATTGGTGGTGCAGAAGGCCCTGCAAAAAAACTTGTTTTTAGTGCTATAAAAAATAAAAAACATGTTGTAACAGCTAACAAAGCACTTATATCAAAATATGGTGATCAATTAGCATTGTTAGCAGAAAAGAATAAAGTAAATTTAGAATTTGAAGCCGCAGTTGCAGGTGGAATTCCAATTATTAGAACTTTGAAAGAAGGAATGATTGCTAATAATACAAATAAAATTTACGGAATTTTAAATGGCACTTCAAATTATATTCTTTCAAATATGGATAAAATGAAAATGAATTTTAAAACGGTTTTAGAAAAAGCTAAAAAACTAGGTTATGCGGAGAGTAATCCAAAATCCGATCTAAATGGTGAAGATGTAAAATCTAAAATTCAAATATTGTCAGCATTAGCTTTCAATTGTTTTATAAATAAAAATAAAATAAATCTAGAAGGTATTAGTAATATTGATGAGGCAGATATAAAAAATGCTGATATTCTAGGTTATAAAATCAAACATCTGGGGCTTAGTGAAATTGAAAATGGAAAGCTCATACAACGTGTTCATCCGTGTTTTATTAAAAAAGAGTCCCGGATAAGCAACGTTAATGGTGTATTAAATGCAATTATTATTGAAGGTAAGCCAATAGGTAAATCAATTTTACAAGGCGAAGGTGCTGGACCAGGGCCCACAACATCTGCTTTAGTCTCTGATATTTGTTCAATACTTAAGGGAAATGTAAAATTTCCTTTTTCAGTATCAAATTCAAATAGAAAAAAAATACAATCAATAGATCTATCAGATAAAATATTTTCTTCATATATTAGGTTAGATGTAATTGATAAAAAGGGTGTTCTTTCATCAATTACTAAAATATTATCTAAAAATAAAATTTCAGTAAAAAGATTAATTCAGAACCCTTTTAAAGGTAAAAAATTTGCTTCCATAATAATAATTTCACATAAATCAAAAAACAAAAACTTTGTTAAATGCGTTGCTGATTTGAATAAAAATAATTTTGTTTTAACCAAACCTAAATTTATAAGAATAGAAGAGATATAAATTTGATAGACCCCAAATTCCTAAATAAATTTGTAAGAGTATGTGAAAGAGCAGCTTTTGGTGCATCCAAGTTTAGAGGAAAAAATGATAAAATTGCAGCAGATCAATCGGCTGTTGACGAAATGAGGTCTGAACTTAATAAGATTGATATGAAAGGAAAAGTTGTGATTGGAGAAGGAGAAATGGATGAGGCTCCGATGTTGTTTATTGGAGAAGAAATAGGCACAGGGAGAGGTGAAGAATTAGAAATAGCCGTTGATCCTTTGGAAGGAACAAATTTTGCTGCAAAAAATTTGCCTAATGCTATTTCAGTTTTAGCTGTTGGAGAAAAAGGGACACTATTGTCAGCTCCTGATACTTATATGGAAAAAATTGCTGTTGGAGCAGGATTGCCTAAAAACATTATTGACTTAGATAATTCAGTTGAGCGAAATATTAAGTTACTTGCTGACGCAAAAAATACTAAACCTGATAAACTCACAGCATGTGTATTAAAAAGACCTCGCCATGATAAAATAGTATCATCTTTAAAGTCTATGAGTGTAAAAATTAATTTTATTCAGGATGGTGATGTAACAGGTGTAATTTCAGTTGTTGATCCTAAAACTTCAATTGATATTTATTTAGGTATAGGAGGAGGTCCGGAAGGTGTGTTAGCAGCAGCAGCGCTAGATTGTTTAGGCGGTCAAATGCAAACAAGACTTGTTCTTAATAATAGTAATGAAGTAAACAGAGCAAAAAAATTAGGAATTACAGATATAAAAAAAAAATATAATATTGATGATATGGTAAAAGGTGATGTTATATTTTGTGCATCTGGAGTAACAGATGGTGATATGTTGAGAGGGGTAAAAGATAAAGGAGATTCGTTTGAGGTCTCATCTTTTTTTCTTCATAAAAGTCAAAAAGTTTATAAAAAAAATACAAGCATTGTTAAAAAATGAGTTCAATTTCAGTTTCAGGTAAGAATTGGATATCTAAACAATATAACGAGGAAACTGTAAATTTCTTAAAGGATAATTTCAGTTTAAGTGAAATTATTTCTAGATTGATAGCAATTAGAAAAATAAAAATTGAAGATGTTAAATTATTTTTAAATCCTAGAATCAAAAATTTTTTGCCAAATCCATTTATTCTTAAAGATATGGAAAAAACTGTTGATCGAACAATAATAACTATACAGAAAAAAGAGAAAATAGGAATATTTGGCGATTATGATGTTGACGGTGCTACCTCAACGGCTATTTTAGGAAATTATTTTAATGAAATTCAAACACAAACAGAAATTTATATACCAGATAGAAAAACAGAAGGCTACGGACCAAGCCTAAAAGGTTTTGATAAATTAATCCAAAGTAATGTTAAACTTATATTCACAGTAGATTGTGGAACTCTATCTTTTGATACAATAGACTTTTCTCAAAATAAAAACGTTGACGTTCTTGTTTTGGATCATCATCAATCTGAAATGAAGTTGCCTAATGCTTTTTCTATAGTAAATCCTAATAGATATGATGATGTTTCGAATTTAAAATATTTATCAGCTGCTGGTGTATGTTTTATGTTTTTAGTAGCTTTAAACAAAAAGTTAAGAGAACTTGAATGGTTTAAAAAAAATAACATAAAAGAGCCTAATTTAATTAATTATCTAGATTTAGTTTCTTTAGGAACTGTTTGTGATGTGGTTCCATTAATTGGTCTAAATAGGGCAATTGTCAGTCAAGGATTAAAAATTTTTCATAAAAAAAATAATATGGGTTTAAAAGCTTTAAAGAATATTTGCGGTATTGAAAGCAATATTAACGTATATCATCTTGGATATGTTCTTGGACCAAGAATAAACGCTGGTGGTAGAGTTGGTAAATGTTCACATGGCGCCAATTTACTTTTAAGTAAGGATCCTAAGCAAATTTTTAAAATCGCTTCTGAATTAGAAACATACAATAAAGAAAGAAAATCAATTGAAAATTCAATGCTAAAAAAAATTGAGACCAAAATAATTATAGACCCTAACGATCCTGTTATAGTTTTATCGGGTCATAATTGGCACGGAGGAATTATTGGTATTATCGCTTCAAGACTAAAAGACAAATACAACAAACCAACTATAATTATTTCAATAGAAAGGGGTTTTGGAAGGGCATCTGCAAGATCTATTTTAGGATTTGATATAGGCACAGTTATAATAAGTGCTGTTCAAAATAATATACTCAAAAAGGGTGGCGGTCATAAGATGGCCGGAGGATTCAGTATAGAAGAAAATAAAATAGAGGAATTTAAAAAATTTGTAACAAAAAGATTTGATAAAATTAAAAAAAGTATAGTCAAATCTAATACACTTTTCTTTGACTCTAAAATTTCACCAACAGCTTTAAATGAGGATTTTTTTTCAGAGATTAATTCTTTATCACCATTTGGATCTGGCAATCCTGAACCAAGATTTGTTATAGAAAATTTAAAATTGATGAAATCCACTATAGTTGGTGAAAAGCATATTAAATCGCTACTTAAGGCCCCAGATGGTTCAGTTGTTAAAAGTGTCACATTTAATAGCGTAAAAAGTGACTTAGAAACTTATTTGTTAACAAAAAATCAAAAAAAAATTAACATTTTTGGGAAGCTTAGTCTGAATGAGTGGAAGGGTAAAAAAAATGTAGAGTTTATTATCGATGATATTTCTGTTAATAAGACAAGCAACTATTCGGTCCCATCGTCTAACGGTTAGGACAGATGGTTTTCAATCATCTAATCGGGGTTCGATTCCCCGTGGGACCGCCATAAGATTCTATTTTTGAGTATATAGCAACTATTACCGATAAACTTAAAAATATTACTACTGAATTATTAGTGGTAAAAAAACTTCCAGAAGTTTTAAAAGGAAAAACTTCCATAAAAAAAACATAAAAAAAAGGAGAAATTGTATATTTATAAAGTGGGTGCTTTAAAATTTT
>MDSW01124480.1_pt1 | contig 19218 bp, 19 predicted proteins | sample 811171 | NCBI WGS metagenome assembly MDSW01 (sample SAMN05326641, study PRJNA326480) | marine metagenome | isolation source: seawater | place: Atlantic Ocean: North West | collected 2012 | reverse complement strand
TTTAGGCTTTACAATTAAGGGTGATATGCATCCTATAACTCCAGTAATGTTAGGAGAAGCTAAGATTGCACAAGAAATGTCAAAGAAGCTTCTTGAAGATGGTTTATATGCAATTGGCTTCTTTTATCCTGTTGTACCTAAAGGTGAAGCTAGAATCAGATTACAAATTACAAGTGAACATACAAAACAACAGCTTGACGAAGCCATTAAAATATTCGATAAAGTTGGAAAGGAATTGAAAGTCATATGAAAGCATTAGTTAAAGAAAAATCAGAAGTCGGACTCAAATTGCAAGAAGTAAAGACGCCTAAAATAAAATCTGATGAAGTGCTAATTAAAGTTAAGACAACAGCTATATGTGGGACTGATTTGCATATTTGGAATTGGGATAATTGGGCAAGTAAAACGATTAAACCTCCAATGACCGTTGGTCATGAGTTTATGGGGAAAATTATAGAAATTGGTAGTGCTGTTGAGGGATTAACAATAGGAGATAGAGTTTCAGCAGAATCACATATGGTTGGACAGGTAAGTAGAAATGCTCGAGCAGGTAAATTACATCTTGATCCGGATACTGTAAATTTAGGTGTTGATAGAGACGGTGCTTTTGCTGAATTCGTTTCAATTCCATCAAGAAATGTAGTGCAACTTCCAGATTCTGTAGATAATGAAATGGGAGCGATACTAGATCCTTTTGGCAATGCTATTCATGCTACTTTATCTTTTGACCTTGTTGGGGAAGATGTTTTGATAACAGGAGCAGGACCAATAGGTATTATGTCTGCAGCTATTGCTCTTCATGTTGGGGCTAGAAAAGTTCTAATAACTGATATTAATGATGATAGATTATCGCTTGCAAAAACTGTATGCAATGTTGAGACACTTAATCCATCAAAAGAAAATATTGAAGATAAAATGAAAGATATGGGCCTAAAGGAAGGTTTTGATATCGGATTAGAGATGTCCGGTTCAGAAGCTGCCCTAGATCAAATGATTGATTCTATGCTTATGGGAGGAAATATAGCTCTACTGGGATTGCCATCTGATCCAATTAACTTGGATCTATCTAAAATAATCTTTAAAGCTCTAAACTTAAAAGCTATTTATGGTAGAGAAATGTTTGAAACCTGGTACAAAGGACTAGCTCTCATCGATTCTGGGCTAGATGTAAAAAATGTGATCACTCATTCTTTTCATTACACTGATTTTGAAAAAGCATTTCAATTATTGAATGAAGGAAAAGCTGGAAAAGTAGTTCTTAATTGGGACTAGGATCACTAAGCCCAAAAATTAAATCCTGTATTTTGCTTACACCTGGACATGCATCTGGAGTAGTAAAAGGGCAATTTAACTCTGATACACCAAGTGATTTAGTGTCTGGAAAATTAATGCTAGGGTCATCCTCAGGCATTTGGCCTGGCTCAGTTTCAGTGGCAACTAAGGTCGTAATATATTTAACCCATGAATAGGGCATCCATAATAAATATTCTAAAATACCAAACTCTACTTGATGGCCCTTTTCATAATTATGAAAATATTTAGTGAATCTGACGGTAGATATTCCATCTTCAGGAATAAAAAACATAAACTGCCCATCAGTCACTTCAAGACCAACTAAAGTTTTTTCTTGATTAAATTTTCTTACACTCCAATGTAGCCCAAACCATTCTCCAGTTCCTTGAGAAAGTGGCTTTATAGATTCTTTTAGAAATTCTTCATTGATAATTTGAATTCCATTTAATCTTCCATTGTTCATAAATAAATTTGCAAACTTTAAGAAGTCTTTTGGCATTAAATCTATCCCATAATAAGTCATGTCATTTCCTGCAGAATCACTCCATAAACCATGCTTTTCAATGCCTAAAGGATTAAATATCTCTTTAATTAGAACATTGTGAGGTTCGTCATTAAAAATATTTTTGATAATAGGGTTTAACAGCATTGTATTAACATTGTTATATTCATAGGTCACACCTTGAGGCATGGCTGGATCAACATTCATTGCAAATTCTAAATTGTTCATTGAAAAGAACATTTCTTCATTTTGATATTCAGTAATCTCAAGCCCAGAGCGCATCGCTAATAAGTTATATAGGGTCAGTTGTGATTTGGAATCCTCAATCAATTCTGGAATAAAAAAACTTATAGGTTTTTGAAGATCTTCATATGCAATCAACCCTTTTTCTATAGCTACTCCAAAAAGAGCAGCATAAAACGTTTTTGATATTGACCAAGATGTTGCAAAATCATCACCTGAATAACCCTCCGCATAGTACTCATGTACTACCTTGTTATTATTGGATATCAGAAAGCTTTGAGTAGCATTATCAGATTCGATCAACTCAACTAATTGCTTAAGAACTTCTTCATTCAGGTTCTCTTCTGAAGCAATACTTAAAGATAATGATAAGGCCAGTAAAAATCTAGCCATCATCTTTCTCTAGATCAGCAATTCTTTCCACAATCTTTACATAATTCTCATAGAATTCTTTTGACTCTCCGTCTGCTTCTGTATAAGGGATGACAACACTACCACCATCAATGTCTATTAGGCCAATCCATATTAAAAATCTTGAAAAATTAATAGCTCTATCAACACTACCCAAGAAACGTAAGTAACCTAACGGGCCCCAATCCTGAACATCACCTTTAACTGGCCTATATTTTGTAATTCTAGTAAAAATAATATCTCTTTCTTTGTCGAGGAATACAAACTGTCCAAATTTGCCACTTGTATTATAAATTTTTGCTTGATCATCATATTTAGAAATCCACCATTGAAGACTATACCCTCTTGTATCGCTATGAGCCCATCCCATACTAGGCGTAGAGCCCCAATAAAGCTTTAAAGATTCATCAACATAATTTTTTGAAATGACTTGTTCACCATTCCAGTTGCCATTTCTTGAAAACAAGATTCCAAATCTTGAATAATCTCTAGCAGACATATCTAAACAACAATAAGTAAGAGTATTGCCTGCGCTATCTTCCCATGCAGTGTAATTTTTTAAACCAATTTTGCTAAATAACCTCTCTTCAATTAATTGTTTTGCAGTTTTACCTGTCGCACCTTTAAGTATTTCGCCCATTAACATTGAATTAACATTGTTATATTGGAACACTTCACCCGGATTGTTTTCGACGCCAACTTCATATGTATATGCAAGATGATCAGGTTCAAAAAACATCATTTCATGCTCATGGCTTGGAAACTCTAAACCACTAGTCATATTCAAAACTTGTCTAATAGTAATGTCCTTCTTTTTTCCCTCATCATATGCAGGCACATATTTTGCTACTGGATCGTCTAAGCTATCAATTTCTCCATTATCCAGAGATATTCCAACAAGTGCAGCATAAAAACTTTTAGCGGTCGACCATGAAGTGCCGTAAGAATCCTCGTTATAGCCCTCGGCATATTGTTCTTTTATGATGTACCCATCTTTTATAAGAACGGCACTCATTGTTGCATCATCTGAAAAAGTTAGATCAAATAGCTCTTCTACTTTTAATTTGTCTAAACCAACTTCATCATGATTTTTAGTTTCCCAAGTATCATCTGGAAAATAAGGATTGGCAAAAATATAGCCACATAGTAAAAATATTGAAAGTACTCTCATTAGTCCCCCTTTAAATCATTTCTCTTGATAAAATACTAAGGTAATTCCATGAATTTATACAGTCTTAAACATATATCGCATCAAATAGATGGAAAACTGATATTTTCTGATGTTTCAGAAGTGATTAACTCTGGTGAAATAGTTGAGATAAGAGGTAAAAATGGATCTGGAAAAACAACTCTACTCAAAATAATCACTGGAATAATTAATTGTAAAAATATTGATTCAGGCATTATGACGTTGGACCATGTTTCTTATCTTGGCCACAAAAATGGTCTGATAGAAGAAATAACCTTGAGACAAAATTTTGAAATTCTTGGAATGGAAGTTGAGAAGGGTCTTTTCAAAAAATTTGATCTATCACACTTAAAAAATCAAAAAATTTTTAATCTGTCATATGGGGAAAAAAGAAAAGTAGCATTAATAAGATTAATTAGCTCAGGAAAAAATATTTGGATAATGGATGAACCATTTGCAGGTCTCGATAGTAAAGCAATAGAAGAGCTCAAGGATATTATCAGTGAGCATATTGAAAAAAATGGGACAGTGATAATGACGAATCATCAAGAAGAAATTCCTGAAAGTAAAAAAATTATTTTGAGACCAGTAGAATGAGTAAAGCATTACAAAGAGAATTAAAATTATTTTTTTTGATTCCAAAGAATATTTATTTACCTATTTCGATTTTTGGAATTATTTTTGTAATTTTCTTAGTTTTAGATCTAGATAATAGCCTTAACTATGCTAGTTCATTCATCGCATCTTTCATAACAATATTTATTATTTCAGAGAATTCATTTAAGGATGATCATAACAATGGTTATTTAGAACAAAGATTATCTGAAGGCGGCATATCAGATATTTTTTTGTATCTTTTAGCTAAGTGGATAACTAATGTATTTTTTGTGTTTATCCCAATTGCAATAATTTCACTAATATTCCAAGGACATGAGATATCTATAGAGCTTTTTGGTACTTATGTAATTATGCTGAGCACTCTTTATTTTTTCTTTAATCTTGGTAGTGCAATATCTTTAAAAAGGAATAATTCACTTAATGCCTTATTGATTATTCCACTTTTAATACCATTTATTATTTTAGTTAAAGGAATCTTTGTTGATGGTCAACTTGAATCAAATTTTTGGTTTTTATTTGCGTATTTTGTCTTCGCATCTTCCTTTATTTTTTACACAATTTTACAGGTTTTAAGAATACAGAGTAGGTGAGATGTATCAATATGTAGCAAAATATTTAGTCCTTAATAGAGTTTTCAGATTTTTTGAAAAAGCTATATTTCCATCAATAATTATTGGGTTAATTGGATTTCTTTTAGCTTCGTATTTAGCAATATATGTATTGCCAGCAGATGCTGAGCAAAAAGAGATTTATAGAATTCTATTTATCCATGTGCCTTCAGCTATCTTATCTGAAATTATTTATATATTTATGGCGGTTAGTGGTTTTATTTATTTGGTCTGGAGAACAAAGATCTCTGCTATATTTCTTAATTCTGCTATTAGCATAGGGTTGGTGTTTACAGCCCTAGTTTTATTAACTGGGTCAATTTGGGGCAAGCCTACTTGGGGTACCTATTGGGTCTGGGATGCAAGAATAACTTCAACCTTTATTTTATTTATCCAGTACATTGGTTTACTTGCTTTACGGTCTTCATTTAGCTCTCATCAGACTGCAGATCAGATTGTAAGTATTCTTGCGATAATAGGAGCAATTAATATTCCTATTATTAAATTCTCAGTAGATTGGTGGAATACCTTACATCAAGGTGCCAGCATAACTACAAGTGGCAGTTCAATTGACTCAGAGATGCTTTATGCGCTTCCCATAATGTTGATAGCTCTTTTATTTATATCTTTTGCTATTTTTGGCAGAAATATTCAATTTGAAATACTAAATCGAAGCAGTAATACAAAAATGATTAAAGAGGTGCTTAATGGATAGTCTATCTACTGTCATCTTTACATACATCTTGTCTATTTTAGCTATTTTATTTCTTTATTCTCTTTCACATATGAGGTATTCAAAAAAATTAAAAGACTGCCAGGAAGATTTAAATGATTAGAAAAAATAGATTAAACAAAATTTTTATTATTGTTTCACTTTTAATATCGCTAACACTGATTCTCTATTCAATTCTCAGAGCTTTAGAAACAAATATTGATCTTTATTTAACGCCAACTCAAGTAGAGTCAGGAGAATATAGTATAGATAAGAGCTTTAAGCTTGGAGGAATGGTAAAGAAAGAAAGCTTGAAGCAGTCTGAATCATTAGAAATTAAATTTACAGTTACAGATTTTAATAAAGAGATTGAGGTAGTTTATATAGGCATCTTACCTAATCTATTCAAAGAAAATAGTGGCGTTGTTGCCTCAGGGTATCTAGATAAAGAAAAGAAAGTCTTTATTGCTGATGAAATTCTAGCCAAGCATGATGAAACTTATATGCCAATAAAAATAGAGGTGCAAGATTAACACCTCTGCAGATTTATTTGGGAGTTCAATTCTTTGGTTTTCAGCATTCTTATGCATTCTAATCTTCGCTTTCTCTTTGAAAGCAAAATCACATGATTTAACAAAAAATTTAATTTACGCTAATTTTTGGACTCTACTCATTGGTTCTTTATATCTTTCTTACCAATTTTTAAGTAACAACTTCTCATTTGTATATGTTTGGCAAAATTCAAATGTCTTGCTACCTATTTTTTACAAAATATCAGCTTTTTGGGCAGCACATGAGGGATCTTTTTTTCTAATGGTATTATTGCTGTCGCTTTGTGCAGCTTTAAATAATATATTTATGAAAGAAAGTAGATATCTGTCACTTTCAAATTCTGTTTTAGCTTTTATACTTTTTTTCTATTTAATTTTTCTAGTCTTAACGTCTAATCCATTTATGATTTTTGATGTTGCCTTTACGAATGGATCTGATCTGAATCCATTGTTACAAGATCCATTATTAGTAATACATCCTCCTATGCTCTTCACTGGCTATGTTTTTTATGCAATTACATTTAGTTTTGTTATTGCAGGCATATTTACTAATTTTGATAAAGAGCTATTTAAAATAATAAAGCTTTGGGCTGGTATAGCATGGTTTACTTTGTCTCTAGGCATTCTACTAGGATCAATGTGGGCTTACTATGAATTAGGTTGGGGTGGGTATTGGTTTTGGGATCCAGTTGAAAATGTTGCTTTAATGCCTTGGCTAGCAGGTACAGCATTTACACACTCTTTAACCTTCAGCAGAAATAAAGTATTTCTATCCTGGATGGTATTTTTAGGCATATTAACATTTCTGCTTTCTATTCTAGGTTCATTTATAGTCAGATCAGGCATTTTAAATAGTGTTCATTCCTTCGCATCCGATCCTTCACGTGGAGTCTTTTTGCTCAGCTTATTTGCATTGTTCTCATTAGTTTCATTGGGATTATTTTTTTGGAGAAGTAACTTTTTGCATAGCAAGTGGCCAAGATTTATGTCCAGAAATTATTTGCTCGTCCTCAATAACATAATCTTAATGACGATACTGCTTATAGTTTTTCTAGGAACTTTATACCCCATCTACTATGAGGTTGTTTACAATGAAAAGTTCAGCGTTGGCCCAAACTATTTTTCTGAATTGATTACTCCTGCTGTATTCGCATTAATTATCCTATTCACTGCAGAGCAATTTCCAAAGATTTTATCTATGGATAAATTAAAATTATTTATAATTTTAGCTGTCGCGACTATTGCTGTTCTTATTATGAATTCTTTTAGCATGGGCTTATTTCTATCAGGAATATTTTTAGCCATCCTAATTTTCAAAGCTATTTTCGATTTTTTAAGTAAAAAGAAGTCGTTGAAAATTCATAAGGTATTAGGCCATCTAGCTGTAGCCTCACTTACTTTTTCAGTCCTCTTAAATCATGAATTTTCTAAAAATATTGATTTCAAAATTAAACCCAATGATCAAGTTGAATTCATGGGCACAAATTTAATTTTTAAGTCCGCAGATGTTATTCAAAGTCAAAACTTTAATAGTGTTGTAGCAAATTTTGAAGTCGAAGATAAAGGTAAATATTTTAATATCGTTGCAGAAAAGCGTAGATATAAAGTTGGAGGCGTAATAACTTCAGAAACAGGAATTGCTCCATATATAACAAAAGACTATTTAGTAGTTTTGGGAGACTTAAAACCAGATGGATCATGGGTGGTAAGATACTCCATTAAGTATGGAATTATGATGATTTGGGTGTCATCATGTTTACTGCTTTTATCAATTCTTTACGGGACAATTAGAAGGCATGACTACTAGAGCATTTTTAATAATTTTTTTACTTTTACTGCTAAGCCTATTTAGTTTTTTTGCAATCTCTCTTCAAAATGATTATGTACAGCCAGTCAAAAATCAAGAAGGCAAGCCTCTTATTTTAGATAGGGAGCTTTATACAATCGACGGAATAAAGATAAATGAAAGTTCCCTATTAACAGGGAAAGTAATTTTAAATGTTTATGCAAGTTATTGTCTTCCATGTGAAGTTGAACACCCATTTCTAATTGAAATTGCAGATTCAAAGGATGTGAAAATGGTAGGGGTAAGCCATAAAGATCAGGTTTCTGCCACTAAAGGCTATCTTGAAGAATTAGGTGATCCATATGATTTTTCCATTCTTGATTTAGATGGAGACTTTTCTTTAAAGTTGGGAGTAATAGGCCCCCCAGAAACATTTTTAATTATTGATGGAGAGATTGTCGCTCATAGGATTGGTGTAATTGATATAAATATTTGGAATGAAAAATTTGAGAAATATTTTTAAATCTTTATTATTTTTTTGTTTTTTGATGCAGGCAGATGCTCTATATGAAGATTTAGATAAAGAAGAGTTAGAAAGGCTTGAATATCTTGCAGATAATATTAGATGTCCTATGTGCTCATATGGGAATTTGTCCAGCTCTAATGCTCCAATATCTAGTGACCTAAAGCAAGAAATTGCTTCTTTAATTAATGAAGGTTATTCAGATCAAGAAATTTTTGATTTCATGCAAGATAGGTATGGAGATTACATATTACTCGATACAAACATTGAAGATAATAGGCCAATTTTTCTTATTCCTTTAGTGGTTTTAGTTATATCCATATTGCTTGTAACCACCTATACTATTAGAAAATCTAAATGAGACTTAAAAGCTTAAAAATAGCAGGGTTCAAAAGTTTTGTTGACCCAATCCAGATTGATTTTCCAGGAATCATGTGTGGCATTGTTGGCCCTAATGGATGTGGAAAATCCAACATCATTGATGCCATAAAATGGGTGAAAGGAGAACTCTCACCTAAAAGCCTTAGAAGCGAAAGTCTTCAAGATGTAATTTTTAATGGTTCTGACACCAGAAAGCCTGTTAGCCATTGTTCAGTTGAGCTATTTTTTGATAATTCTGAAAATTTTTTAGGTGGGGAATATCTTGAATTTGATGAAGTAAGTGTAAAAAGAGAGATGGGTCGTGATGGACAATCAAACTACTTTATTAACAATGCTTCTGCAAGAAGAAGGGACGTTCAGGATCTTTTTCTTGGCACTGGTTTAGGAGGAAATAGTTACGCAATTATAGAGCAGGGCATTATATCTAGTTTAGTAGGAGCCAAACCAGAAGAGCTTAGAAGCTATGTTGAAGAAGCAGCAGGAATCTCAAAGTACAAAGAGAGAAAGAGAGAAACAGAATCAAGAATAAGAAGAACGTCCGAGAATATTTCAAGACTTAAGGATTTAGAAGATGAAGTCAAAAGATCAATTAGAAGATTAAATGCTGAAGCAAACTTAACATCAAAATATAAAAAATTAAGAGACAAGGAAAAGCAATATCAAAAATTTATACTTTCTGACGATATGAGTGAGCTAATGAAACTTATGAATCAGTCAGAAAAAGAAAATAAATCAATTGATAAAGATCTCGAGAAAATAGATGGTGATAGATTGGCTCTAGTTGCTAAAAGAGATGTCAATAAGACTCAGCTAATGGAAAGTCTAAAAGATCTTGAAGAAGAACAAAGAGGATTCTTTGAATCAGGAGCAAAAATATCTTTAATAGAAGAAAAAGAAAGAACTGTAGCAAGCCGTATAGAGGAATTATCAAAAGAAGAACAAAAGAATCTAGTTAATCTTGAAGATTTATCAAAAGAATTAGACTCAGCGAAGTCAGATTTAAGCAAAATTGATGAGAAAGTCATGGAAGGCATCGTCAGTGACTCCAAAAACATCTTAGAAAGCGTTGAATCTGATATAAGTAAGAAAGATTCAAGTTTAATTGAAAAGTCATTAAAAGAATTCTGGAAGAAAGGCTACCAATATGGTCTAGGCGAAAGTGGAGAAGCAGTAGAGACAATAAATGCTTTGCGTGGCCAGTTTGCATCACGAAATGATCAAATTACTAAAGACATAGAATCCATGAAGAAAAATCTTGCTAAAGAAAAAAGCGAACTTTCAGGTTTAGTTGAAACAAGAAAGAGTCAAGAGTTAAAAGTCATCGAACTAAGATCAAATCAAGATAAAGCAAATGAAGAAATGAGAACTATAGAAGCAGAAATTACAAAATTAGAGTCTGAAAAAGAAAGAATAGTACAACAAAGAAATGAAAAAGAAGTTAGCAAAAGAACAATTGAAATAGATATAAAAGAGAAACAAGAAAGATTAGATGCTTATTCAGAAGTTAAAGATTTAGAAGGCGAAAGAGAATCAATCGTTCAAGATTTAGAGAAATTACAAAAGAGAATAATGAATCTTGGGCCAATTAATTTTGCAGCTCCAGAAACACTAGAAGCAGAAAAAGAACGTAAAGAAACTTTATCTGGCCAAATAGAAGAACTAGAGACATCCTTAAATAAATTAGATGAAGCAATTAGAAAAATCGATATGGAGTCAAATAAATCTTTTCATAATTGTTTAAATTCAGTAAATAAATACTTAGAAGAGATGTTTCCTAAACTTTTTGGCGGCGGTTTTTGTAAATTAGATTTATTAGATAAATCTGAAGATTCAGGCTTGATATTAATGGCTAGATTGCCGGGAAAGAAAAATACAAAATTATCTCAACTGTCAGGTGGTGAAAAAGCATTAACAGCGTTAGCTCTTGTCTTTTCTCTATTTTCTATCAATCCTGCACCATTTTGTTTATTAGATGAGGTGGATGCACCTCTTGATGATGACAACACTGCAAGATTTATAAGTCTTGTCAATGAAATGTCAGAGAAGGTTCAGTTTATCTTTGTAACTCATAATAAGATTTCAATGGAAAAAAGTTCTCATTTACTTGGAGTTACTATGAGAGATCTTGGAGTCTCAAAAGTTGTATCTGTCGATGTGGAACAGGCTATGGAGTTAGCGCAATCTTGAGCTCTTATGGCTATATATTTTTATTAATTGGCATAGCCACTTTAATTATTGCTATTTTATTCTGGGTTGCAAAATCACAAAATGGTACTGTCATTAGATTTTCCAAGATTCTTAATAAAAATAATGATTCAAATAATATTAATGGGTCCGTAAATAAAAAAAATAGTGATGAAGTAAACGAGATAAGAGTTCCCCAACAAGCAGAATTAAACTTACCTGATGAAAATGAAGACAAGTTTATGATCCTTTATCTGCAGTCTAAGATTGATGCTCGGCCAAATTTTGATTTATTAAAAACAAAAATGTTTTCAAATGGACTTACGCTTAAAGACGGTTATTTTGTGTCTTCAGGAAATAAAAATATACCAGGATTTAAAGTCCTTAATATGGAGGAGCCTGGAACATTTGATGAGAACAAAGACATTTCTTTAATAGCTATAGGCCTTCATCTTAAAGGACAAAAAGATGTTGCAAAAACATTTGAGCAGATGATCGATTTAGGAAAAAACTTGGAAAGATCTTTCGATATGAAGTTACTGGATGAAAGTTTCAATAAAATTACGGACCAGACAATAGGAAACTATAAAGAAAATGCTAATGCCATTGATTTGAAGTCAGGATCTTATGCCAATTAATGATGAAATAAAAAAACTTCGTGAAGAAATAGATAGACATAATAAGCTCTACCACACAGAAGATAACCCTGAAATAACAGACCAAGAATTTGATGCCCTCTATGCTAGATTAAAAAAACTAGAGAAAAAATTAGGTTTAATTGATAGTTCTCCAACATCAAAAGTCGGATCTAAACCATCTAAAAATTTTGAAAAACATGATCATTTAAAACCTATGCTCTCTCTAAGTAATGTCTTTAATTATGAGGAATTTAAAAAATTTGAAGAAAGAATTAATAAACGAATTATTAATGAGGAAATCATATATTCAGTAGAGCCAAAGTTTGATGGAATAGGTATTTCACTAACTTATGAAAATGGTAATTTAGTGCGAGCTGTTACAAGAGGAGATGGAATAACTGGGGAAGTAGTAACTGAGAACATTAAGACAATTCATAAGATTCCCCGTAAAATAGAACAAGGTGCTCCTCAAAATATTGAAATAAGAGGAGAAATATTTTTTCGACTAAACGATTTCGAAAAAATAAATGAGCAGTTAGAAATAGATGGCAGTAAAAAATTTGTTAGCCCAAGAAACGCTGCTGCTGGAACTTTAAGAAATCTAGACTTAGTAACTGTAAAGCAAAGACCTCTAGATGTCTTTTTTTATGGTTTGGGCGGCCATTCTCTTGACTTCAATATTCAGTCTCAGAAAGAATTTTTGAAGTTTTTAGAGATAAATGACTTTCCAGTCAATAAATTAGTATCTTTTGGAAACAAAGAGCATGCAAGAGAGTCAGTAGACCAAATACTTGGCTCAAGAGATTCATTAAGTTATGAGATTGATGGCGCAGTTATCAAGGTTAATGATTTCAATCAACAAAATAAATTAGGTTTTGTTTCAAAGGCACCCAGGTGGGCAATAGCTTGGAAATTTCCAGCCTCTGAAAAATACTCAAAAGTTACTGATGTTTTATTTTCTGTAGGTCGTACGGGTATAGTAACACCCTACGCTACCATTGAACCAGTTTTAATATCTGGTGCAAATATCTCAAATGTCACTCTACATAACTTAGATGAAGTGAAGAGGCTCGATATCAAAGTAAATGATACTGTTTTAGTGAAAAGAGCTGGCGATGTAATACCTCAAATAACCAAAGTTAATACTGAAGTTAGAGATGGCTCTGAAAAAGTAGTCAATATTCCAGAATTTTGTCCATCATGTGGTAACCCTCTAAAAGAGGAAGGTCCATTCTTGCGCTGTGATGCTGGAATGAAGTGTCCTGCCCAATTATTGGGATATTTTGAGCACTTTGTTTCAAGAAAGGCAATGAATATAGATGGGCTCGGCACAAAAATTATTCAACACCTTATAGATTTGGGTTATGTACAAGAAGTAGCCGACTTATATAAATTACGAAAATTTGAAACTGAACTAAAATCCCTAGAAGGCTTTGGAGAAAAGTCTATTGATAACCTATTCGATAGTATAGAAAGTACAAGATCTCCTGAATTAGAAACATTTATCAATGCACTAGGGATGCCTGAGGTAGGGGAATCAACAGCATCAGCTTTAGCTCGACACTTCAAAAGTTTTGATACCTTAAGATTAGCAAAGCATGAAGATTTAATGCAGATTGATAGTATTGGGGACGTGGTGGCAAGAAATATTTTGGAATTCTTTGAATCTGATCCAGTTGGAATTGATAATCTCCTTCAAGAACTCAATATAAATGATTTTGTTGTCAGTGAATTAAGCCATTTAGATGGAAAAAGAATAGTTATAACAGGTTCATTCAATGAGTTCAGCAGAGAAGAAATCAAAGATATCATAAAAGAGAAGGGTGGGATTCCATCATCTGGTGTTAGCCCTAATACAGATTTTGTAATTTTAGGTGAAAATCCAGGCTCAAAATATAAAAAAGCAATGGAACTTGGAATAGAATTAGTAACAGAAGATAAAATTAAAAAATTTTTTAAGTTATGAACAGAAATAATCTGCTAATTTTTTCCTTACTTGTTCTTGCTAGTTGTTCAGCAAAGATACCTAGTAATCAAGATGATATATGTGACATTCTTGATGAAAATCCTAAATGGGAACAAGATCTTTTAGAAGCACAAAAAAGATGGGATGCAGAGCCAAGTACAGTAATGGCTATTATCAGACAAGAATCTTCTTTTAATCCAGATGCAGCTCCAGAAAGAAATAAATTATTAGGTTTTATTCCTTGGAAAAGGGCATCAAGTGCTAGAGGGTATGCTCAGGCTGTCGAGGGAACTTGGGAAGAATATAGAACAGAAACTAACAGAGGCAGAGCAAGAAGAAACAATTTTTCAGATTCTGTAGATTTTATTGGCTGGTATTTATCAAAAGCAAAGTCAGTCAGAATAAAATCGTATGAAGTTGATAAACTTTATATTGCTTATCATGAAGGTTATGGCGGCTATAAAAGAAAGTCTTATCGTGATAAAGAGTGGTTAGTCGATGTCGCAAAAAAAGTTAAATATAATTCAGTCAGATATGAGCGACAACTCAAGAGTTGCCCTTTAAAAGAAAAGAAATCTTTCTGGGATATTTTCTAAATTCTTTTGATCAAGAAATCTTCTTGTTGAGCAGTTTTTTCTAAATTTGGATTAATAATAGAAAAAATGCTTCTTGGCTTATTTTTAAGATGTTCTGCAGCCTCAACTATGTCTTCTTTGCTTACATTAAATATATTATTTCTATAAGTCTGTCTATTCTTTTGTGAACGGTTCTCTGAATTTAAACGGTAATCTTTGAAAGCTTCGCCAGCTGGAGAAGAAGGTTTATCTATATCCGATAGCACAGACAATTTACTTTCAAGAATCATATCATCATCAAAACTACCAAGAGAAGCCCATGTTAATGAATTATCAAAATCTTCTAATGTTTCGATAAACCTAGGATCTCTATAAGAGAACATTTTAAATGTTCCTGAAAATGGATCATATGTTGCTCCACCACCGTAAGCTCCACCTTGCTCTCTAACTCTTTTATGCAAGTACTCATTTCTTAAAAGACTAGAAAGGAGGACAAATTTTGGTGAGTCTTTAGGATCATAGATCGGAGAATCAAATGACATTGCAGAAAAATTTACTTGTGTATTTATAGGTAAAGCAACTTTATTAAAAGTTTTACTAAACTCTACATTAATTGAAGAACTACCATCTTTTTTAAAATCCAAAGATCTAATTCCATCAATCTGTTCATTTGTTAACTTAATATTAGAAATAAAAAGTAGTTCATTTTTATCTGATTTAGTTTTTTGAAGCATTTTTTGCATTTTTTGCATTTGATCTTTTATCTGATCATCTTGATTTGAGATAAAAGGAACAAACCTATTTATTGCACTTAGGCCTCCAATAGCTTCCTGCACAAAAGATAATTCACTATGTGAAGATGATGCTCCTAGCATTGCAAATCTATGGCCATTTTCAACAATAGATTGTTGGAAACCCATGAAGTTTTGAAACATTAACTCTTTAACTCTTTTTTCATCATCAAGTTTTGTCTCATTAAGAATTTCAAAGATTAATTCAGTTGCTTCAACTGTATTCTCCGGCAAAAATTTTGAAGATAGAGAGATTTTTCCTTTTATTTGATTATTTTCATCATAGTAAAAGTGGTTTGAGGTATTTATGCCTCCAGTAATTCGAGAAATCTCTTCTTGGAGTTGGAAATAATCTCTTTTTTCGACCCCAACTTTACCAAATAATGCAGTAAGAGCCATAAGATGCCCTAGTTCCTCGCCAGAAGATATATTTAGATCTTTTGTAACTGCATTGTAGGTTAAGCCATTTGTATGTTGCTCATAAAATGTAGGACTATAACCAAAAGTTTTAAGTTTTTTGGTTTTAGGATAGCTTGTGCTTTTAGGAACATCAGTGAGCTCCAACTTTGGTAATACATTTTTATCTGGAATAGCATTCTGTCTATCTGCAAGCTTCTTAGAGTCGTTAATAAGATCTAATTTTTCTTTGCTGCTCATAGAAGATTTTATGCTATCGAGTATTTTCTTCAATTCGGCCTCTTTCTTATTAATGAGTTCTAAGTCCGGAACCATTTCAAGATTGACCCTATGATTATTAGAAACAAATAAGTCATCAACTAATTTATTTAGATAGCCCTTATCCTTTACTCTTTCTTTCAATCTAGTCAAAGCTTCATCTACACTTGCTAAGACCAGAGGATCAGATTTATATAGAGATCCAGGCGCCATTGATAGAAGAATTTGAAGTCCATAAGGAAGGGAGCCAGAGGAAATTTCTCTTTTCCCCATTTCAAGCTGGTATAAAGCAGCATCTATCTGAGCCTCAGAAAAACCATCTTTAACAATATTTTTGAAAGTTTTATCTACTAATTCATTAAATTTTAGCTGTGATTTAGGTTCTGTACCCTCAATTCCGCATATAAAAACTAAATGTCTCATACTGTCTTCAAGACCTAATATTTGTGCTGGCGATTTTCCTAGATCATTTGACTCTAGCACCTTATATAAAGGAGAAGCTGAATTACTTAAAAGCAGCAAAGAAATTAAATGTGCGTCTAGTAGTTGGTCAATATTGAAGCTTTCACCCAATGTCCATGCACAATAATTTTGATAACCTGTTTGTTCTTTTGATACAGGATTAAAAAACTCGTTTACGTTTACTGGCTCTGAAAAGCTTTTTTGCTTAGAAACAATCTCTATCTTGTTTTCTTCAATTTTCTTAAATTTTTTAGTTAATTTTTTATCAATAAATTTTTGTATTTCTTTAGCATCCAGGTCTCCCCAAGTGAAATATGTAGCATTTGATGGGTGATAGAACTTTTTATGAAAATCTTTTAAATACTCATGTGTCAAATTAGTGATATCTTCCGGTTCGCCGCCACTATTGTTCTTATAAGTGATATCTGGAAATAAGCTTTTTGTTAAAGCTTGCCATGTTGTATTAGAAATGTTGCTCATCGAGCCTTTCATTTCATTAAATACCACACCTTTGTATTCAAGATCACTACTACTTTTATCAAATTTAGCAAACTCTAGTCTGTGTCCTTCTTGTTTAAAATCTTCTTCTTCAAGCAAAGGGAAGTATGCAGCATCTAAATAAACATCTAGTAGATTAAAAAAATCTTTTTTGCTTTGGGTTGCAAATGGGTATGCTGTCCAGTCACTTGAAGTGAATGCGTTCATGAATGTACTCATTGATCTTCTTAGCATCATAAAAAATGGATCTCTAACTTTAAAATTTTCAGAACCGCATAGGGTGGTATGTTCGAGTATATGAGCTACACCTGAAGAATCTTCTGGAATCGTTCTAAACATCACCATAAAGACTAATTCTTTGGAATCATTTTTAAGATGAATGTGCTCAGAATTATATTCACCAAGCATATATCTTTGCGCTTCAAAGCCTAAGGAAGTATTTTGTTTTTTTTCAATAATTTTGTCATTCATATGCTTGAGTTTTAGGGAACTAATATTATATATTTTAAGTCAGAAAGAAAGTATGTTTAGAAAAATTTTAGCTTTATTAACTTTAACTGCAGTGATTGGTTGTAGTTCTAATCCTGTAAGCGTAGAAAAGCTGAGCACCTTCAATTTATCTGATTACAGCAGCTTTAATGTAAAAGTTGTAGGCATGGAAGACACTAAAGTAAGCCCATTTACTAGGTCTGGATTAAAAAGAGAATTTATTGAACAGCTATCAGGTCTTGGGCTATCTATGAATGATAAGTCACCTGATTTTATTGTAAAAATATCTATTGATGTCAGTGATGGGTACAAAGGTTCAAGAAGTAGCTTTAGAAGAACTAGATCTTACTACAGAGGGGGCTATGCTTATGACCCTTTCTTTGAAGATTATTATCATCAAGAACAATCCTATTTAAGAGTTACTCTTTATTCTACTAGCAATGAAGAGCCACTGTGGACAGGATTAAGACCAACTAAATATGTCGATAAAGATCTTAAGCTTTCTGAAGAAGAGATTGTCAAATATGTTGAAAGTCTTATTAACGAAATTGTAAATTCTTAGGGTATAAGCCAGTAAGATTTAATTCCCCCTCTTTTATCCCATTCAAACTTGCATCTTCGGTGTCCAGATCTCTGTAAATAAAGAAATTCTAGCGAAGAAAAAGTAAAGACTATGGTAGAGAAGTTTTTGTAACCATCTTCAAGGTTTACATCCTTGATGTGGAAATCATAAGATTCAGGATTATTAGTTAAATGACTAGAACCATCTTTAACTGAATAACACTTTTTTGATATAGCTTGAGACTCTTCCCAAGCTTTTTTAGACTGTTTATTTTTATAGTTAACCTTTGATGTACCTACCATCCGAATTTGTGTTTTACTTTCTGGATCATAACCAATTAAGCTAGTGATGGGATTATCTTTTATTGCTTGTACTTTTTGTGATCGGTAATCTGAATGAAATCTTAAAAATCTTTTAGAAGCATTGAAATCTCTAAGCACCATGACTCTGGAATAAATCTCTTTATTATGTAATGTGCTCATTGTTAAGGTATGAAACATAGAGGATCTGTTCTTTATTCCATCGCGAATAAGTTCAAAGGCTCTTTGCATAATTTTTGCTTTGTTATCGTAATTCATAAAATGAGTCTAATTCATGTTTCACCACTTCTAAAATTTTTGTTTTAAAATACCAGGTAGATTTATAGTTTTTATGGCAAAATCTAATGATTGATTATGAGTGAAAGTACGAGAATTCCACCAAGAAGGAAATCAAAAGGTGATGGACAGTTTATGTTCAGTGCCTTGATATTAGTTCTTGTTGTAGCATCTCTATTAGGAATGTACTTCTATATTGAGGATCAAAAAAATAAGAGCAGTGAAGCAGTTGAAGTAATTGCAGGGAAAGTTCAGAACATAGAAAGTAAATTGTCGATTACTAATGAAGACTCGGCACAGAATATGGATACTGTGACAGACCAGATTTCTTTTCTAGATAAAGAAGTAAGAAAATTATGGGGACATCGTAAGGGGTATCTCGAAAATTTTAAGAATCAAGAGAACCAGCTCAATTCTAATGAAAAAAGCATTAAAAATTTAAAATCTCAAATAACAGGAGTGGATGATAAATTAGGGTCTTTAAATGAAAAGATACAATTAGCTGAAGATCTTCAGCTCAAAATAACACTCCTTACTAATGAGTTAAATAAGCAGAAAAAAATTTTAGAAGATAATGAAGAAACTTTAGGAGCTATAGATCAATATAGAATACAAAATAATCAAAAAATAACCGAAGTACTCAATAGATTAAATAATTTATCAAGAGAGCTAGAAGATATAGAGTCTGATTTAAATGCATTAAGTCCAACTGGAAGTAACATTGAATAACTTACTAAATGAAACTTTTTTTAAAGTTTTTCTCATAGTTTGTTTAGTGCCCGGAATATTATTAATTGGCAAAGCATTTTTATTGCTTTCACCAATTATTTTCTGGGTTTTAAGCTATATGGCATATAAAAAAGAGGATCAGAATGAAGCAATAATGTGGATTATTTTTGCTATTTTGGGTTTAATCCTTGCTTTTGTCATATAGAATATCCAATCTACCGGGGATGTGGTGGAAC
>MDSW01210140.1_pt1 | contig 19219 bp, 19 predicted proteins | sample 811171 | NCBI WGS metagenome assembly MDSW01 (sample SAMN05326641, study PRJNA326480) | marine metagenome | isolation source: seawater | place: Atlantic Ocean: North West | collected 2012 | reverse complement strand
CACGTTGATAGGCTGGATGTGGAAGCGCAGTAATGCGTGCAGCTGACCAGTACTAATAGCTCAATTGGCTTGATTTATGCACTGAAAAAAATTTTTAAGTAATATAGAATCTTTTTTTATTAACCTTGACATAAGGTTTATACATATTTGTAGTTGTTGATCTTATTTTTTTATTAATATTATTAGGGCTCTCAGTCACTTTAATTTCATAAAATTTATCAAGATCTTTATTATCATAATATTTTTTAGACCATCGATATTTGTTTTCTTTTTTTAATAAAATTTTAATAAAATTTTCGTCTCTGTAAATATTTTTCACTATTTGAATAAACTTATCAAACATTCTTTTATGAGTTCTGCTTAAAAGAGAGTCTACGCTTTCATTTTTTTTTATCGTAAATTTATCTACAAATAATATTTTTCCATTATCAATTTTTTTATTAACTATATGCACCGTGTAGCCAAAGTATTTATCATTATTATATATTGCATAATTTACTCCACCCACACCTCTATATTTTGGCAAAGAAGGATGAAAATTTATTGAGAACTTGCTTGTTTTTAAAATATCAGTCTTCAATATAATTTTAGATCGAAAACAAAAAATATAATCATAATTTTTTCTTAGAAATTTACTGATATTAATCTTTCCTTTATTATCTGAAAAAATAATATCAACAGACTTTATTTTCTTTTTTAAAAAACTTTTAATTTTAAGTGAGTATTTGCAGTTTTTTCTTCCAAAAAATAATACAGAATTTATCATTTACATAATCATTTCAAATATTCATTTAAAATTTTTGATATAAATTTGATTTCTGGTTTTTTTATTCCTGGAAATGATGGAAGCATTATTGAATTTTTAAAAATTTCTTCAGAAACCTCACTCTTAGATTTAGAAAATTTTGAATAAATTTTTTGTAGGCTAAAAGGGTAAAAAAAGTTTCTGGTTTCAATACCGTTTTTTAAAAGTTTTTTTTGTAATTTTTCTATATCTATTGTATTTTTTTTAAATTTTATTCCGACAAGCCAATATGAATTAAGAGATCTATTTTCGTTTACTTGAAACTTTATACTATTGTTATGTTTCAAAAATTTTTTATAAGTATTGAAGATATTTATTTTTTCTTTAATTATTTTTTTGAATTGTTCTAATTGAGCCAGTCCAATTGCTGCTTGCATGTTTGTCATTCTATAGTTGTAGCCTATTTCCTCGTGATAATATCTTTTTTTTTTGGACATGCCATGATCTCTAAGAATGTTTGCTTTTTCAAAAATATTCTTATTTTTGAATGTTATCATTCCACCTTCGCCTGTAGTAATTGTTTTGTTTCCAAAAAAACTATAAGTTGAGCAATCTCCATAATTACCTACCATTTCACCATTGAATTTACTTCCAATAGCTTCAGCACAATCTTCTATTAAAAAAATTTTTTCTTTTTTGCATATATTTGAAATCTTTTTTAAATCACAAGGATTTCCTAAAAAATGAACAACAATTACAGCTTTTGTTTTTTTTGTTATATTTTTTTTTATTTCACTCGGATCAATTGTCCATTTATTAATATCCACGTCTACTGGCACTGGGGTGGCCCCTATATTTAGGACAGAATTAATCACTGCAGCGAATGTGAGATTAGGTATAATTATCTCATCCCCTTTTTTTATACCAAGAGCAGCTAAAGAGAGATGAATTGCAACACTTCCATTAGATACTGTTAAAGAATGCCTTTTTTGATGAAGATCTGAAAACTTTTTTTCAAATTTTTTTACAAATAAACCATTTGAGGAAATCCAGTTATCGGTGATACATTTGGAAAGATATTTTAGTTCATTTCCTCTTAAATTTGGATAATAGATTGGGATAAAATTTAATCTGTCTGAAGTAGCATAATCTAAAAGTTTTCTATTTTTATCAATAATTGGAAACACTTTTATATGATTACGATATTTTTGTAATAAATTTAAAGCCGATGATTGCATCGTATTTTCCCTAATGTAGATGAATTTTTTTTTCATTAAATTTTTGCAAGTAGAAAAAATATTAATTCCTTTAAGAATTGCTCGTCTTATATCGCCATCAGTCAGAACACCTAGTAATTTTTTTTTTGAATCAACTATGAAGATAATGCCTATCGCGTTTTTATTTATTTTTAACATTGCATCTTTTAAAGATTTATTCGGTTGTATTATTAAATCTTTGTTCATTAGTTAAATGATAATAAAGTATTTTTGGTTAATGTAATTTGTTTCTTAATTTGACTAATATTTCTAAATTTTATTTCTAATGAATAATATAGAACATTTTTTTTTAAATATTTCCAAAACCAACTTTTTCTTTTTACCTCATCATTAGTGTCATAATTACCGTCATTTTCGCTGAGGTGATAAGCTTTGATCCATTTTTCACATTTTTTCAAAAATTGTATTTTGCAAAATCCTAAAGTTTTTGATGAAACTTTAAGATGGGCAACATCCATTAATAGAAAAACATTATCATGAGTTTGCTTCATAATTTTTTCGACATCTTTATAATCTGACATAAGAAGAGGATTTTTTTTAAATTTTCTAAGGTTTTTTTTCGTAATTACATTATTTTCAATTAATAATAAAACACCTTTTTTTTCAGCATAGGAAGCTAATTTATTAACATTATTTATGAAATCCTTTAGTGCAATTTTTTTATTTCTTAATTTTGTATATTTAAAATTTTTACCTATTTCGTGAATTTTAGGATCTATCAAAAAACCAGCATGAAAGCTAAAAACGTTAGTCCCTAATTTAGAAGATAGATTAATACCTTTAATTACATGATCAAAACTTCTTTTTTTAATAATCTTATTTGATGAACAGAGGTTTAAGATAAAATCTTTTTTTGGTCTTGGAAAATAGTTATGAATAAATAAATTATTATTTTTTGAAAAAGGAAGAATTTTTTTTTGAATATTTTTTTCAAAGCTTCCAGCAGAAAGTTCATAATTTTTGATGCCTTTTTTAATTAACTTTTTTAGTATTGAAGTGGTTTTAGTGTCTTTAAATAGTCCAGTTGATATACATATCATGATAAAAGATCTTTCGGGGATAATTGATAATTTTTAAATAAATTCTTTTTTATTTTTTTACCTATAACTTTTTTAATTTGAAATCCATTCATTCCGGTTCCAGGTCTTTTCATTATTAAATCGCTTAACTTAATTTTTGAATTTTTAAGAAGTGATTTTTTTAGAGTTATACTTTTTGATGAAATTTTCTTCATTTCTTTTTCCTCTTCATGAATTTTCTTAATTGGTCGCCCCATCATTTTTTCTGCAAGCTTTATTCTATTAACATATTTTTTAAACTCTTTTGGTTCCATAGAGGCTTTATGATCTGGACCCTTCATTTTTTTTGATAAAGTAAAATGTTTTTCGAACAATTTCGCTCCACAACCGAGGGCTATTATAGCAGCATCTGATCCTGTAGTATGGTCTGAGAAACCGACAGGTATATTAAAAATTTTATTAATTAATTTTATACAGTCTAGATTTAAACTTTCATGACTACATGGATAATTTGATACACAATGAAGTAATTGAACTTTATTTTTTTTTTTATAAATCTTAATAACTTGTGAAATTTCTTTTAAATTTGCCATTCCTGTTGAAATAATAACTTTTTTTCCGGTTCCAGAAATGTATTTATGAAGCAAATAGTCAGTTATATCAGCGGAGGCTACTTTAAAGGTTTTAATTTTAATTGATTGCAAAAATTTTGCACTTTCTAGGTCATAAGGTGTTGAAATAAATTCGATTTTTTTTTTTACACAATATTTCTTTAATTCTAAAAATTCTATTTTTTTTAATTCAAGACTTTTAATCATATCAAAATGATTTTCTTTTTTATTAGTATTTAATTTTTGATATTTTACTTTAGGAGTATTTTTTGTCACAAAGTTTTCAGCAACAAATGTTTGAAATTTAACTGCATGTGCTCCACATTTTTTTGCTTCATCAACTAATTTTTTTGCAAGTTTAAAACTGCCGTTATGATTTACCCCTATTTCAGCAATTATTTTTAATTGATTTTGCATTAAATTATATTTTTAAAATCATTAATGGTACAATTCACTTTTAATAAAAGCTATTTTGACAAACACAGTTTATGTAAAATAAAGTCATTTTATACTGACAAAGAATTAAAACAATTAAAATATAAAGTCAAAAGGTTTGTAAACACAAATGTCAAAAACTTAAATGGAAGAAATATAAATTTCATTAAAAACAAGAAATTAACACTCTGTATGATACTGGTAAAATTGAGAAAACAAAAAGGAATGGATTTATTGAAAATTTTAAATACTGGAACAAATTATAGATTTAAACTTTTTATATTTTGAATATTAACTAATTCATTTTAGTGTTTATTTTTGAATGATAATTCTAAAATGATTTCCAAAACCAGTCATATCCACCAAAGACTGAGTTATATTTATAAAATCAGTCAATTTTTCAAAATATTTTTTTTTGTCCAAATGCTCTCTCATAAAAAAATAATCCATCAAATCTAAGCCAAAAGTTCCCATTTTTTTAATTTTAAATTTTGTTTTTTTGGCTAAATAGTTGAGTGACTTATCGTTAAAAAAGAGAGTGTGCATGAAAGGGTATACTTGATTTTGTCTTGATCCCATCAATTCAAAAGCTAATGAATTTATATTGGGGGTGTATATAACAATAATCCCCTTTTTTTTAAGTTTATCTCTTATTTTAAGTAAATCTTGGACTGGATTTGTTAAGTGTTCAATCACATCAAACATAACACAAATATCAAATTTATTTGATTTTAAGTCATCAATTTTTCTAAAAAATTCTATATTCTTATTAACTAACTTCTGACTGTTGCTCTCATCAACTTCTATACCAGTTCCATAGATACCCCTTTTTTTTAGGTAATCTAAAAAAAGACCATTTCCACATCCATAATCTAATACTTTTATTGATTTAATTTTTTTAAAGTTAGATTTAATGCAATAATTAAATCTTTCTTCCATCATTTTAAGTCTATATCTGCTTGTTCTTTGCATATTTTTTCTAATATTTAATTGAGAGTATTTTTCGTAGATGATATCTGCATATTTCTTGTTAGATACAAAATCTACATTAGGAAATTTTAACCCACAACTCCTACAAGAAAGTATTAAATATTTTTTTGTCACTTTTAAAAAAATATTGATCTTATTACCCTTACTTTTACACAATGGGCAAGCAATTTTTTTGTTCTGGATTAAGTATGAAAATTTTTCTAAATATTTTATTTTATCTTTCTCCATTTTTTTGAAAAAACCTCTTCCCCTAAATTTTAAAGGGTCGATTTTAAAATAATCTAGATTGGGTATGAGTTTAAAATTTTCTTTCATAGAGAATTTAATTTCTAAATTAAATTCGATTTCGAGCTTTGAGCTGTTTTATTAAATTTATCTTATAGTGTTTAAGTAAAGTTTTGTCATATCCAGATTTTTTATCTTTGTACTGAATAGTAAAACCTCTTCTAGATTTTAAAGATTTATTTGCATTACTACCATGTATTGTTAAACAATGATGAATTAGCATATCACCAGGTTTCAAGCTAGGAGTAACTATATTTGATAATCTTTTTTTTTTAACTAATTTCTTAGGAATTCTTTGAGAAGTGCCAGGCATGAAAGAATTTTCGTGTTTTAATAACCCTAATTTATGACTTGATTTTACATAAAAAAGGCCACCATTATTTTTGTTACTTTTATCAAGCGCTATCCAAAAAGTTATTCCATTGTTATTTTTTAAAGCCCAAAGATAATTATCTTGATGTAGTGGGGCTGGTAAACCTGTTTTTGCAGGTTTTGAGAAAATTTCACATTTCCTGAATTCTGGTTTCGAGTCTAAAAAAAAACCTGCTAAATCTAAATTTTTTTTTCTTAAGGCAAACTTTTTAAAAAAACTCTCAAATTTATCAACATCATGAACAGTATTTATTGATTTATTTTTAGTAAAATTAATATTTTTACCTTTTAATTTATTTGATTTTTTTTTGATAAAAGTTTCAACCTTTTTATCTAAATTGACTATTTCTTTTTTATTAAAGAAAGAATTAATTATGCAGTAACCATACTTATTAAAATGAGATTTATTTTTGTTGAATTTGTTCACTTATAGAATTTAATATAATAATACAATTAATTGTCAATTATTATAAATTGTAATTAAAACTTAATATAATTTAAAAGATTTAAGTAGCTTTCTATCCCTTAAGCTCCAAAAATCATACAGTTGCTTGCCTCTTTTTCGTCGGAACAAAATCTGTCTAACAGTAACAGCAACATACTTTAAAAACATAAAATAATTAGTGTTTCGTGGACTTATCTTTTTTTGATATTCTAAAAATAATTTTGTTAAGATATCTAAAGTGTCAGAAGTAATTGCCAATTCATCAGCTTTTTTAAAAAAGTTCTTACTTTCACACATATCAATTAATTTTTTTTTACTTTTTTTTAGCAATTGTTTTAGTTCAGATACATTTTTAGGTTGAATGGATAGAGCAACAGCTCCATGTTTTGCCTTCGGTCCACGACTTTTGTCCAATAAAACACTTTTATCCCATTTAATTAATTTTGTTATACTTATAACGGGAATATTATATTTTAAGGCATCTACAGAGGTTGAGCTAAAAACTGTTAAAATTACATCAACTTTTTTTAAAAAATCTCTTATATCATCACCTTGAAAAATTTTAACTTCTGGAAATGTTTTTTTATAAATTTTTTTATCCTCAAATGGGCTTACTTTTATGACAATTTGGTAATCTTCGCCAATTTCCTTTAAAACTTTAACAAGAGTTTCTATATAGTGTATTTCAAATGTAAGATATCCTACCCGTGAAGCTTCATAGTTTTCTACCACATGACGAATATAATAAGGTATATTTTGTTTTGAAATTCCATTACCAGATATTACTCTTGATTGAGTTGGAATTCCTATTACTTTTATTTTTTTTTGTTTCCTAGTTTTATTTTCATAATTTTCTTTACTAAATTTAAGGTTACCAGTTATTAGAACCTTGTTTTTAAACCCTTCTTTTATTAAAAATTTTGCATCCATTTTGCTCCAAGCTAGCACCTTATCAATTTTTTTAATTAAATGAGTTGGATACTTTTGTCTTTGAGCCTCATCTGTATAAAACATAGCTTCTGAAGAATGCAGAAACACCTTTATTTTTTTTTTTGAAGCATATTTTACAATTGGTTCGCACGATGTTTTCGCTAAATTAGGAATAACAACAATATTTGGATTAATTAAGTCTATAGCTGTTTTCCAAACAGGAATGTTAAATAAAAAAAGCTCAATATTATGCTCAAAGAGTTTTTTTTTTAGATCATATAAGCCATATAATTCTCTAAACTTGTTATCTATAATCCATATTATCTTCATACTAGTCTAATTGAAATCATAATTATTATTGAAGTTTTAGTTTAAACTTAAGATAACACATATAATTCTTTATTTCATTATTCATATATAAGATTGTATTTATTATAAAATTCTTGATAATTAAATTTTTCTGAAATTTTTCCTTTTTCTAAGATAATAATCTCATCACAAATTTTAAGTGGCTTTAATTTATGAGAAATAATTATGTAGGTTTTGTTTTTTTTATCTTTTAATTGTTTTAATTTTTCTAATATGAAATCTTCATTTTCTGGGTCTAAGGAATTAGTAAATTCATCTAATATTAATACCTTTGGATCTCTGTACAAAAGCCTAGCTAAAGCAACCCTTTGTATTTGTCCACCAGAGAGAATAGAACCCTTTTCGCCAATTTTTGTATTTACTCCGTATTTTAAATCTTTTAAAAAATCTGAAACACCTGAATAAAAAATGGCATCATCAAATTTATTTTTATCTATAGAATTTTTATCGTTTAAAAAAATTATGTTATTTTCTAAAGTGTCATCTAAAAGGTAATTATCTTGGGAAATTAATCCTATATTTTGTTGCCAACCTTTTATATTTTCATCAACTGAATTTCCATCGATCATAATTTTACCCTGATGAGGTTTCAATAGTCCACAAATAATATTTATTAAAGTAGTTTTTCCTGAGCCTGATTTACCGATAAACGCTATACTTTTACCTTTGTTTATTTTAAAATTAAATTTTTCGAATATATTTCGGTTTCCATTTGTGTATTTAAAAGTTAAATCTCTTAATTCAATATCGTTACTAAAATCTAAAGAATTAATTTCATTTCTATCTGATTTCTTTATAATTTTTGAATATTTATCTAATTTACCAATTTCATTATTTAATAATTTAACTGATGGATTATAAGATCTTAATTCTGATACACTTGATCCAAAACGAGAAAAAATTGGTAGTAACCTCAAAAATGCAATGACGTAGAGCGATAAAGTTGGTAAAATATTCACTGTGTCTGAAAGCAATATAAATTTAATCAAAAACAACGTTACAAATACAAAAATTAATTCAAAAAGTGCTATGGGTAGAGCATTTATTATTTCATTCATTTTTTTTGTTTTTTCATGCAAATTAACTTTTTTTGAAAAATTTTCTAAAACTCTGTTTTCTTTCTCTGAAATTTTAATGTCTTTGATTGATCCACATGTTTGATTGATCCATTGATAAACTGAATTCACAGCATTCAACCTTTTCAACCCAAGATTGTTTAAATATTTATAAAAAGTTAAAATATAGAACCCTACACAAATTAATAAAAAACTTATAGAAATTATTGATGAAGATACATCGACCATCATCAAAAGTATAAAAATAGAAAATAATAAAACAAAATCTTTTGAAAATTTAAGAATATTAAAAAAATTTGTTACATAATTTTGAGCTTCTGAATCTGTATTTCTTAAAATCTCTGAGGAATTGTAAGCCTTCATTATCTCGAAAGGCGCAAAAATATAAAGACTTAAAAATTTTTTTTTTAAATAAAGGTTAAATTTTTTTTTTAATGAGGCTTGATAAATAATGACAGAGATATAAAAAAAATTTTTAATAAAAAAGATTATTAAAAAAAAAATTATACATAAATTTATTAATTCAGCTTTATTTTTTGTTGCTAAAAATGTCTCAAAAAATCCGATATAATTTGGCAAAATTGGATCAGAACTTATAATAAAATCGATAAATAATGGTATTAAAGCAATCGAAAAAGTTTCAGCAAAGACTAATATTATATTCAAAACAATAAATAAAATTAAATGTTTTTTATTTTCTTTGGTTAGTAAATTTAAGTAATTTTTCACTTGTTTTATTAAAATCGAATTTTAAGTTTGCTTATAATTATATAAATAATGTTTTTTATTTTTTTAGTATTATCTTTAATTTTAATAGAGATATAAACTAAGATATTCTTGTTGAAAGTTCAACAGTTGAACGCTATATTTGTTCATAATTTGAACATATATGGAAAAAAATCAAGATAATTTAGATTTATTAAGAAAAATTAGCAAAAAACCTAAAGTGTCACAAAGAATTCTTGCGAATGAGCTTGGATTTAGTTTAGGAAAATTAAATTATTGCCTTAAAGCTTTAAAAAAAAAGGGTCTCATTAAAATTAAAAATTTCAAAAATAATAAAAATAAGATTAATTATATTTATATTCTTACTCCGAAAGGTATTGCCAAAAAGAGTTTGCTCACAGTCAATTTTATGAAAAGGAAAATGAAAGAATACGAGGAACTTAAGGGAGAGCTTGAAATGAATAATGAAAAATAAAATTTATTAATAAGGAACAAATAAATGCAGAAAATGTTTGATGTAATTATACCTATTAGATCCAAGTCAAAGGAGTTGAAAAATAAAAATATTTTACCTTTTTCAGGTAAAACTATTTTGGTTAATTACACAATTAAAAAATTACTAAATTTAAAAAAAATAAGAAGAGTGTATGTTTTAACAGACTCACAAAAATATAAAAATATATTAATTAAAAATAGAAAAGTTGATAGCAATTATTTGAGAAAAAGTAAATATTCTGAAGCAGATTCTAATGTAAATGATTTAATAGACGATTTTATATTAAATTATTATCCATATAAAAATAATCAAAACCTATTACTATTACAAGTAACCTCTCCAACGTTATCAGTAAACGAAATTAATAACACATTAAAGTTTATAAAAAAAAATAATTTAAAATCACTAATGCATGTTTGTAATGTTATTCAAAGTCCTTATGAAATTATTGAAAAAAAAAAGGGAAAAAAATGGAATTTTTTAATAAAAAGAAGAATTATAAATAGACAAAATTATAATAGGATATTTCAGTATATTACTGGTTCTTTGTTTTTTTTTGATACAAATTTTTTTAAAAAATATAAAAAGATCTACAACACAAAAACTACATTATATTTAGTTGATAAGATTAATTTTATAGATATTGATGATAAATTTACTTTTGAAATTGCAAAAAAAATAGCTAATCTAAAAACTAGAAAGTGAATTATGCCAGGAAATGAAATAATAGGAATAGAGGAACTAAAAGAAATTAATGCAATTTTTAAAAAAAGTAATGGTGTTTTATTTGCTCATGGTTTCGATAAAAGAAGAAAAAATATTTTTAGGGTTCGAAATTTTGAAAAAAATTTAAGAAGGTTTTTTAAATCAAAATATGTCTTATGTGTTACGTCAGGTACAGCAGCTATTAAAATAGCTCTTAAAGCATGTGGTGTTAAACCAGGTGACGAAGTAATTACTCAAGCATTTAATTTTATTGCCACCGTCGAAGCAATTTTAGATGTTGGTGCCATTCCAATTGTAACTAATATAGATAACACTTTGAACATGTGCCCAGATGATTTATTAAAAAAGATTACTAATAAAACAAAAGCTGTAATTCCGGTTCACATGTTAGGTTTTTCCTCTGACATAAATCGAATTGAAAAGATTTGTAAACAAAAAAAAATAAAATTAGTTGAGGATAATTGTGAAAGTATTGGTGCAAAATACAAAAATAAGTTTTTAGGTAATTTTGGAGATTTGGGGATAATGAGTTTTGATTTTGGAAAAAATATCACAACAGGAGAAGGTGGATGTATTTTGACTAATAATAAAAAAATTTATGAATACTGCAAACAATACCATGATCATGGTCACGAATTAAATCCTAAGTTTCCTAGAGGAATGGATACAGTTAGTAGACCTGGATTTAATTATAGAATGACAGAGTTACAAGGCGCTGTAGGCATTGCTCAACTTAAAAAATTAAAATTTATTTTATCTGAAAATAAAAAAAGGTATGATTTGTTGTTAAAAACCTTAAGCAAAAAATTTAAAATTCGTTATAAAATCAAAGATAGCACATCATCGATGGATACTTTTATGTTTGAAGTTCCAAACAGTAAAATGAGATCGAAAATAATTAATTATTTAAGAAGCTCTGGAGTAGGCATAAAAAATGTACCTGATGCAATAAGATGGCATTTTGCAAGCTATTGGGGGCACGCAATTTCAAAAAAACAAATTAACTCAATCAAAAAGTCAAAAAATAAAATTAAAAGATATATTGCTATTCCAATATCTATTAAAGTTACTAAACAAACTTACTCAAAAGTAGCAAAGAAAATCATTTCCTTTTAAAGAATGAAAAAAATGATCAAAGACAAATTTGTAGAAAATTTAATCGGTTTTAAAAGCTATATTGCTCATTCAAAAATTTCACCAGATCAACTCAATAAAATTAAGAAGCCTTTTTTTTTAACTATTAAATCAAAAAAGAGGATAGTTTTTAGTTTTGATATTAAAGGTATAAAAATTAAACTTATTTCAAAGTTAATATATTTTGAGAGAAATTTTAAAAAAAATTATTTAATTGAATTAAAATGTCGAAATGCCAAAAAAAATGATATTCAACAGATAATAAATGTAGCAAAAGAAAATAATTTAAATTCAAGGTTCTTAATTGACAAATTAATTTCTAAAAAATTTAAAAAAAAATATAGATCGGAATGGGTTAAAAATTTTTTTAGAAAAAAAAGAGGTGACTATTTATTGGTGGTAGATCAAAATAAAAAAGTATTAGGTTTTATGTTAATTTTAAAAAAGAAGAATTATCTTACTATTGATTTAATTGCTACTAGAAAAAAATATAGAAAAAGGGGAGTGGCTACATCTCTAATTAATTATACCAATAACAAAATTATGGGAAAAAAAGATAAAATAATTGCAGGTACGCAAATAAATAATTTAGTTGCAGTAAAAATGTATAAAAAACTTGGTTTTATAAAAAAAAAAGAAGAGACATTTTGTTATCACATTCATGGTAGATAAATCATTAACGATGAAGAAGAATAATTATAAAAAAGATATTTTGAAAAAAATTTTTTTAAAAAAAATACGCATCTGTGTAATTGGTTTAGGATATGTTGGTTTACCGTTATCACTTTTATTATCAAAAAAGAATGATGTTGTTGGTATAGATATTGATAAAAAAAAGATAAGTTATTTGAATTTGAATAAAAGTTATTTAAAAAGAATTGACAGTAGTAAAATTAAAAGATTTAATAAAAAAAACATTTTTTGTTCTGATTTTTCAAAAGTTCTACATGCGGATTTTATAATTATATGTGTTCCAACGCCCTTAAAGAAAAAAAGGACACCAGACTTAAGTTTTATTAAAAATGCTATATCAAAAATAAAACCTTATTTAAAAAAGGGGCAAGCAATTGTTCTTGAGAGCACAAGTTATCCTGGGACTACCAATGATCATATTGTAAAAATGTTGAATAAAACTTTTAAAGTTGGTGAAGAAATTTTTGTTGGCTTTTCCTCTGAGAGAATAGATCCAGGAAGAAATGATAATGAAATAGAAAATATACCAAAAGTTGTGAGTGGTCATTCAAAACACTGTCTTGAGGTTATAAGTAAATTTTATCAAAAACATTTTACAAAAATATTCAAAGCAGACTCCATTGTTATTGCCGAGTTTTCAAAACTTTTAGAAAATATTTATAGATCTGTGAACATAGGTTTCATAAATGAGATGAAGATGATTGCAGATAAAATGGGCATTGACGTTTTCAAGATTATAGAGGCTGCCAACACAAAACCATATGGTTTTAGAAGATTTTGGCCAGGTCCTGGAATTGGTGGTCATTGTATACCTATTGACCCGTTGTACTTAAATTTTGCAGCAAAAAAATTTGGATATGATAGCAAATTTGTAAAATTATCATCTGATGTAAATTTTAAGACCACGAAATTTGTTGCTAATAAAGTGATTTCTTTTGTAAACAAAAATAATATAAAATTTTCTTCGGTTAAAATCTTGTTTTTGGGCTTAGCTTATAAAAAGAATTTGGATGATTATAGAGAGTCCGCATCTTTAAAATTATTTGATATATTGAGAAATAAAGGTATCAAAAAAATGAAATTTTATGATCCACATTTTAAAAGTCGCTCAGTTCCAAAAAAAGTTTTTTTGGTTAAAAAACTGTCAACCAAAAGTTTATTTAATTTTGATCTCGTAATACTCATGACCGATCATGATTGTTTTGATTATAAATTTATTAATAAAAATTCAAAAAAAATAATAGATTGTAGAGGCAAATTCTCTGTATCTAAAAAAGTCATAAGAGGCTAAATTGCTTTGTATAATTCAAGCTAGATCAAGTTCTAAAAGATTTAAGAATAAAGTTCTCCATTTAATTTACGGCATACCCTTAATACAACATGTTGTTGATAGAGTGAAAATGTCTAATAAAGTATCAACTTTAATTGTTTCCTCATCTTTAGAAAAAAGTGACGATAATTTAATCTTTTATCTTAAAAAAAATAAAATAAATTTTTTTAGAGGTGATTTAAAAAATGTAGCCTTTAGACTTTATGAAACTGCCAGAGCGAATAAAGCAAAATTTTTCGTTAGGATTAATGGGGACAGTCCATTAATAGATCCGAAATTAATAGATAAAGCCATTAGTATATCACATAAAAAAAAATATGATATTATAACAAATGTTTTTCCTAGAACTTTTCCAAAAGGACAATCTGTAGAAGTGATTAGGACATCTATTCTAAAAAAATATTCTAAAAATTTCTCAAAATCAGATAAAGAACATGTTACAAAGTATTTCTACAACAACTCAAATAAGTTTAAAATAAAAAATTTCACGTTTAATTATAAAAGTAAAATAAAGAATTTTTCTGTCGATACAAAAAAAGATTTAAATGAAATATTAAAAAATTTAAGTAAGAAGAAATTTAAAACTTATTCAATAAAAATATGAAAGTTAAAGCTGCCGTAATAGGAATGGGAATTGGAGAAAAGCACCTAAAAGCTATTGATGGTTTTTTGGGATCAGAGGTAAAAATTATATGTGAAAAAGATAAAAAAAAAATTCAAATGTTAAAAAAAAAGTATCCAAACAAAATGATTACTTCAAATGAAAAAAGTATATTTCTTGATAAGCAAATAAATCTTGTATCTATAGCAAGTTACGATGATAACCATTATAGCCAAATTGTAAAATGCTTAAAGTTTAATAAGAATATTATAATAGAAAAACCTATGTGTTTAAACTCTAATCAGCTTAAAAATATATATAAATTAATAAAAAAAAAAAATATTAAAATGACTTCAAATCTAGTTTTAAGAGTAAATGCATTGTTTAAAAATTTCAAAAAAAGAATAAATAAAGAAAAAGTTTACTATATTGAGGGTGATTATATTTATGGTAGAAAAAAAAAATTATTTGGATGGAGATCTAAGATTAAACAATACTCATTGACTTTGGGGGCGGGAGTTCACATTATAGATCTTATAAACTGGTTAACAGATCTTAAACCAAAATCAGTTTATGCAACTGGCAATAAGAAGGCCACTAAAGGAACTGTTTTTAAAAAAAACAGTATGATTGTAATGATGTTTGAATATCCAAAAGATATTATTGTTAAAATAACTGCAAATGGAGCCGCTATTTTTGATCATTTTCATGAACTAAAAATATTTTCAGATAATCAAACATTAGTAAATTCTAAACTAGGATCTTACATTGTTAAAAAAGGAAAAACTAAAAAAATACTCGCTAATTACCCTGACAAACAAAACAGAAAAAAACTAATCCGTAATTTTATTGAAACTTTAATTAAAAAAAATATAAAACCAATTATATCTGTAAAGGAACAAGTCGACTTAATGTCAATTTGTTTTGCAGTAGATAAATCTGTTAAACTAAATAAGAAAATAAAAATTAATTACCTTTAGCTTATGAGAGATATAAAATTTTCAATTCCAAATATTTCTAAACAAGACATTAATTTAGTTGGTAAAATTATAAAAAGTGGTTGGTTAACTCATGGTAAGTATACGTCCCTGTTTGAAAATGAGATTAAAAAGTTCACAAAATCTAAATTTGCAATTTCAGTTTCAAGCTGTACTGCTGGTTTACACATATCCTGTTTAGCATCAGGTTTTAAGAGGCATGATGAAGTTATTGTACCAGCACAAACACACACAGCAACAGCACACGCAGTAGAATATACAGGAGCCACCCCAATTTTTGCTGATGTCGAATATCCCTCAGGAAACATGAGTCTAAAAAAAATTAAATCTAAAATCACTAAAAAAACCAAGGGAGTAATCCTAGTTCATATGGCTGGCTACCCTTGTGAAATGGATAAGATTATAAGATTTTGTAAAAAAAAAAAAATCAAAGTTTTAGAGGATTGCGCACATGCTTTGGGAACATATTTTAAGGGTGTTCATGCAGGTAATTTTGGCCTTTCAGGTAGTTTTTCTTTTTATCCCACTAAACAAATAACTACTGGGGAAGGGGGTGTAGTTATTACAAATAATGAAAAATTTTATAAAAAAATCAAAAAATTTAAGGCATTCGGAATAGATAAGGATATTAAAGATAGAAAGAAACAAGGTGATTACGATGTAAAATCAATTGGATTCAATTATAGAATGACTGATTTTCAAGCTGCACTTGGGTACCGTCAAATTATTAATTATCATAAAAACTTAAAAGCAAGACACATGATAGCAAAAAGGTATATAAAAAACTTTTCTAAAACAAACAAAATCATATATATGCCCTATTCTGCCAATAGTTCTTTTTTTGTGTTTCAGATTTTTTGCAATAACAGAGACAAAATACTCAAAAAATTGAAAGAAAGAAAGATTGGAGTAAGCGTTCATTATACTAACCCATTACCAAAAATGTCATATTATAAAAAAAAATATAAGTTAGACATAAAAGATTTTAGAAATTCTCACAAATATGGGAAATTGAATATATCTTTACCAGTCTATCCTAAGTTAAAAAAAATGGAAATTGATAAAATATGTAGGGAGATTATAAAATTAGTCTAGCATGAATAATAAAAAAATTCTTCTTGTTGGTGGTTGTGGTTTTATAGGACATAATTTAGCAATTCATCTAAAAAAAATGGGAGCAGATCCTGTTATTGTTGATAGTCTTGCAGTGAATAATATTCTCTCATTCGCAGATAATGATATAAAAAATAAAAAATTATACTCTTCGATACTTAATAATCGTATTGAGTTGCTAAATATTAATGAAATAAAGTTAATAATACAAGACGCAAGAGATTATCATGCCATCTCAAAAATATATAACGAAATTAAACCAGAAATAATAATTCATTTAGCTGCAGTATCTCACGCAAATAAATCGAACAAAGACCCACACAGTACTTTTGATCACAGCTTCAGGACTTTAGAAAATACTCTTGATTATGCAAAAAAAAATAAAACACACACAATTTACATGTCCTCAAGTATGGTTTATGGAAATTTCGATTCAGAAGATGTCAAAGAGGAAAGACCATGTAAACCAATTGGTATATATGGCACGTTAAAATACTCTGGTGAACTTTTAGTAAAAGCTTATAGTGATGTATTTGACTTGCCTTATACAATTATAAGACCTTCGGCTCTTTATGGAGAGAGGTGTGTGAGTAGACGAGTTGGACAAATATTTATTGAAAATGCCATCCAAAATCTTGATATTTCTATTAATGGAAATGGAGAAGAAAAATTAGACTTCACATACATTGATGATTTAATAAATGGTATTAGCCTATGTTGTAATAATAAGAATGCAATTAACCAAACATTTAATCTAACATACGGAAAGTCAAAAAAAATAAATGAGCTTATTGAAATATTAAAGATAGAATTTCCAAAAATCGGAATATCTTATAAAGAAAGAGAGAAATTTATGCCGGAGAGAGGAACTTTAGATATTTCTAAAGCAAAAAAATTGATTGGATATAACCCAACAAATCCAATTGACACAGGTTATATTAAATATATTTCCTGGTATAAAAAATTTTGGGCCAACTTAAAAAGACATTAATCTTAAATCTCATGGATAAAAAGAAGATTAATTCTAAAAAAAGAGTGATGATAGTTGCTGAAATAGGCAATAATCATGAGGGATCTTTCAAACAGGCAAAAAAATTAATTCAAAAAGCTGCGCAATCCGGTGTTGATGCTGTTAAATTTCAAACTTTTAAAACAGAAGAATTTATTAATGATACAGATCAAAAAAAATACAAACGTTACAAAAAATTTGAATTAACAAAAGAAGAATTTTACAAACTTTCTAAGTTTTCCAAAAGTAAGAAATTATTTTTCATATCAACACCACTTGATATTGAAAGTGCAACTTTTCTAAACAAATGTGTTGATTATTTTAAGATTTCGTCTGGAGATAATAATTTTTTTCAGTTAATTGAAAAAGTTTTAAGTTTTAAAAAGCCAGTGATTATATCAACCGGACTATTAAATTATTCGGGGGTAAAAGATATTTTGAGATTTGTTAAAAAAAAAAAATTTCCTTTGGAAAAGTTATTTTTGTTACATTGTGTGTCTGATTACCCAGTTAAAGATAAAGAAGCTAACTTAATTTCAATTAAATATTTAAAAGATAAATTTAATGTTAATATTGGGTATTCTGACCACACACTTGGAGTAGAGGCATCTATTATGGCTGTTACATATGGATCTAAGGTAATAGAAAAACATTTTACTTTAGATAAAGGTTATTCAAAGTTTAGAGACCACAAATTATCAGCAGACCCTGATGAAATGTCCAAATTAGTTGAGGCAGTAAGGAGAACGTCGGCTATGGTAGGTAAGTATACAAAGGCAATTTCAAAGAATGAAAAGAAAAATTTAAACTCTATGAGAAGGTCTTTATATGCAAAAGTTAAAATTGATAAGGGTGAAAAAATAACTTTAAATAAAATAAAAGTAGTTAGACCCCACAATTCAATTTCTCCAAAAAAAATAAATAAAATTCTAAATAAAAAAGCAAAATCTTTGATTAAAAAAAGTCAGGCTATCAATTTTAAAAGTGTTTGAATTAAAAAAACTTTATAAATGTTTAAAATAATTAAAAAATGCCCACTTTGTGGTTCTAAAAAAAAATCAAAGATAATCGAAAATAATAGAAATATTTACTCATATTTTTTATCAAAAATTTTAAATTTGAATGAAAATTTAATTTTAAAGAATATGCAAAACTACAAGTGCGATAACTGTGCACTTATTTACAAAAAAAAATGGATTTATCCAAAGACTATTGAAAAAATTTACAATGACTTCCAGCCCAGTCATCCTGGGGGGTTAAATACTCTTAAAAAGAATTTTGGAAAAAAGAAATTTATAGAGTTAATAAAAAAATATGAGTATTTTTTGCGCAAAAAAAAATATGAGTTTTCAGATAGAAAGAAAAGGGAGATTTTAAAGATTTTAAACTCAACACAAAATAAGAAAAGCGAATTTATCAACTTAAAAAAAAAATTTATACAAAACTTAATGTATGATCGAATTGATTTTGTAATTCAGAATTATTTAATTCTTTCCAACATGATAGATAAACCAAAAATCTATTCACAATTTGTGGGTTTTAGGAGCAACGAAATTTCACATTTTTTAAACAAAATAATTAATTTAAAAAATATTTCATCTTATGCTGAAATTGGATGTCCTCTTTGGGGTAACTATAATCATTTTAAAAAGCCATGGATAAAACAATACTTTATTAATATTGATGAAATAAATTTTTGGAAAGCAAAAAATTGTCTAAAATATTTATCAAAAAGAGTAAAGATAATAAAAAAATTGAAGAAAAATAAAATTGATTTTGTTGGTGTTTATAATTTTTTAGATCATCTTGAAAATCCATTAAAGTTATTCAACAAAGAGT
>MDSW01013821.1_pt1 | contig 19225 bp, 20 predicted proteins | sample 811171 | NCBI WGS metagenome assembly MDSW01 (sample SAMN05326641, study PRJNA326480) | marine metagenome | isolation source: seawater | place: Atlantic Ocean: North West | collected 2012 | reverse complement strand
AGTTTCTTCCTTAAATGTAGTATCTAAAACTCCTGCTCTAGTACACCCAACACCTCTTGCGTAAGCTAACCCAATTTGATGTGCTTCTCCAGAAGCATCTTGATGGACTGCTAATAAGCCTGGTACTCCAGAATTTTTGGTGTAGACTTCTCTCATTCGATGACCAGGAGCTTTGGGGGCTACCATAGAAACATCTACTCCATTAGGAGCTACTATTGCTTCGTAATGAATATTGAACCCATGTGCAAACATCAGGGTTTTTCCAGGTAGCATATGCTGTTGAATAGATTCTTTATAAACGCTTGCTTGTAAATGATCAGGAAGTAACATCATAATCACATCAGATTTTTCAGCTACTTCTGAAACAATCGCTACTTCTAAATCATCACTTTCAGCTTTGGCCCAACTTTTACTTCCATCATACAATCCAACCATCACATTCAAACCCGAATCTCTCAAATTCAAAGCATGTGCATGACCTTGGCTTCCATATCCAATAATCCCTATAATTTTATCTTCTAAAACACTTAAATCCGCATCTGTTTCATAGTACATTTCTGCCATTTCTTTACTCCTTAAATCTTATCAATTAATTTTCTGGACCACTAAGAGACTCAAAGGCAACTCCTCTACTCATAGCCACCGTGCCTGTCCTCATGACTTCATGAACACCAAATGTAGCTAATAAATCTACTAAAGAATCTACTTTATCTTCATCTCCAGTCACTTCTACCATCAATGTATCTTTAGAAACATCTACAATTTTTGCTCTAAAAATCTCTACTATCTGCATTATTTCTCCGCGATTAGAAACATCGGAATTGACTCTAATTAATGCTAATTCTCTAGAAACAGCATTTTCATCAGAAATATCTAGTACTTTAATAACTTCAACCAATTTATTTAAATTTTTAGCTACCATTTCAACAGTTTTAGTATCACCTTGAACTACAAATGTCATCCTAGACAATCCTGATGTTTCACTTTGACCAACAGCTAGACTAGATATGTTATAACCTCTCCGGCGAAACATACTCGAAATCCGATTCAATACTCCAGGACGATCTTCAACCAATGCTGTAATTGTGTGCTTTTCAGAAAATGAACTCATTATGAAGTCACCTTTTGGTCAAGATTTTCTTCAATAATTTCATTAACTGTCATACCTGAAGGAATCATGGGATAAACATTGTCTTCTTGTTCAACAATAAAATCTATTAAAACTGGTCCATCGTGATCCATCGCTTCAGTAATAGCAGGTTTAACTTGAGTTTTATCAGTCACGCGAATTCCTTTAATTCCATATGCTTCTGCTAATTTCACGAAGTCTGGATTACCTGAATAACCTGTAGACACATATGAACTCTCAAAAAATATTTCTTGCCATTGACGAACCATTCCTAAAAATCCATTATTCAAAATAGCAAATTTAACAGGAAGTCTGTTTTCAACAATCGTCGCTAGTTCAGACATAGTCATCTGAAATCCTCCATCTCCACAAATAGACCAAACTGTTGCATCAGGATCTGCAACTTGAGCACCCATAGCCGCAGGGACCTCATACCCCATAGTACCTGAACCCCCTGAAGTCAAAAAGGAGCACAGTTTTTTGAATCTATAATGTTGAGCTGCCCACATTTGATGTTGGCCTACTCCAGTAACTAAAGTAGCTTGACCATCAGTAATTTCTGAAATGTCTTTAATTACTTGGCGTGCCAATAATTTATCAGTCTGAGGAAGCTTCAATGAAGGATGTTCTATTTTTAATTGATCAATTCTCTTTAACCATTCAGGATGAACCGATTCCTCAATAATAGGATTCAACTCTAGTAGTATTTCTTTTACGTCTCCCACAATAGGAACATCAACAGATATATTTTTTCCTATTTCTGAGGGATCAATATCAATATGAATTTTCCTAGAATTAACAGCAAATTTCTGAGGATTACCTGTAATCCTGTCGTCAAACCTCATTCCTAAAGCAATTATTAAGTCAGCTTCATCTAAGGCTAAACTAGAGTATGCCATCCCATGCATACCAGGCCATCCAGTCCAAAGAACATGATCTTCTGGAAAACAACTAATTCCCAAAAGAGTAGTTATTACAGGAATTTGGGCTTTCTCTGCTAAATTTCTCAGCTCATCATATGCTTTAGAAATAATTATTCCATGACCTGCTATAATCACTGGTTTTTCAGCTTGAGATATTAATTTTGCAGCTCTTTTGATTTGGCGATTATTTCCTTTTATGCTAGGAGAATATCCAGGTAAATCAATAGACGGCTCATCAGAATAATCTACCTGCTGAATAAAAGCATCTCTAGGTATATCCACAAGGACCGGACCTGGTCGTCCAGAATTAGCAATATAAAAGGCTTCTTTAATTGTGTCTGCTATATCTCTAGCATCCATAACTAAAAAATTATGTTTAGTTATAGGTAAGGTAATTCCAGTAATATCTGTTTCTTGAAATGCGTCAGTACCTAAAGTCCAACTATTAACTTGTCCTGTCACTATAACTAATGGAACAGAATCCATCTGAGCTGAAGCAATTCCTGTCACTAAGTTCGTAGCACCAGGCCCAGATGTAGCAAATGCTACTCCTGGCTTTCCGGTAATTCGTGCATATGCATCTGCAGCTAAAGAAGCCCCCTGTTCATGCCTTACTAAAATATGCCTCAATTCCGGGTATTCAGGCAAAGTTTGATAAAGGGGCAAAATTGCTCCTCCAGGAATACCAAAAACCACATCACACCCCTCTCTTAACAAACTTTCGCAAACTATCTGTGACCCTTTTTTGATCATCAATTTCCCCTAATAAATATTAATAAAATTTTTATTTTTTAAACCCAAAAAATAATCCCGCCCAAATTTCATAAGGGACGGGATTTAAATTGGTACATTTTCCCGCGGTACCACCCAAATTGTCATAAATGACCACTTAATTAAGCTTTTACGAAGCTAACGTCTAGATCTAATTATTCCTGTTCAAACTAGAAGCTCACGGGCGAGTTCACTGTTCAAGATGTAAGGAGTTTCAGCCTTGCTCCTATTCTCTATAATATCTCTAAGTAGTTACTACTCCCGGTCTAAGCAATTAAATTATTCAGTTTTAGGAGTGAAATATTAGCATTATCGCCACAATATGGTCAATAAAATTTAACAACATTTCAACACTGACTATAATTATCCAAGGCATCGCCAGCCAAGAATCTGTATTATAATAATAATTATTGAGAGGTAATAAAGCATATGATTGACCACGACGTATTAATTATTGGCGCAGGATTAGCTGGATTGAGAGCAGCTCTTTCAGCAAAAGAAGCTGGAGCAGATGTAGCGGTAGTCACTAAAGTGCATCCTGTAAGAAGTCACTCAAACGCCGCTCAAGGAGGAATCAACGCAGCCTTAACTGATAGAGGTGATGACTGGAGAGACCATGCATATGACACTATCAAAGGAAGCGATTTTCTCGGAGATCAAGACGCTATTGAAGTCATGTGTCGTGAAGCTGGTGATGAAGTTATTTCCATGGAAAACATGGGTGCTATATTCAACAGGGATGAAAACGGTAAATTAGGAACAAGAAGTTTTGGCGGACAAAGAGAAGCTAGGACATTTTTTGTAGCTGACTTCACTGGACAAGCATTATTACATGTACTTTACGAACAAATTGTTAAAGCTGGAGCTTTTGTATACGAAGAATGGTTCGTACTTTCGCTCATAGTCAGAGATGGCAAATGTGGTGGAGTTGTGATGATGGATATTAGAACAGGAAAGATCGAAGTCGTTCGAGCTAAAGCTGTAATCCTTGCTACTGGAGGATTAGGCAGAGTATTTGAACCCAGTACTAATGCTCTTATCTGTACTGGAGACGGAATGAGCCTTGCGTATAGAGCAGGGGCAGAATTAATGGATATGGAAATGGTTCAATACCACCCCACTACACTCAAAGGAAGTGGAGTATTGCTCAGTGAAGCTGCTAGAGGAGAAGGAGCTTACTTATTAAACTCTGAAAACGAACGATTCATGTTGAAATATGCTCCTGAATTTAAAGAATTAGCATCAAGAGATGTGGTCTCTAGGTGTGAACAAACAGAAATAGACGAAGGAAGAGGTGTAGACGGATGTGTTTTACTTGACCTCAGACACTTAGGAGAAAAATATATCAGTGAAAGACTTTCACAGATTCGAGAGTTGGCCATGGATTTTGCGAACGTTGACATGGTCAAAGAACCAGTTCCCGTAATGCCTGGAATGCATTACGCAATGGGCGGAGTTAAAGCTGATATAGACGGAAAAACAGCTATCCCAGGATTATATGCCGCAGGTGAAGTAGCCTGTATCAGTGTTCATGGAGGGAACAGATTAGGTGCCAACTCACTATTAGACACATTAGTTTTTGGAAGAAGATCGGGAATTCATGCTGCTGAAATGATCAAATCAGTCCAACATTTATCTATTGATGATTCTGCTGCCCAAGATGATATTGATAACATAAACAGTTTACTATCCAATGAAAAAAATGAATCATTCGGTCAAGTAAGGCTAGACATGGGTACGGGAATGAAAAATCATCTAGGAGTTTACAGAGACCAAAACAGCATGGAAAAAGCTCTTGAGCTTGTAAAAGACGTGAAAGAAAGAGCCAAGAGTATTTATGTTGCTGATAAATCTAAAACATTTAACACAAATCTTATGTTCTCTATAGAACTAGGATTCATGACTGAATGTGCAGAAGCAATTGCTGCAAGTGCAATACAAAGGAAAGAAAGCAGAGGGGCTCATACGCGAACTGACATGCCTGATAGAGATGATGAAAATTGGTTAAAACATATTTTGGTAACTAAAAAAGATGACAGTCATGACATTTCATTTCTTGATGTAATTATTACAGATTGGGAACCCGTCATTAGACAATACTAAATTAATATTTGAGAGGAAAAATGGAAGTCAACTTTAAAGTTCAAAGATTTGATCCTGAATCGACAGATTTGGTTTCACACTATCAAAATTACCAAGTTGAAATGACAGAATCATCTACAGTTTTAGATGGTCTGATCAAAATACGCGAAGAAGATGATGGAACATTGAGCCTGAGATGCTCTTGTAGAGCTGCTATATGTGGATCATGCGCTATGAGAATTAATGGTGAAGCAGGACTTGCCTGTAACACAAAAATTGTTGACGTCATTCCATCAGATGGATCACCAATCACTATTGAACCTGCCGGAAACCTTCCAGTGATAAAAGATTTAATTGTTGATTTTCAACCTTTTTGGTCAAAATTTAAAGCAGTTGAACCTTGGCTACAGCCTGGAGAGATTGAACCTGAAGGTGAATATCTTGCGCCAGAAGAAGACATGATTCACTTAGCTGGAGTTGTATCGTGTATTTTATGTGGAGCTTGTGTGTCAGACTGTACTGTATTAGAAGTTGACGACAACTTTTTAGGACCAGCGGCATTAGCCAAAGCTTACAGATTTTCTAGAGACCCAAGAGATGAGTCAGACAATCAAAGGTTAGCACAACTAAACCAACCTGGTGGAGTTTGGGATTGCACCAGATGTATGAAATGTGTCGAAGTCTGCCCTAAGGGCGTTGACCCTATGGATAGAATAATGTTACTTAGAGAAAAAGTGATGGATGCAGGTCACAATAATACAAGTGGCGCTAGGCATGCTAATGCTTTTGCAAAATTTCTTAAAAATAGCGGATGGTTAGATGAGCTCAGATTACCCGTCTTGAGCTTTGGGATTTTTAATATTAAGGCTATGATAGGACTTATACCATTAGGAATCAGGTCACAGCTTGCTGGCAAACGCCCTCCTATTTTCCATCACAAATTATCCAGTGCAAAAGAAATCAAAAAAATATTTGAAAAAGTTGAGTCTAAAAAATGAAATATGCTTTTTACCCGGGATGTGTTGCTAGAGGTGCATGCCCCGAACTTTACAGTGCCACTCTAGAGGTTTGTGAAATTTTAGGGATTGAACTAGACGAACAAGCATTAGAGGGTGCAGCTTGTACTGGTGCAGGTGTTTTGCAAGAAAAAAACCTACTACTCGCAGACACACTAAACGCCAGAACATTTGCTTTGGCTGAAAAATCAGGGCTCCCTTTAATGACAATTTGTAGTACTTGCCAAGGAGTCATGTCTCAAGCAAACCAAAGGTTAACTGAAGATCCAGAATACTTAGCTAAGGTAAACGAAACATTAGCTGACGAGGGGTTAGAATATAAAGGAACAATAGATCCAAAGCACTTATTGTGGATCATTGCTGAAGATCTAGGAATTGATTTCTTAGAATCAAAAATCGTTCGCAAGCTAGAAGGTTTTAAATTTGCTCCTTTTTATGGATGTTACATAGTTAGGCCGTCAAAAGCACTCAAGCTAGATGAAAACCCTAATAGAAAACAAGCCCTAGAACAAGTAATTGAAACAGTTGGAGCTGAAGTCGTAGAGTTTCCTGGTAGTACTCTTTGCTGTGGATTCCCAATCCTAACCATTAATCCTAAAAATTCTCAAACTATGGTTGCAAACCATACTATTGACGCCAAAGATCGAGGTGCTGATGCAATGGTTACACCCTGCCCTCTTTGTCATCTCAATCTAGACGGATATCAACCCAATGCTGCCGCTTTAGCTAAACGAGACATAGATCTTCCAATCATTCATCTCCCACAACTAGTTGGGTTAGCTCTAGGAATAGCACCAGAAAAAATGCGACTAAATAAACATTTAGTATCTACTAAAAAGTTACTCTCAGAATTAGCTGTAGCTCCATAGTGTATCGTGACAATTAACCTATCAAGTATAAATCTTAATATCAAATCCGGGTATAAGTATTTGTCTGTCTCAACGTTGTTGTCAGCTTTTGCACAAATTACTTTGGGAGGTTTCGTGAGAACCTCTGAATCTGGTCTAGGGTGTCCCGATTGGCCATTATGTTATGGACAAATCATACCTCCAATGGACTTTCACACTTGGGTTGAATGGTCACATAGATTAAATGCATCTGTATTAATGATGCTAGTTTTTGCGCTATGTTTTTTTACACTCATACAATATAAAAATATCCGAGTATTAACAAACTTTTCTGTTACCAATGTAATCCTAGTAATCATCACTGCTATATTAGGAGGAATTACAGTAATCACCGAATTAGCATGGTGGGTGAGATTAATACATTTAGCTTTGGCACAATCTTTAATTGCTTGTTTAACAGTAATGACCTGGTATTCATTTTCTATGCCTCATATTAATAAAATAGAACATTTTGAAGACCCAAAATGGAGAAGTAAAATCATTATCATGATTACCCTGATTTACTTATTAATGATTTCAGGTTCTTATATGGTAGGAATGGGAGCAAGCTCAGCTTGCTCTACCTGGCCTTTATGTAGGGGGGAAATTTTTCCAACAGACAATCATGTCTATGCTATTCACATGATTCACAGATATATTGCACTAATTGGTTTAATTGTTTGTGTTTATTTAGGATTAACTTTTTATAAAAAAGCAAAACATATTCCTGATGTTAAACGTTCACTTCATTCAACTTTTGGTGCTATAGCTCTCCAAGTCATTATTGGAGCATGGGTAATTTGGTCCGGATTTAACGGACACATCAAGACCGCACACCTTTCGCTGGCAACAGTTGTATGGGTGGCTACAATATATTTCTCTGTAGTAATCTATTACTCAGTTTCAAAAAACAATAAGAATTTATAGTAAAAATAAGGAAAAAAATGCAAATTATCAGTTTGTATTTTGCCGTCACTAAACCTAAAATCATTATACTTCTCCTTGTGACCGCTGCAGGAGGTTTATTTCTTGCATCAGACGGATGGCCCAATTTAATTATTACTTTATCAGTACTGATTGGCGGTGCCTTAACTGCAGGAGGAGCTAACTCTATCAATAATTTTTGGGATCGTGATATTGACCAAAAAATGGATAGAACAAAACATAAAAGGCATGTTGCTACAGGAAAAGTACCCCCTATTGGAGCTTTAATTTTTGGAATCGCATTAAATTTGGTTGGGTTTGTAATTTTATGGCAATTTACAAATTTAATTAGTGGAATATTGGCTATTAGTGCCACATTATTTTATGTATTCATTTATACCATTGGATTAAAACGTTACACATCACAAAATATTGTAATCGGAGGTGCCGCTGGAGCAATCCCTCCGGTAATAGGCTGGAGTGCTGTCACCGGTGATTTTATTCATTTAGCCCCAATAGCACTTTTTTCATTAATTTTTTTATGGACACCTCCACATTTTTGGGCATTATCTCTTTTACTAAAAGATGATTATGAAAAAGCAGGAATACCTATGCTTCCAGTAGTCTCAGGAGTTCGGCACACAAAATTCCAAATATTTATTTACACATTAATACTTTTAGTTTTTGGATTGGCTTCGTGGATTTTAGTAGCCCAACTTCAATTTATCTACGGAATTACTACTCTACTGCTCAACTTAGGGTTTATAGGATTTGCATGGAGATTATTAAAACAGAAAAATATTTCACTTGCTTTACCTACATATTTATTCTCTTTAGCCTATTTAGCAGGCATATTCTTAGCGATTGCAATTGAAAGCCTTATAATTTAGTAGTTCAGTTGAGTACTTCATGATAAAATTTTATTGACGATTCGGTTTACATTTTGTACTGTTTACATTTGTGTGAAATCATTAAATAATAAATATAGGTTACCTAGAATAGATGTTGAATTTTAATACTCTTAAGCAAGCGACCCCCTTAGTGCTTACTCTATTAATATCTCTAGTATTAATTGCTTGTTATCCAGAACATAATCAATCTACTTTCGATGCAGCTGGTCCCGTAGCTGAAAAACAATTAAATGTATTTTGGTGGATTTTAATAGGTGCAGCTATTGTATTCGTCATTGTTGAAGCAGCTTTAGCCTACGCAATTATCAAATACAGAAGAAAAGATGAATCTGAAACTCCTAAACAAACTCATGGAAACGCAAAATTAGAGCTTGTTTGGACTACGCTTCCTGCACTAATGCTAATTATCATTGCCATTCCAACAATAAATACATTATTTTACGCAGCTGAGCCGCCTAAACACGCTTTAGAACAACATACATTAAAAGCTATAGGGCATCAATGGTGGTTTGAATTTAGATACCCCAGTCCATTAGACGAAAACAAAGAAATTGTGACAGCTAATGAAGTATATATTCCAGTAGGATATCCAATTTCTATTGAATTAGACTCAGTTGATGTTATCCACAGTTTTTGGGTACCAAAATTGGCAGGTAAAGTCGATATGGTTCCTGCTGAGGGGAACAAAATGTGGTTTGAAGCTGATGAACCCGGAGTTTACTATGGCCAATGCGCAGAATATTGTGGCGATTCTCATGCAAACATGAGGTTCAGAGTTGTGGCAGTTCCAGAGAACGAATTCAATGATTGGTTAGCATATCAATCAGCCCCCGCTATAGAATCTCCTGACGCATTAGCCTTATCAGGACAAGAGGTTTTTAAATCAGCAGGATGTAGTGGTTGCCATGCACTCAAAACAGTCGTAAATAAAGGATCCAAAGGAAGAATAGGTCCAAACCTTACTCATGTGGCTTCTCGGAGACATTTAGCTGCTGGAGTATTAACCAACTCTGAAGATGGGGGACCTGTAAATGATTCATATTTACAAGAAAACTTAAGAAACTGGATAAAAGACCCCAATAGCATTAAACCTGGCAATATTATGTCAGCTCAAGGTGTTGTATATACTGATCCTGACAGAAAACTTACTGAAGAAGAAATATCTGCTCTTGTAGGATATTTAACAACACTGAAATAGGAGTTTGGAGGAAAAATTGAGCTCATTACCCATACCTGTTCCAAATATTAAGATTTCTAGGCCTGTAAATCCAACTGGAATTTGGAGTTGGATTACAACTGTAGACCATAAACGTATTGGAATCATGTATGGAATTACAGCTTTCATCCTTTTCTTGTCTGGCGGCATTGAAGCTACCATAATGAGATTGCAGCTAGCAGGACCTGAATTAGATATTGTTTCAGCTGCAATTTACAATCAATTATTCACTATGCATGGAACAACCATGATCTTTTTGGCAATCATGCCATTGAGTGCGGCGTTTTTCAATTACTTAATACCACTCCAGATTGGCGCTAGAGATGTAGCATTCCCTAGGCTTAATGCTTTTAGTTATTGGACATTCTTAGGTGGAGCTTTAATGCTGAAATTAAGTTGGATTGGTGGCGCTACAGATGCTGGATGGTTTGGATATGCGCCACTAACTTCTATTGACCAAAATCCAGGTAAAGGAATTGATTTTTGGATACTCAGTTTACAAATCCTAGGAGTTGCTTCTCTAGGTTCTGCATTCAATTTCATAGTCACTATAATCAACTTAAGAGCACCAGGAATGACCTGGATGAGATTACCTCTCTTCACGTGGATGTCTTTTATAACAGCAATACTTTTAGTCTTAGCTTTCCCGGTAATTACAGTAGCTCTTATTGAACTAACTTTTGACAGATATTTTGCATTTAACTTTTTCAATGTTGCAAATGGCGGGTCAGTAGTTTTATGGCAACATCTTTTTTGGGTTTTCGGACATCCTGAAGTATACATATTGATTTTGCCTGCAATGGGAATTGTTTCTGAAGTGTTACCAGTATTTTCCCGTAAGCCTCTTTTTGGATACGCTACAGTAGTCCTTGCTGGAGCCATCATTGCTTTCATGGGATGGATGGTATGGAGTCACCATATGTTTACAGTAGGACTGGGACCTGTAGCCAACACTGTTTTCACTATTACTACTATGCTCATTGCTGTTCCGACTGGAATCAAAATGTTTAACTGGATTGGAACTATCTGGGGAGGCTCTCTAAAGTTGAATACTCCTATGCTATTCTCTTTAGGTTTCATTGCTATGTTTCTAATTGGTGGGTTAAGTGGTGTTATGCATGCTGTATCAGCCCATGATGCACAACAGCAAGACACTTATTTTGTTCCCGCTCACATCCATTATGTTTTATTTGGTGGAGCAATAATGGCAATTCTTTCGGGAATTTATTTTTGGTTCCCTAAGTTTAGTGGAAAAATGTACAGTGAACGTGAAGGAAAGCTTCATTTTTGGTTGATGATGATAGGGCAAAATGTAACTTTTTTCCCTATGCATTTCGTTGGATTAGATGGAATGCCTCGAAGAATATATACATATGCTGAGGGTATGGGATGGGATCTTTGGAATGCAGTTGCAACTGCAGGCGTATTTATACTAATTGCTGGATTTCTAGTAATGATAAACAACTTAGGAAGACATTGGAGAAATGGTCCTACAGCAACTAATGATCCCTGGGACGCAAGAACATTAGAATGGTCAATTTCTTCACCTCCCCCACATTACAACTTTGAAGAAATTCCAGTTGTTCGATCTCTTGATGATTGGTGGGAAACTAAATACGGGACTCACGAAAAAGCAGTTCCTGTAAGTGGATCATCAGATGATGCTCATAATAGTGATATCCATATGCCTCAACCATCATATTGGCCTGCTGTAACCTCTCTTGGATTGTTTGTAGGAGGTTATGGGATTGTATTCAACGACCTATTATTCCCATATTTATTTGCAGGTATAGGACTCCTTATTACAGTAATAGGAGTTTACGCATGGTCTCTAGAACCAGTTAACGATCCTGAATAACAAAGGTGCAAAAAATTGTCTACAGACGTACATAATAATAATACTCACGAAGATCACGATTATACAACTACGGGATTGAATCATCGAAAAATGTTAATGTGGGCTTTTTTAGGTTCAGATTGCATGTTTTTTGGAGCTTTAATTGCGACCTATTTAGTTTATCAAGGTAAAAGTTTAGTAGGACCATACCCCATTGATGTTTTTGATATTCCCGTTACATCTGTAAGTACATTTGTATTATTAATGAGTAGTATGAGCATGGTATTAGCATATGCAGCTTTGACACAAAATAAAATTAACGGCTTTAGGATTTGGATGGCATCAACAGCAATTATGGGAGCTACATTCATAGGATTTCAAGTATATGAATTCAGTAGCTTTTCAACTTTTCACGTTGATATTGAATCTTGTGCTGAACAAAAAGTAAAATACGGAAAATTTGACGATTATGAAGCTGAGTTGTGCTCTAATGCTAAAGAAGATCATGTGGAAACACATGACGGACTAAAACCTCAAACAAACTTGTTTGGAACCACCTTCTATACATTAACTGGGTTTCACGGTGCTCACGTCACATTGGGGATCGTTTGGATATTATCGTTGTTGTTTTTATCTTACAAAAAAGGAATGATTACACCAGAAAGACATCTAGATGTTGACTTGGCAGCTTTATATTGGCACTTTGTTGACGTAGTATGGATCGTGATTTTCACTGTAATTTATTTATTCGGAGTATTCCCATTCCCTGGATCTTAAAGGAACAATATGAGTAAAGAAGAAATACATCACCCAACCGCAAAACAATATTTCAGAATAGCAATGGTTTTAAGTGTAATTACAGCTATTGAAGTAGCTATATTTTACCTTGAATTCTTGGGTTATTGGATGGTTCCAATTTTAGTAGTGTTATCTACAGGAAAGTTTGCTTTAGTAGCTATGTATTACATGCATTTAAGATATGATCACAAATTATTTACTTATTTGTTTGTCACAGGAGTAGTCTTGGCTACAGTAGTGATTTTTGCAATCATCAGCCTTTTCAGTTTTGGCATTGGAAGATGGTAATCATTTTATTACCTACTAGTGATTAAAATTTGATTAATTCTGACTCTATTTGGTTACACTGGCACGGTCATATAGAAGTCGTATTGGGCTTAGGATTTCTCCAATTAGCTTACTTGTACTTCACAGGTCCTTACAGGAAAAAAAAATACCCTGAGATTCCAAATTCACCATATAGAAGTTTACTATTCACATTAGGAAATCTAATGATCTTCCTATCAATTTCTTCTCCAATACATGTTTTAAGTGATAATTTTCTATTTAGTGTTCATATGTTCCAGCATATAGTAATTACATTACTTTCACCTCCGCTATTAATACTTGGTACCCCCAGCTGGTTAATCTCACCAATATTTAATTCAAAAATAAGGCTCAATATATTTAAAATAATTTTTCATCCTTTAATTACCGTTATTTTCTTTAATTTAATTTTTTCTGTTTGGCATTTACCCGTTTTATACGAGTTATCTGTAAAATTTCATTGGATTCATGTATTTGAACATTTATTATTCATTCTTGCTGCAATCATGATGTGGTGGCCTCTATGTAGCCAAATCAAACAAATACCACAACTTCCATACCCATTACAAATGATTTATCTATTTGTAATGTCACTTGCTCAAATAATTGTTTTTGGGATTGTCACCTTTGCGCGTCAACCAATTTATCAACACTATATACAAGCTGAAAGAATCTTTGGGATTACTCCTTTACTAGATCAACAAATTGGTGGGATCATCATGAAAGTCGGCAGTGGATTTATGTTCTTATTCCTTATAGTCCTTGCATTCTATAAGTGGTATGATCAAGAAACGAATAAAAAGTAATTTTTATTAGGAGAAAAAAGTGAACAATTTCGTATTATCTATTTTAGTACCGCTAACATCTTTTATAGCAATAGCAATATATGCAATTGTCTTAGGGTACATTTTTTACCAGCTACACCATCACACTCCCTTTGGAACATGGGGAGTAATTGTTCTAGGGTTAGTATTATTAATTTTAACTCCTCTAATAGCATATTATCTAGAAAAACGTACTAATTAATAATTATTTTTGAAATTCAGTTTACTTATATTAATTTCCATAAGTTTAACAATATCATCTTGCATACCTGAACCTGAAATTCAGGGAAATGTTCTAAAAAACCATAATTCAATCCCCTTCAATGTAACAGCCCATAATGGGCAAAATATTAATTCATTAAATATGAATCATGACTTTTTTTTAATGACTTTTGTATTTACCGAATGCACTGATGTATGCCCCATAGTAGTTTCTCAGATAAAACAAGCTTTAGTTTTAAATTCTTCAGAAACTACAACTCCTGTAATTTTAATCAGTGTCGACCCTCAAAATGATAATAATGAATCAGTAAATGAATTCATAACAAAATGGGAACTTAGTTCTAATTGGTCATACATTTATGGCTCTCATAATTCTCTGGAAACTATTTGGGAAAATTATTTTATCAATCCAATTTCTTTATCAACTATTGAGGATTTGAGTAACAAACTAGCATCAAAAAACAAGATAATACATACTTCACCTGTTTATATTTTCAACAAAAATGGCAAGGCACAAGTAGTACACAACTCTCCGATTATTCCAAAAAAGTTGTTGAACGATATTAAAGCTGTATCAAGACAGTAAATTAGTGATTTAAAGCCTCTTTAGCAGAATCAACAATATTAGAAAATGCCTCAGGATCAGTAATAGCCAATTCAGATAATACTTTTCTATTGATTTCAATACCAGCTAAATTCAATCCATGAATCAATTTACTATAAGAAAGACCGTTATCTCTGGCTGCAGCGTTCAGTCTTACATTCCATAATCTTCGCATATCACCTTTCTTTTTCTTTCGATGATCATATGAATATTGAAGAGCATGAATTAAAGATTCATGAGCTCGTCTATATAGAGAATGTCTAACGCCTTGGTGGCCTTTAGTCATATTTAAAGTTTTCTTATGTCTTCGACGTCTTACTACGCCTGTTTTGACTCTTGTCACAATATATCTCCAGTTATTTAGGTAATAATTTTTTTAATCTCGGAACATCTGCACTACTTACAGGAATAGTAGATGAAAATTGCCTCTTTACTTTATTAGATTTTTTGCGCCTAAGATGACTTCGTAACCCTTTCATTCTTACTAATTTTCCTGATCCAGTTACTTTAAATCTTTTCGCGGCACCTTTATGAGTTTTAAGCTTTGGCACTTTCTAAATCCTTATTATTTGTTTCTTTCTTTATACTAGCCCCAGGAGATAAAATCATAGCTAAAAATCTTCCTTCAAATTTTGGAGGAGAGTCCAAAACAGCGTCATCCTGTAAATCTTCAGCCACACTTTTTAACAATTCCATTCCAATTTGGGGATGTTGCGCTTCTCTTCCACGAAAAATTATAGATACTTTTACTTTAGAACCCTCTAATAATAGTCTTTTTACCATCCTAGTCTTGGCTTGTCTGTCATGATCTCCAATCCTAGTCTTCATTCGCACTTCACGAAGCTGATTGTTAGATTTTGCTTTTGAAATTTTTCTGGCTTCTTTTTCTTTTCTAGTAGCTTCATATTTAAATTTCCCATAATTTAAAAATCTACAAACAGGCGGATTAGCACCAGGAGCGACTTCTACTAAATCTAATCCTTTGGAAGTAGCCATCTCTATCGCTTCATCAATTTTAATTTCACCTAATTGGTCACCTGTCTCATCTACAACTAATACTGAAGGAACTCGAATTTCTTGATTAACTCTATAATTTTTAGGTATTTTAATTCTCCTATCTTTTATTTAATAAGATAAAAAATATAGCACAGTAAACAGAATGCATCAATTGAAAAGTTTATTATTTCAAGTTTTACTGTCGATATACTTGGAAGCTATTTCAGATTTAATTCTATCAATCAATTTATAAATAGAAACAGGGCCCAAATCTTCTCCAGATCTTAGCCTGACACCTACTGTCTCAGCCTCTATTTCTCTATCTCCAACAATTAACATATAAGGAATTTTATTAATTTGAGCTTCTCGAATTTTTGAATTCATCCTTTCACTTCTGGAGTCAATAAGTACACGAACAGACTCGGATTGAAGTTGGTGTTGAATATTTTCGGCATATTCAATATGCCGATCAGCAATCGGAATTATTTGAACTTGAACTGGTGCTAGCCATAAAGGAAAAGCTCCACCGTAATGTTCAATCAAAATGCCCATAAATCTTTCTAGTGAACCAAAAATAGCTCGATGCACCATAAATGGTTGATGCTCTTTACCATCTTCAGCAATATAAGTTAAACCAAATCTTTGAGGTAAATTAAAATCAAATTGAATAGTAGTACACTGCCAATTACGGCCAATTGCATCTTTAATATTCACATCAATTTTAGGCCCATAAAAAGCTCCTCCACCCTCTTCGATTAAAAAATCTAAACCCCTGTTATTCAATGTGTTTTTTAGAGAGTTTTCTGCAATTTCCCATTGTTCGTTATTACCAACCGCTTTATCGGGTTTTGTGGATAAATTTAAAGAAAATTCCGAAAACCCAAATGCAGAAAGCATTTCAAAAGTCAAATCTAAAACCTGATCAATTTCAGATTCAATTTGATCTTCAGTACAGAAAATATGTGCATCATCTTGTGTAAAACCTCTGACTCTCATCATCCCATGAAGAGTGCCTCCTCGTTCATATCTATATACAGTGCCAAGTTCTCCAATTTTCATAGGTAAATCTCTGTAACTTCTCAAATTAGATTTGTAATACATGATATGAAATGGGCAATTCATAGGTTTCAAAAAATATTCGACGCCGTCTGACTCCATTTCTGGAAACATGTTTTCCTTAAAAAACTCTAAATGACCACTCGTATCCCATAAATTTGATTTTCCAATATTAGGGGTGTGAACTAAATCGTATCCACGTCGATAATGTTCTAGTCTCCAATAATCTTCAAAAATATTTCTAACTCTAGAGCCCTTGGGGTGCCAAACAATTAATCCCGAACCAATATCATCATTTATAGAGAATAAATCTAGCTGTTTACCTAATAATCTATGGTCTCGTTTCTGAGCTTCTTCAAGTAGAGTTAAATGGTTATTTAAGGCTTCCTCTGATTCAAATGCTGTCCCATATACTCTTTGTAACATGGGTCGTTTTTCGTCTCCTCTCCAATAAGCACCCGCAACATTTAATAATTTAAAGGCAAAAATCTTACCAGTAGATTCAACATGAGGGCCTGCACACAAGTCTTCAAAATCTCCGTGTTTAAAAGTGGAAAGAATCTCGTGATCAGGTATTCCAGAAATCACTTCAAGTTTTAATGGCTCATTTTTATTTAATTCAATCATTTTTTGGCGATCATATTCATTATAAATAAATTCATGGTCTTCTTTAATGATTTTTTTCATTTCTGTTTCAATTTTTTCCAAATCTTCTTCAGAAAATGGCACTTCAGAAAGAAAATCATAATAGAACCCATCTTCTGTAGGTGGGCCTATTGCTAATTTTGCTTCAGGAAACATTTTAGTAACTACATCTGCCATAACATGAGCAGCAGAATGTCGAATTCTGTATCTTAAATCTAATAATTCTTGGTCATTCATAAATTTACGTATCATTCCGTAGATTCATCCTCAAAACTAGAGAGGTATGAAAAGGTATGATTCGAGCCTATCATTCGGATATACTTTGGTCAACATATCAAAATACAGGAACAAATATTGAACAGATTATCTATAGACAAAGTTGGATTATATAGAAATAAAATACTGATCAGGTGGAATGATGGCAAAGAATGCACCTATGACAGTCGTGAATTAAGAATCAGTTGCCAATGTGCTGAGTGTGTAGAAGAATGGAGCAACAGAAAACTTCTAGATCCCGCTACTGTTCCAAACGATTTAGAAGTAGAGGATCACCTAATGATAGGAAACTATGCAATTCAATTCTTATGGAGTGATGGACACTTTACAGGAATTTTCCCATTCAACGTTTTGTATGAATTGTGCCCATAATTGAGACCTCACCCTGAGACTTTTTTATCTCAGGGTGAGAAAATCAACTATACAGGCTTAAATTTGGGAAGAGCTATCTCATCAGTAATGTCTTCAAAAACAACTTCCAAAGGCATGCCTATCTGTAATTTTTCTGGAGTTGGATCATCCATAACTATGTTGGTAGGCATAGTTGGACCTTCTTCTAACTCAACTATTGCTGTAACGTAAGGAGCTTCAAATCCTGGATGAGGAGCTCTACCTGTTTCGTATCCAACAATTGCAAAAGTATACAAAGTAGCTTTTCCTGAAGCTTTTATCCAATCTGTGTCTCTAGGATTGTCACAAGGTATAGCCCTACAAATATCAGTAGGGAAAAAATATGCTTCTTTACAACTATTACAATATCTTAGCCATAATTCTCCCTGTTTTGCCTTTTGCCAATAAACATCTGATTCCCCTTGAGGAACTGGAATTGGTTTGTTATATGCCATGATTATTATTCTCCTGTAATTAATCCACCGCTAAAACGGTAGTACCTGTAGATGATAAGGATCCACCAGTTCCGTTCACTAAAGCGATATTATGATCTTTAATTTGTCTGTCACCACATTCTCCTCGAAGTTGTCGAACAGCTTCAAGGATCAAAAACATTCCATACATACCTGAGTGAGTATGAGAAAGACCACCACCATTGGTATTCATAGCAAAGTCTCCGCCTGGTGCAGTCCTTTGATTAGCCACAAAATCGGCAGCCTCACCTGGCCCACAAAAACCCAAACTTTCTAAAGTAGTCATAACTGTGTATGTAAAAGAATCATATATCATAGCTAAGTCAATATCAGAATGAGTAATTCCTGCCATTTGCATAGCTTTGGGACCACTATTAACAGCATTAGTTCTAGTTAAGTCTGGCATTTGACTAATCATTCCATGAGTTTGTCCTTCTGCAGCACCTAAAATCCATACAGGTTTTTTGGCAGTATCTTTTGCTCTTTCAGCAGATGTAATTACAAATGCTCCTCCTGCATCAGTTACTAAACAACAATCTAACAAATGAAATGGCCAAGAAATCCAACGTGAATTGTGATAATCATCAAAACTCATAGGGTCTTTCATATAAGATTTAGGATGTTTTAATGCCCATTTTCTAGTAGCCACAGCAATTTCGGCCATCCCTTGTCTTGTTTTGTCTTCACCATACATATGCATATATCTTCGAGCAGCCATAGAATAAGCTACTGGCTGTCCAATAAACCCATAAGGAGTTTGATACTGAGGATCTGGATCTGAAGCATTCCCACCGGGCCTACTTCGCATACTTCTTCCTGCCTCACCGTGAGTGACTAATGCCACATCACAGTAGCCAGCGTCTATCGCTGCAATTGCATGAGCAATATGAATGATGAAAGAAGATCCTCCTACCGCAGTAGTATCTACAAAAGAAGGTT
>MDSW01012645.1_pt1 | contig 19226 bp, 10 predicted proteins | sample 811171 | NCBI WGS metagenome assembly MDSW01 (sample SAMN05326641, study PRJNA326480) | marine metagenome | isolation source: seawater | place: Atlantic Ocean: North West | collected 2012 | reverse complement strand
TCTGTGAAGAAGCGTCGAAGTTCTTCGATGTCTGTGATTTGACGTGATGATGTGACTTGGAACGCGGTGAGGAGAGCGGCAATCAATTGATAGTTGGTATCATAGGACTTGCGTAGGAACGCCACGTAGGTCTTGAACAGCGTGATGTTTCGAGGTACATCAGGGGTGGTCCCCATCAATCGGGGGTCTCTCGTCAGTTGTTCGCGGAACACCGTTCCAGCCCATGAAGGAGGGAGTAAAGGAACTGCCGCAGATGGACGATTTGCTTCGACTGCTCTGAATGTTTCTCTCCATAATTCATCGGGTCGAACTCCTTCCAAAGATAGAATCTGAACGATTGTTGCTTCAACGGTATCCCACATCCGGTCAACGAGTTTCTTCTGCTTGCCCTTCTTACCCTTCTTCTTCTTCTTTTGTGGGCCGGTGTCGAGCCTTTGTGCAACATTAGCAAGCCGATTGTAGAATGCGCCAAAGTAATCCTCCATGATAAGTCGTAGTGTGGGTACGTCCAACTTTCGGAGGACAGTTTGGGGTTGTATGAGTTGTAGCGACTGTACACCGTCAGGTGCGGGGTATGGCTCTGCTCTGATTTCAGCCATCGCTGATTGTACCGGTGTTTCCTGTCGTGCTTGCATCAAACGCTGCGCAATGGTTCCCGAATACCAACTGATTTCAAGTTCTTTCAAGTCCTGCTCGTACACCTTACGAATCTGTGAGTCGCCTGACAGAGAAAGGTAAGATGCTACAACGCCGCTCATGATTGTCGCTCTTTGCTCTGCAAGGAACTCAGCGACTTGCTTCTTTCCTTTGCCACCGGTTGTGTAGAACATGTTTGCTGCGGAGGGCGCAATTGTATCGTCAATTGTGTTGTACTCTTTGGAGAAGCGATTAAACGTAATCTTGGTGGAATTGAGTACAAGTTGCAAATACGATTCCATTTCAAAGTAAGCGTCAATCAAAATACGGCTCGCAAGAATGAGAGCAGGAGAGGAGTTTGCGGAAGTCAATGCTACTTCGTCGTCGTCACTCGCATCCCAATCTGCCGAAAAGATTTGCTGGTCTCGGTTTCTATCGGGGATTCCGAAGTTCAATTCATAGATGATTTCTCCACCAAGTCCTATGGGGTCGCTGTTTGTAGCGTCCATTCCTTCAGGGAACTCGTACTCGTAACCACTTTGCTGTAAGATGTACCTTCCGGCTCCGTCTATTGCGGTCACAAGCCACTCTCCGTCAGGAGACCACCCCTCTTCTATTTCACCGTCGACCTCAAACTCATAGTTGGGGTGACGAAGCCAATTCCAAAGTTCAGGTTGCAGTCCGTTGATGACATCCTGCCCACTATCGTCGCTGTTGTTGTCCGGCACCTTGTTTTCATCAAACAAACGTTGGTAGTAGATAGTACCGGGGTCGAACGTAACAGTCTTGCCGATGTATGGGTCTGCGGCACCAATGCCTTCTAAGAAACGCATGAACTCGTCACATGCGCCGTATATGTTCATCGAAGTACCGTCGGTGTAGTTGAGACCATTCAAGAATGCGTCGGTATTGGGTGGGCCTCCTCCGTCAAAGTTGAATGAATTGGCTCTTGCTTCTGTGAGACCTTGTCTGCGTGTTGTAAATGTCGCACGCATTGCGTCTTGGCAAACCGCTCGGCGGATGGCACTTCTATCTGCGTTACTCATGTTTCCAAAGTCAGAAGAAGTGATGATTGCATGGGCCCATGAGATGAAGAACATGTTGATTTCTTGTGCTCTGAACACGTCAGGTACAGGGCCACCGTATGCCCTTGATGCAACGGCGTCAAAGATTGGACGAACCGCTCCGTCTGTATTTGCGTCTTCAAACCAAGGTGCACGATACAGGGACCTTGCTTCTCCGGACGGAGACAACTTACGGTTGTCATCATCGTTTGCGTTGATGAGAAGTTTGTTGAACAACTCGGGGATGCGACCACCTTTCTGATTGTTGGGATTGCCAGCGAAGTACTTACGAAGCGATGTTGGCCAAGCGGTCGTGAACGGCACTATCGACATGATTGCAGTACCAAGAGAAGGAAGGAAGAACATCATTCCGGGGTCAGAACGGTTGAGAATTGAGTCGAAGAAATCCGATTGTATGGGCATACTTCCTGAACCCACCATGAGACCGGCATTTGTGAAATTGATGAATTGGTCGTACACCGATGCTCTTTCAGCGTACATGCGTGGGTCTTCTCCGCGAGGAGAGAGGAATGACGGACGGGCAAATCCAAGTGCCAATTGGGTGGGGTCTACTGCTGGGTCCCCTACAAGACCGCTCAGACGGTATTCACCGTAGACGTGATACTCAAGCAGGTCAAGGATGCGCATGTTGCCTTCGCCAACATTGTCTCGGAACATGTTGTAGCGATTCGCGATGAACGGCTCCAATGACTTCTTTGCGACGTTAGCGAACTTCTTGTCATTGTCATTGAGAATGTTCTTCACTTGGCCGTCACGCTTGGTGACATCGCCGATGAAGACCGGCCGCGCCTTACGATATTCACCCTTGTCCGACATCGCCCTCATGCTCCGATGGGGCATCTGACGAAAAAGGAGCCGCCATAATCCCCATCGACGGTAACCCTGAACTCAATACTCGTTACCATGACGCCGCTGTTTTTGATGATGTTCATTTCCTCTGCTGAGTACTGAATCGTAGCGACGCCATTGCTGTTTGTCGTGTCGACCTTGACCGAGTCCAACTCAAGGCCGTCTACCTTTGGAGAGACTCGAACTGTATGTCCTGACTCGGTTTGATGAAGTTGTACCTCAATGCCGAGTGCCGAAGTGCTGAGTGTCATCCCCAAGTCGTATGTGTTGCCGGGGGCAACTCTCAACATGTCGGACACCATTGTAGTAGCGGAAGGTTGCGAGAACTCGATTGAGCGTGCAATACCAAGATTGGTTCCGCCACCATATGCTCTGCTGCGATTGTTAACGTTGTAGATGTATAGTCCAAAGGCTGCTGCTGCAAGTGCTCCCCATCGTTGACGCATACCTTTCGACATGCGTGTTCTTTTCGGTTTTAGGCCGTCATAGGGGTCGTATTTCGTCATCTTTTCACCTCCTCAAAACTCGTTGAACCTCTTCGGTCCTGACAACGCCACAGGGTTCGGGTTGAAGAAGGAACCGACTCCTTCGATTTGTTCTACTTCTTTAACGGCTTCGTAAATGTTGCGAAGTGCAAACAGCATTGCAAACGAGATTGATGCCAACTCAATGTTATTCCAAGAGCGTCGAGAGAGACCGAAAGTCACCCTTTTTCCACGCTTTTCGAGAAGTTCACGAGCGAGAGAGAACGCAACAGCAGATGCGGACAAGGCGTCAATACGAGCCCACGTGGAGTCTTTCAATCCGAAGATTCCGATGTCGTGCCCTGCCATTCAATCACCTCATGCGTAGATAACGAAATACCCACCGTACAATTTGCTTCCTGTTTTTATTTGGAATGCCTCTACAACGAGCCCCGAACCGGTCAGGGTACTAACGTCACCCAGCGACAAAGAACTTTGGTCAGAGTAGTCTTTGACTGCCAAATGAATCCCTTTTGTCATTGCAGAACTCAACTTCTTCCCTGTTTGAATTGACACCTTTTTCCCGCTACCGGCAGTCATGTCGAGTGCTTTCGCCACCAATGCGGAGATTCCTTTGCGGTCGAGGTACAGCGCTTTTTTGCTGCGGTCAAGGACTTCTTCCAATTTTTTATCGGTCATCTTACCGATGTTGCGTTTGTAATCGTCTTTGCGAACATAGTAGACTGTTATCCGAGACCCCATTCAATCACCTCAATCAATCAACCATGCCAAGCCGTCACGCATTCCAATCTTCATCGAACCGCCTTTGATGACAATCATCGGTTCACCGTTTTCAGGCATTGTAGCATACATCATCGGGAAGTTCCCGTCCTTGCTGTCTTCGTTCGTGTGGTGAATGTACTTTTGTTCGTCGTCGCCGGTTTCCTTTGGAGACATGTACCCGATGGACCAACAAGGACCAAGAGCATACCAAACATCGCCGACGTCAATCGTCTCTGATTTGACAGATACCGGCTCTTTACCGCCGTGGAACTTCTTGTACTTGTCTTTGGCACGCTTCAACTTCTTCGATGGAGCGGGGTTTTTCTTTGGAGGAGACTTCATTTTGATAGCGTCTGCCGAAGCAATAATGCTGATGGTTGCAGTTCCTTGGATGACTTCGTAGTCCATCTTCACATTCGCAACTGCATTGCCGCCGAGTTTTCTCGCGTTGTCAGAGAGTTCTTTCTGCATGGAAGCGACTCCCATAGCCAATCTTTTCTCCGCCATAGATGTACGGCCACCGATTAGGCCACGGTAGATGCTCTGTACTGCTTCACCAACATCCTTGACGATGTCTCTGCCAATGACAACTTCAGAGAAGATGGCACCGAGATTCTTCGTCATTCCTTTTGGTTCGCCGGAGTAGATGGGGAGAATATCGGCTGACGGGTTGCCCTTTGGAGCAATCTTCTTTCGAGCGGCTTTACCGTAGTGTTTCTCAACAAGACGCAACGTGACGGCATACCGTTGACCAGCATCAGGGAACTCTGCACGCATCTTGGTATTGCCCATCATACGGTCGACGAACTTCTTTGATGGTTCCTTGCGTCCGTTCTTCTTGCGAGGCTTTGGTAGTGGATTGGGTAATGGCATTGGTGCATAGCCTTGACAGAACCAATCGGGGAGTACGAATACCTTGGAGCCTTTCTTCTTGCTCCACAAATGGCATGTGTTGGTCTTTGAGCAGTAGTGTGCGCAGTTTCCACAGTTCTTGCCATCAGGTCCGGGTTGCTTGACAATCTTGGTGCCCTTGATGCTCTCTTCGGCTTGCATTGCACCCAAAAGGAAACGTGCGTGGTGGCTCAACTTCTTGCTTGGTAGTGCAAGTGCTTGTTTGATTGAAACCCACTTGTATTCGTCGTGTTCTTCTGAAATCTTGACCTTAGCGCCTTTCTTTGGTGCGCCAACAAAGCCGTGATACACTTTCTTCATGTCATGGTCAATGTGCGGTGGAAGCACTTTCGTGATACGAACATCAAGCCCTGCTTCTTCTTTGGTTTCGATAAGAGCGGCCTCTTTCGGTGTCTCTCCTTCTTCCAACTTACCACCGGGCAATTCGTACATGCCGTGGAAGGATGTTTCGTGGATTGAACGGCGAAGGAGTAGAATCTTCTTGTCGGAGCCGCGTTGTACGATACATCCTGCGGCTTCACGGTATCCGGGTGGGTTCAACAACATTCTCCCTGCTTTGTCGAATGGAACTCCGCCAATGACTTTGTGAACTTCTCCTTTGGTGTCATCTCGTTTTTCGGCGTGAACGCATTTGCGACAGACGCCTCTGCCGTCAAGAGCGTCTTCAAACTCTTTTTGACCACATCTCTTGCACTTTACCATTTTCACTTTCTCACGCTTGGCGTCAATTTTCTTTTGACGGCGGGCATAAGCGGCGGCCTGTCCTTCGGGTGAAGGCATAAAGACGCCTCTATCTGCGTAATCGGTGGGAGCCAAATCGTATGAACTGCCGATTTCCCATTTGGGACCGTAGCCTCCGGGGTTGTCACGCACACCGAGACGGTCACGCAGGTCATACACTCCAATGATACCCAATTTGAAGGCCATGTCGCGGTTGTCTTTCAAATCGTCAAAGAAGTAATGCACGTCATATTGTCCTTGCAAATTGCGCATGACGTTGTACTTGAATACGGGTGTTTTGTGTTGCTTGTTAGGCTTCATGAAGACGAGTGGTTGGCCACTCTTGTAGTCGTTGAATACGGGGAATCCTGTTTCTTTGAGATGTTCAATTGTTGGATTGATGTAGGTGTTTGGTCTACCTGTTAGGTACGCAATCGTATAGCCATCTCGCACAAGCGCATTGATGTAGTCGAGAGCACCGGGTGTTGGTGTATCAATTCTGAATTGCTTTGGGCTGTTGAAGAAGTCCATGAATGCCTTCTTTCCTTTCGGGTAATCCGAAGGCTTCCTGTCTCCTGTGTATGGCCCTGATGGTGAAAGTCCTGCTCGACGCGCATTCTTTTCCCGTTGTGATGAATTGAAAATTGTGTCGTCAATGTCAAAGATTGCCATCTTGGTCCTGTGTATTCCTGTTTGTAGATTTGCTGCCACAGGATAAACAGTTGGTCCGGGGTTGGAACGAGTGGTCTTCAATGAACGCCCGCACACCATACATGTACTGAGGTGGTTCGGGTTACGGTAATTGCATGATGGACACTCAGTCAAGCCACTTCACCTCTTTCCCGTTAAGTCGTGGGGCGAAAGCGTCACGCCCCATTGGTCTCGTGACGGGTCGGCTTGTGCTTGTTGTAGGTGCTGCTGCACCACTTTCGCTCCATTGAATGGCAGGCGCTCCTGTTGTGTTCCTTGCACGTCTATCAGAGACGGGTACTGTCTGCGCTGCTCCGAATGCTGGTAGGTGTCCTGAGCCGCGCCTAAATGGTTTGGAGTCGTATTGGGCGTGGTGTTGGTCTGTCATTTTCTCCAAGTCTCGCATTTCTGCAAGCAACTCTTGTGTAGCGTCATAATCGCCGGGGTAAATTGCATGTCCTCTCTTGATGTAGCCGTGACGGTCGATAATTGAAACCGCTTTTTGGGCCGAAACCTCTCCAATCAAATCGCCCCTTGCGTTGTACACGTCAAGCATGTTGCTTGGGTTGAATAGAGCATATTCTCCCGTACCTGCGCCATAATCGGAACTTCTCATCCCGAACTTGTTTGGACTGTCATCATATTCGTAATCACTCTCGCCGGTAAGACGTGAAAGCGCCGGTAGATTGGCCCCGCTCTTTGCGTATGCAAGGTCCTGTTCTGAAACGCCCATCATGTAGCGCACATACGCATCGTTTGTCAGTTCTTCAGGAGTGGCGAATGTCGGCTTTTCAATCGCGACGGCTTCTTGAACGCCTTTCAGCAATGCTGCTTCGTAGCGTTGCCTTGCTTGTTTCGCTCGACCTTTTCCAAGTCCTTTGAGCATTCGTTTGACTGAATCTACGGGGAGTTGCCCTTTGATTGCACGGTCGTACATTTTTTTCGTGATGCCTCCGTTTTTGGGGCCTAACGTACGCAATGTGTTCAAAGCGATACCATTTGCAATTACGTGCAGTTGGTATGCTTGGTCTTCAGGTGTTTTCGGCACAACATAGTCGGGAGCAAACTCCTTTTCCAACTCCATCTTCCTTTGCATGAGTTGATTGCGAACTTCGGAACCGGGGGTTCGTAGTGCTATTTTGAACATCTCGTTTGAAATCTTTTTGTCGTACGCTGCTTGCTCTTCACGTTCTTTTCTCTCACGTTCCAAGTTCGCTCGGTTCTTTTGGAACCGCATCTGTTTCGTTTCAAGGTCCGCAAAGAGGCCAGCCCTTGTCTTCTCGAGTTGAGCATCTCTCACTTGCTGGTCGAGTTGGTCCATGAATGCGGATGCTTTACCCATCCCTCGGCCGGAGAATGTCATGTTCTTGATGCGGGTGAGTTCGCGTTGTTGTGCACGTTCCTCCGCTTCTTGTGCTTCATAGAACATGTCGCGCTGACGCAAAAGCCGACGGCGTTCTGCTTCTCGTGGAGATACTGCTTCTGCAATCAGGTCCTCACGACGCATTTGTGTTTCCGTGTCTCCTCCGAATCCGATGTTGGCGTCAACGAGACTCTTGAGGTATGAGTCTGCGATGTCCAATGGTGGAGGGTCTACATTGACAGGGAATGCACCAAACAATTCTGCAACAATGCCGAGACACTTGTCCATTACCTTCTCGAAAGCACGCATGGAAGCGTGTGGGTCGATAGGAGATAAGTCAGTAGCCGCAGACTGTCGCAATGCGTTACGGGCTGCTGCGGTCTGTTGAAAGTTGTCTGCGATGTCAAACGCTGCAAGGTACAGTTGAGGGGAGATGTTGTCTCCTCTCTCGCCGTCACTACGCATGTCGTCAAGCGCTGCTTCGAGTTTCGGCCCAACACTACCATACTCTTCTTGCATACTGTTGGTGAACCCGATGAGGTCTGTAAGTAGGTTGATGCGAGACTCGTTCATGTCCAAGTCCACGTCACTCTGAGTGAACAACTGCATTCCGGACAGGGCTGCTCGAGCCATGTTTTCTGTTATTTGAATGTCGTTCATGAATGAGCGGTGGCGCCCAAGAATGTCTTGTACGATGTACACAGGGTGATTCATCAGGTCTGTACGTAGTACGTCTCCGCTAACATCTGCGTATGGGTCTTCGGGCAGGTTCTCCGCTACGAAGTTGATGTATTCTTCTTCGTGTCGAGTCAGACGGGATACTGCTGTGTTCACTTCGTTCATCAGACGAAGGAATCCTTGGCGAGTCCCGCGTGTCGCATCTTGAATACTTTCACGTTCAAGCAAACGTTGGATGCGTTGGTTTGCGGTAGCCGCTTGCTTTGCTTCCTCCAAGTCAACGATTGACTTGCGTACTGCTTCGCGGAATGTACCGCGGATTGCATTTGTCAGCGATTCAAGGAGCATATTGGAAGGAGCGTTGTCTCCAAACTTCCGAATGAGCATGTTGTTGCGGTCTTCGATGTTTCTCTTTACTTGACGGATTACGTCTCTGTCGAGAGATTCTTCTCCGCTACCTCTGACAGCCTGACCTACTATGTCGCGGAATGATGAATCTACATCGAAGGAGCGGGGTCCGGCTGTGAATGCTCTGTGGTTCGGGTTGTCAAGTACTTCATCTTCATCAAGAAGGCCGAGGCCGAGCGCACCTGCAAGGCCGTTTGCTTCATCATTGAGGAACTCGGCAAGTAGTTGGTTGATGACGATTTCTTGGATGAGGTCGCCGTCCACTATGTTGTTATCGTGCCATTCTCCGAGGCGATTGATGAAGTCCTCTTGTTCTCTTCGGATTGCTTGTGTTCTTCTTCCTTGTGCGCGGCCGAGAAGATTTGCAATAAGGTCGCCGAGATTCTCTTGGATTGGTTCGATGTCTGTGTCCAAGTTGGCAACACACCACATCAACAAGTGAATGACAAACGTGACTTGCTCAGGAGTCGGCTCTTGTCCTCTCTCTTTGCATCGGGTGATTGCGAGTTGCATGATGTGGAGAATCGAAAGTCGGTTAGGCGTACTACCATCAAGGCCGTAATCTGCCCTACGGTTTCCAAGGATATGAACAAACTTAACGATACGTGCGTCGCCAGCACCGGCGTGCGTTGTAGGATTCGGTTGCAATTCATTGAACGCCTCACGTGCTGCGTTTCTTGTATTGCGGCTGTTGTTGTTGGGAATGATAGCAGCACCCAATGCACCGTGGTGTCTGTCGTGCGTGTATGACCTAATCGGGTTTCTATTGTCGTCCAAACCGTTGACGTCGATTGCCATATGCAAGGCGACTGAAGCAGCATAGGCTCTGTCTCCTACTGTGTTGTCGTCAAGTCCATCTTCTGCCTCATTGACCTGAGTGTACACCAAATCATTGAGAGAAATGCCGGTAGTAAACATCGAATTGATGAGTTCTCGGATACGGGGGGTAAAGTTGTTGATGACGTTACCAAGGTTTGTTGGTGGTGTGAGTTGAATGCGTGAGGCCATGTTCGGAGGCAATGTGTTGAGGTTTGGTTGGAAGAAGGGCGATACTGCGCCTATTGCATCTCCGGCCCCTGCAAATGCGTTAACTCCCGCACCATCAGTTCGGATGATTTGGTCAGAGTTCTCTGACATGATTTCCATCATCGCCATGATGAGGTGCTCAGGCCAACGGTGAGGTCGAGGTTTCAGGCCGCCAATATTGACTTCCATTGCGGCAACTAACGGGAGATTTTCGAAGTTACCTGCACTCATAATCGAAGTCGGCCCTGCTTGCTGAATGTCGTTGATGACATTGTTGAGGTCACGAACTGCATTCTGTTCTGCATCACTCATAGGGCCTGTTGGCATTGCGCCGCCGGCCCCGAGAATATTTCGAAGGTTAGACATTGGTGCTGTCCAAAACCTACCCGCTGCGACGAGAACTTCTCCGAAGTTTCCGGCGCGTAGGGAGCGCATGATTGTGTCAGGGTTAACAACTCGACCGAAGTCAACAGGTCTGTTGTTAACACGAGCAACAGGGAATACGATGTTTCCTTCTGCGTCTGTTGGCGCTTGCTCCTGAATGCGAGCAGGGAGTTCCTGAATGACGTTACCTTCGTTGTCGGTGGAATAGCGAGGAGGCTCTCCCACTTGGTACATGAATAGTTCTGCGCGACTACCGCCGGTCAGGCGGTCGGGAATAGGAAGTAATGCGTATTGCAGTTGCGGGTAGATGAAACCGGGGTGAGCGATGAGTGCTTCGTTGCGTCCGTTGTAGAAGTCTGCGGGAGAAGTAGCGAGACGGGCAACGAGCGTGTTGTATTGGCGCTCGAGTCCTTCTTTCAGTTCATTCTTGTTCAACTTCAATCCTCTCTTGATTCTTGTACCAAGGCCGGTCGAAACGTAAGCGGAGCGGTCAAACTCTCCGTTGTCAATGAGGCGCTTCATGTGTGGAAGTAGTGTGAGGTTGATGTAGCGGAGAAGTGCACGGTTGGCTTCGATTGCAATCAAGTACGGTTGCAATACATTGGTTCTGAACGCCTCAAACTGTTGTTGGGATGCAGGGAAATCATGCGGTACGCTGTATTCGTTTGCTTCGTCGATGTACCGTTGAACTTCTGCGATGATTTGGTCATCAAGTACACGGCTTCCTTCACCGAGAACACGCGCCATACGAAGGCCGGATGGGGTCTGACGAAGGCCGACAGGGTTGGAACGAACACTCATTCGTGGGTCTGCGCGGACGAATGATTTCAGAATACGCCCGCCTCTTGGTGTTGACAAGGTGTGACGGGAGCGTTGTGAGAGCATCTTTGTCAGTAGATGTACAGCGACGTTTGTTCCGTGATTCGCTTCAACTGCTTGAACGATTGATGGTGAGAGACCTTCGGGCGTAACAACGCGGGAGCGGAATTGAGTGATGTGCTTTTGTGGTTGAGCAGATGGTTTGAATGCGTACGAGGGGGCAGGATTGGAACGAGGTCTCTCTCCGATAACAACTTCACCAATCATACCGGAAGCAACTTGTGTTACGTCGGTCGGCTGTCCTGTGGTGGCGTCCTGCAAGGTGTAATTGTCACTACCTGAATGAGACATGACCCATTCATGGACCTTCAGGGCTGTTGCGCCCTTGATGTTTGCAGGAACCTTAACTAACATCTATGCTCACCTCAGAGTCCGTACTTCGGGTCGAGAATGAGGTACGGTTGTTCTCCCTCAGCCGTAGCATAAACGTAGTCCTTCGGGGCAGGAGGGAGTTCACCCTTGAGGACAGGATTGACGTACACGTTGCCAAGTGAATTGTTGTCAAGAACTGACGTTGCAGAGATGTATGCAAGAGGCAATGCGATGATTCCACCTACTAATGCCCCTCGTGTGAATTGCTCCTTTGCGCTGAGATTTGATTTGAATCCCATCGTGTAGGACGTGACGTTTTTGTCTACGATGTTCAGTAATCCGCTGATGCCCGCTAACGCACCTGCAAATACGGAAGTCAACATCAAGTCTTGTGGTGTCGTTTGTTTGATTGTATCCATGAATCCCATTTATCTCACGCTCCTGCCTTCTTTCGGTCTTTGGCCAATTGGCGGTAGAATGTACCGCGGGTCGGCTTGTGAATCTTGAAGCGAACAGGGTCTCCCTTTGTGTTGGCTAATTTCGGGTAGCCGTACACGCTAAGGAACTTCGCCCATGCTTGTTGTTGCTTCTTTGAGGTCTTTCTCATTGGCATAAGAGTTCGAATGGTCTTGCCCTCGACTTCCACGTTCACGGCACGGAAGTCTTTCGATGGAATCTTGATGACATACGGGACCTTCTTTCCTGTCTTCTTGTCAACGCCTGTGTGCATGTATGAACCGAATGCGTCGGTGATACCTGCTTTGCGTTCTGCGCCTGTGTCTCCTTGTGACTTGACGGTCGACTTTCCTTTTGGACGAGACTTACCGGTCTTCTTATCGACGCCGGGTGCGCCCTTCGTCTTCACGTTCAACTGTGTACGAGGTAGAATCTCGATGTGGTATTGCTTGCCACGGCCGAGTGAAAGTGCTCCGGACTTGCGTCCTTTGCGTCCCGGTGCGGGATTTCGCTTGATTGTATGCCTTGGCTCGAACTTCACGCCGGGTTCTTGAATCGCATCGGGGTTGCGTCCTTTTTCGGTGTATCCGTCGTGTCCCAATGCGGCAAGTCGTAGTTGAACCGTCCTATCTGTAATTGGCGTAAAGTCGGGGTAGGTTGGTTCGTTTTGGTCCCACTTACCCGTTTTGGAGTAGGTGCCTTTGACACCGTGTGTGCGCATGACACCATTGTCATTGAAGAACGTTCTCCATAGGTCATTTCTGGAAAGATACTGCGTGTATGACTCTCCGGGTCTCAAGACCCATTCCAAATCTCTCCAATCGACATCATACTTTGGTCCGGTGTGACCGGGGTTCTTCTTTGGCGCAGGGTTTCGGCGACTACGTCGGCCCCCTCCGCCGCCTTTTCCTTTACCGCCACCGTCAGAACGAGTCTTGTCCTTCTGTTGTTCGCGGTTCTCGGCATCGCGGACACGCTCATCGAATCCACCACGTGACCGTGGAACCATTGATGCGGCGGTGCGTGCTGTCGATTCAAATTGTGACCAAGGCATGTAAGAGAACTTGTTGTTGCCCGAACTCAACTTTGTGAACACACCAATCGGCTTCGGGTATGTGTAAGACAGAACTTCGATGAGTTGTGCTTCGTTGGCGACTTTGAATTGCTTGCCGCCGTCGCGCACATTCTCGACTTTCCCGTCGTTGAGAATCCAACGCCATCCGTTGTTGATGTAAAGGTGAAGTGGCTCTTGACCGATGAACCGAGAAGACACCCCGTCAAACAATCCTTTGTAGCCAACCTGTGGAACGAACTTGTACGGGTATCCAAACAGCGTGTCGAGGATGGAACGGCACAAGCGAGTGTCTCCGGAGTTGTATGCGTTGCCGAGACGAGCCATGAGGTCGTATGCACCCATCGGGTCGCCGTCATGGTCGGTTGTTTGCATTGCGTATGCTTGTCCGTGATTGTTTAGGCCGCGCATTACTTCGTGAATAATTTCAACTTCGTCGGATTCAAGTGGCACGTAGTTGGCCATGAACTCGTCATACAGGCGAGTACCTTCGTCACGGTGAACAAGGTTCAGAGAGTAGAAGTTGTATTCGCGTAGACGCATTGAGTTGATGATGTCAATGGCAAGGCGGAACATCTTGTCGTGCTTGACGTTGCGTGGGTCCTTTACACCGGTTGGTCCGGGTTGGATTCCACCTGTCATCAGGTCGTAGACAATGTTTCCTTTCGCAATTTCATCGACAGAGTTGACGTCCTTAGTGTTCAAAAGACGCTGAGTGAATGCGACGTGTCCGGGGTCCTGTTCCCATTCCTTACAGAATTGGTAGATGGACAACTTCTCTTCCGCAGACACTTCTGCGGATAGTTCTGCGCCCACGTCTTGCATGTCCATGTTGTTGATGTAGTCGGCCCACATTCGTGCTGTGATGAGATTGGAGTGTGGTCCGGCCCTGAACGTACCTCGGTCAATACCGAATGCGTTGAATGCAGAAGCGAACTTGGAAACCAGCCCGGCTCGCTTACCAAAACCGACGCTCGGAAGTCGAAGTGCTTGCCACGAGCCAGCGCCAAGGCCACCTACAACAGAAGTGACACGGCCGACACCACGAGAAAGGGCGCCCGGATTGGTCGCAATGCCCATGCTTTCCTGCATGTCTTCGGCGAAGTTTTCCAATTCATCTTGTGTGATGTCGTCTGCGAATTGGTCTTTCATAGGTGCATCGTCGGTACCATCGAATGTTGTCTGCATCTTTACGGCGGTTGCGCCGGAAGGGGCCTTTGCACGTAGGACGTTGCCCGAACCGTTTCGACGGACTTCGTAGGTGTTCGACGAGAATGAATCTCCTGTGACCGGGTCTTTGAAATTGATTGATTGCATGTTTAACCTCTCCCCTTATGGAACGCGAATACGCTTGATGACTTTACGCTTCCCCTCCGTTTGCAATTTTCCATGCAAGCCATAATCCGATGCCACCAAAGGCAAGTGTGCCGATTCCAAGGGTCACACCTGCTCTCTTGATGAAAGACCCAACAGGCGAAAAGCCGGGTGGGTACTTCGCTTCGGAACTGCCGGAGGGAATGTTTGCGTCAATTGCGCCTGACGCTGCCTTGTTCTTGTACATCTGTGAGTAGTGGTCGATGGTGTTGCGAATTGCGGATTTCGACGACTCGTACAACTTTTGGTCACCACCAAAGGCGTTGATGTTGATACTGTTGAGTTGTTCGCGCAGAATTGCTTCGTCAGCAGGTGAAATGAATCCTTGTGCGGAAGCAATCTCAAGATTGGCGTTCAATGTGTCAACAGTCACGCTGTCAATGTTAAGTGGGTCTGTGTTGGGGTCTACTTTTTTCATTTGGGTGCTGACGCTTTCTTCAACACTACCAAGGCCCCTGATGCTCATAGCGACATCAGGGGCGTCCCGAAAAGGTGAGCGGTTTGTCGGATTTTCTTTCTGATGTTCATGGTACCTTCGTTTCGGTACCGAACCGAAGCCGTACGTCTTTTGTGAAGCAGGGCGTCTCGGTGAGGAGAAGTTGCCACCGGACAATGCAGAGCGATACTGTACACTTTCTCTCATTTGTGCCAGCGGTGCAAGAATCTGCTCAAACACACGGAGGTGTTGTTGCATGATTGCTTTGTCGTATGACATCGGGTCCGACTTGATTTTGGCAAGTTGCTCCGTTGCCTTTGTCGAGTGCATGTTGACTACATCCATTTCATGTTTGGACAAAGAGTCAGCGTTCATCTTCAATACAGAGACGGTGTTCAGCAGTTCGATTTCCTTCTGTGAAACAAGGTTGGAAAGAGACGATTGAAGGAGTGCAGATTTCCTTTGCTCGAGCATAGATGAGATGCTGTTGAGTGAGGTCATTGCCTTCATCTTCGAAGTTTGGGCATTTGACGGAGATGGGTTCTGCTTGTAAGCCACTTCAATGGATTCAAGTGTGTTCGCCATCATTCGGTCGATGTTGTCTTTGTCGGGTTGATTGATGATGATTTTACCGTACTGACTACCGATTTCTTCAATCCTCATTGCTACTTCAGAGAGTGTGTTACTCCACGCTGAGGAATCAAGCATTGACATTTGTCCGCCAACTGAGCCGAGGTTGGATTGCTTGGACATGTTGGTTTGTACTTCTTTGATTGCGAGCCGGACTTGATACAGGGATTGTTGCGCGGTGTTTTCTAATTCAGAGGTTGTAGCGTTAGGTGCAACGGTCGACCTTTCAAGTAGCATGTTGAACTTGTTGACCTCTGCCTGAATAGGGTTCAGTAAGTCAGTTCCCATGTATCGGGAAAGGTCTGCGGCGCGCAGCATGTCTTCGACTTGACTGTCGTATTGTTGTGCAATTCGGTTCGATGTTGTAGGTTCAATTGGCATTCGGCTCACTCCATGCGTAGATGTATCTCTATTTGTGTCATTCGGGGTTGGCGTCCTTCCGGACTTGTTTCAACCATCCCCCCAAACGGAATGGTGTTCTCAGTACTTCTCCGACGACGGAGGGTACGTTTCTGATTGTACCTGCTACACCTTTGGCAGCAAAGGGCGCCGCGTTGATTGCAAGTGTGCTGACAAGCACAAGTACGCTCAAAGCGACACCGGTTTTCAGAATGTCTTCAACGGACAAGTCACCGATAGCGTCTGCTACGCCCGTGACTGCTCCTGTTACTGAACCGAGTTGGCCATCCAACTCATCGGTACGGGGACCGCTCAACCCATGCGGCGACGGTCCCCTTGACGAAAAGGTCGGCTCACTCCATTGATGAGCGTCACTTCCATCGGGTTCCCTCGTCCGGTAGCGCGGGAATACATGGTGCCCATGTTCCCTACTTGCAAGCGTTCAACCGGAGCAGGGCGAATCTCTTCGTTGCTCTCAGGTATTACACCCGCAAACCATCCGAGGGAGGGGTTTGTCGGTTTGCCATTCATGACATAAACCTCCTCGATTTCATCGAAATTGTCGTATTGTACACCGGGGGGTGAAGGCAACCTGTGTGATGGCCCTCCCCCGAGATTGGTGATATGGTCGGCGCTGTATTTGTTGGTCACGTCTTCAAAAATTGGGGCGCTACCAAGTCCTGAAATGCGTTGAGTCTTACCAACAGGGATGAGAGTGTTGCGTCGAATCACGCTGTCAGAAACCAACGTGCCTTTTTTGCCAAAGGGCCACAGGTCGAAAAGACCTGAGAACAGTCCTTTTTTCTTCGGTGGTTTCGAATCTTCGACGTTGTCTTTTCGGTCTTGGTCTACAACTGCTGCTGTGTTAATGATTGCATCATTGTCGGTGTCGTTTGCCACGAGCACTTCAGACGGTTTGAGTCCCTTTGCGAGCATGTCGAGTTGGTATTGAATCTCTTCATCGAGGTTCATCTCTTGCTCGATTGTCTGCAAGTACGCAGTCTTTGTCGTCAGGTATGTCTTTGTTCCTGTCTTCAGGGACTTTGATGTCAAATATGGTTCCCCATTTGCGTCAATTTCAAAGTCGAGGACAGGACCGACCCATGTCTTTGGAATCTTAATGATTGCAATCGAATATGGGAACTCGTACACTTCACCGCTTGCCTCAAGCCTGTAATGTGTGGAACGAGATGGTGATTGATTTTTCAGCGGTGTTAATTGAGTGCCGTCCGGTAACTTCCCACCTGTTCCTACAATGTCAAACCATGAAGCGGCGAGTTCTACGCCGAACACATTCTTCCAAGCCTCTTTGACTTCGCTTTCACCTGCGCTCTTGGCACTATCAAGAAGAACGTCTGCGGTAATCACGCGTGACACTTTCAGCATGTCACCACGCTGTGTTCCTGCAAGGTTTTCGTCACTTCTGTCAATGTCATACAACTCAGAACTCAGTTTCCAAGCGTCGTCGTTTTTCTTGGTGGTCAGCGCTATGTCGAATACTCTGTTAAGACCTTGACCAATGACAATCATCGTGGAACCGGGTGAAAACTCACCTTCTTTCCAATACACGTTACTGAATGCTGGATTGTTGACGTACGCAAATGACTTCGGGTCTGCAACTCTGAAGTATGCGTTGTTATCTACAAACACTTCATGGCCCCTACCAAACATCATGTGGAATGGAATGGAATCGGTTGCCGTCAACTTCCTGCCTAAATGTTCGACCTCGGGGTACTTCTTCTTCCCTGTCTCGGGGTCGGTGACCTGCATTCTTCCAATGACTCCCCGCTTAACGGCGTATTTGTTCGTGCTGCCCTGTCTGTTGAGAACGGGGTATGAGTCCCACGTGTGTTCGAGACTCCATTGGGGGTCGTCTGCAAGTTCCGGGCTGTCAAGACCTATTTGCCGTGGTAGTCGAAAAATGAACTCTCCCTTGCCATTGCTGAGTGTTACGCCGTGTGGAGGGTGTACCTGTGGCTTTGTCCATTCACCTTTGTTGTAGTCCCACCATTCTACTTTGAATGCGTAACTTCGAATGTCGTGTGGTCCCTTTGAATGTCTGCCTCGGGGGTCTGTAAATGGGCTCCCGTCAGGGTTGACAAAGCGGTCGGGGTCCAACTTCGTCTTGTGAATGTTGTTACCCCGCGTCAAATTGATGTTAATGTCTCCGCTGGTTTTGTGTGTCTTGTAGTACTTCGGTCCTTTTGTGCCCGTTCCGTAGGCAGGCGTGGGTACCGGGCCAACCCAAACATCCCATTCGTTCCATTTGCCTTCGTACTTGTGCCATTCAGGGTGGTAAAGGGGACTTTCTCTGTCATGCCACCATGCTTTGAATACGATGCACATTGGAGTGCCCGCAGGTATTTCTGCATTGATGCGAACTGCATCCCAGCCTTTCAACTGCTTACCGCCGAACTCCTTGTACTTTCCATCGCGCCATTGGTAGAGTGACGAACGAATCGTTCTCCACGGGTCACCCGGTACCGTGTAATCAGGTCCGTCGAACTTTTGTCCGCTTTCGAGAGAAAGTTGGCCCCCTGTATAACCGTGCTTACTCCATCGGTGATTGCTGAGTTTGCCATCCCACAAATCGTAATGTTCGCTACGACTCCCCACGACATCGTTGGTGTTTCCATTCTTGTTGAAAGTAGTAGGTGCTCCGAGTCCGGGTGAACGAATTGGATTAGGTGGGAGGGGGGCAACAATGCCGGGTGTTTTCAGCATGTTGATTTCCTTTTGGTCGTAGATGTAATCTGCATATACATCTATGGGGAGGTTTTTGGTGAGATAGAACGTTAGGTTGTTCGCATCTTCAGGGACTACCAAGTCGACACTACCTCGGAAGAATCGTTGGTGTTCCGGTGAAATTGCCCGTATGAACAGGTACTCGCGTACGTTTCCGACAGGATTACCGGGCATTCTGTCTCCGTATTGGTTGCGTAGCATCCTCTTTTCCGAGAATGTGGCATACAGGAAACCGCGAGAACGCTCTGTTCCTGTTGTGTCGTAGTTGATTGTCACTTCCATTCCTTTCTTGAGATTCAACGGAGTGCCGACCCAAGCATTGTTTTGGTAGATTGGGTACTCTCGACGAGACCCTTTGACCGTCAACCAAATTGCTGTGATTGCAGGTAGGTCAGAAGATGTTGGCGTAGCCTGCGCTGCAACAGAACCAAAACGCGTATGCCTACGCGACTTCTGTGCTTGCAGGAACGGTTGCATCTTACCTCACCATACGCTCCATTACTGCACGAGTTTGTGTGAATGCGCCTGCGAGGTTTGCAACTTCCTTCTTGCTCTCTTGCTCGGCGCGAACTCTTGATTCGCGTGCATGTTGGGCGTTGGTGTAGCGTCGGAGACCGGCCATGTTGTTGGCTTCAATCTTCGGTCGATTGTTGCGTTGCAGTTCGCGCTGCTTCAGGACGGTGAGCATACCAAGGTTGCGACCCATGGCGTAAGGGCGGTGCGGGTTAGGAACCCCCATCAAAGAGCGGTGGTGTTGGATTGCACCAAGTTGTTCCATGTGAGCGGCCTTAGCACCATCTGCTGCAATTCTGTCCATGAAGCCTGACGACTTGCGAGGTGCAGGAGTATAGTGGTGAATGTCGCCGAGACCTGCTTTCTTCTTGTTCAGAGCAGCGATGCGGTTTCGGATTGATTGCATCTTTTG
>MDSW01030040.1_pt1 | contig 19227 bp, 17 predicted proteins | sample 811171 | NCBI WGS metagenome assembly MDSW01 (sample SAMN05326641, study PRJNA326480) | marine metagenome | isolation source: seawater | place: Atlantic Ocean: North West | collected 2012 | reverse complement strand
TGGTATATTAAATGTTGACGTTTCATGAATCCCACTACTAGAATTTCCAATTAATCCAGATGATCTTTTGAGAAGGTTTATATAATCAGATATTCCTAAACTTTCTACATAATTAATATTCGAATTTTTTAATTCTTTAATTATTTCAGAAAAGCCTGCATCATTATTAGGTAAAATTATTAATACATTTATGTTGCTTTTATCTATAGCAGATAATGTAGTTTGAACTTGATGTTTTGATTTCTCGATTTCAGATGTAACAGGATGTTGTAATAAAATAAAATAATTGTCTTCTGATAAATTATATTTGTCTAAAATATCTGGATTATCTGGAGTATCAAGAATAGCATCTATGGAAGGGCAGCCTACATTAAATATCCTTTCTCTAATTTCCCCTAATTTCACAAGTCGATTTAAGGCATCCTCATTTGAAGCAAAATGATAGTGAGAAAATTTAGTCATCGCATGTCTTATCGACTCATCTATTGTCCCGGTTACCTCACCTCCTTGTATATGTGCAACAGGGATATTCATATGAGCACCAGCAATAGTTACAGCAAGGTTTGCTCCAATATCAAATCCTGCTAATATTAAATCTGGAGAAGATTCCTCTAAACAAAATGTAACTTTTTCAGCAACTCTAGAAAAAGATCTTACCATAGCTGCTCCTGAATCGGAATCATCTTTAAACATATCAATTTCATAGTCAATTTTAAACCCGTCTCTTAATATTTCATCTTTTGTATACCCCATCTCTTTTTTCAAGTGTGCTCCTGTAACAACAAGAATATAATCCAAATAATAATCTTTTTTTATCAAATTCATTATTGGCTTAAACCTTGAATAATCAGCTCTTCTTTCTGTAATTATGAAAATTTTTTTCATTTAAAATCTTTGCGTTTTATAAATTCATCCTTTTCTATATCTTTTGTGGCTATTTTACCATATAAATCTGTTAAGATTTCTGCTTTAATTTCACCTGTACCAGGTCTTTTAACCCACAAATTTTCACTTGAAAAATACTCTCCTTTTTTAATATTTTTAATTGAAACAACTGAAGCAAAAGCAAATTTTGCGGTACTTTCTTCTTCTTTAACTGGTTTTTTTGAGCCTCCTCTTTGTTTGAAAATTATTTCTACACCATTTAATAAATCTTTACACTGAATTTCATCCATTGAACATATAATATCAGGGCCAACTCTATTCATAGTATCGGTATAATGTCTTTCAATAATTGATGCTCCAAGAGCTATTGCCCCAAAAGAAGAATGATTTGATACTGTATGATCTGATAATCCAACTATCGTATTAGGAAAAAATTTAATTAAATCGTTTATTGCACCAAGTCTAACAAGATGATTAGGCGTTGGATATAAATTAGTCGTGTGAAGAATAGCATATGGTACTGAATGGCTTTTAATTATTGCAATTGACTTCTTAATCTGTTTAATTGTATTCATTCCTGTACTAATTATAATTGGTTTCCCAAAAGAAGCAATATGATCTAATAGCGGATAATTATTGCATTCTCCAGAACCAATTTTATAAGCAGGAACATTCCAACCCCTTAACCTATCGGCAGCTTGTTTACTAAAAGGGGTGCTAATGAAAATCATCCCCTTTTTCCTAACATATATCATAAGCTCATATTCTTCTTCTTCTGAAAGAGAACAATTTTTTATAATATCAAAAATATTTTCTTTGGTATGAACTGGAACAATTTTTTTTGCCTCTTTGGACATTTCATGTTCAGCAATATGAGTCTGATGTTTTAATATTTTAACTCCAGCTCTTTCTGCAGAATCAACTAATTCCTTCGCTATTTTAAGAGAACCATTATGATTAATTCCAATCTCTGCAATTACAACAGGAGAGTATTTTGGCCCTATTTTTATTCCATCTATTTCAAAAAACAAATTATTATTATTTAGTTTTTCCATATTTATGTCCTAATTTAATTTTTTTTGATATAAAGCTTTTTTAAAATATTTTTAATAGAATTAGTTATTCCTTTTTTTGAACTAGGATAATAATAATTTGTTAGGCTATATCTATTTCCTGATTTTATAACATCTCCACGGTGAATATAGCTTCCATCAAAAATTACAACAGTCCCAGCATTTCCAGTAATTTTAGTTATTTTTTTATCTATTTCTGGTTCTCTCATAATATTCTCATTTTTATACCTTGGTTGTCTTAATGGCAGACCCTTTAGAATAAAAAGAATTTTTCTAAAAAAAGGATACTTTTTGTTTCTTCTTTCAAAATCAAATTCTTTACTTCCTTTGATGAAACAAAATGGACCATTTTGATTATTAACATCAGATAAATATAGCATAGCCTTAAGTTGCTTAACATCTCCATCTCTATGCCAATCTCCGCCACTATTTGTCTCTTTATTGTCTTCAAAAATAACTTTCCCTGCTAAAGTAGATTCAGATTCAAGATTTGAATTCGAATATTTAGAAACTATTGTTCTTAAAAAATCATTATTCGAAAAATCAGACGCATCATTTGAAAATTTCTCAAACCCAAAAATTCTCAAATCTCCTCCCAAACCTTCATCCCTTTGTTTAATTATTTTTTCTTTAGAAGAAAAATCTTCTATTTGTTTTATTATTCTATCACATTTTTTCTTTGTAAAAAAATTCTCAATAACAACTATCCCCTCTTTTTGTAGTTCCTTTAAATAATTATCTCTCATAAAAATTTATTTTATTAAGTATTCCTTATTATTATTATTTTTCAAATAATCATATTCAATATCTCTAATATATTTGTGTTTTAAATATTTTCTCAGATCTATAAAATAAATTCTTTCTTTATATAACTCCATCACGGAAGAAAGTGAAGTTAATGCGGTTGAATAAAAGCTAATTATTTTTTTTGGTAATAAATCAATATTTAAAATATAATTCTCTATTCCTAAGACTGAATTGAAAAAATTAATGTTTTCTAAATTTTTAAACTTTTCTTCATTTTCTCTAGGATGCATAAAATAATCAATAGATCCCTCTTTTAAAATTATTTTTTCTAAAAGTGAAGAAAACAAATCAGAAGATATGATTTTATGTTCAACATAAGGTGATCCCAAAAATAAAATCTTATCTGAAAACTTCTTTTTGGACTGTATTTTAAAAAATTTGTATTCATTCTTTATAAACTTATAAAACGAGTTAGATTCTAAATTGAAAATTGAATAATAATTAACTGGAAATAAGTTTTTATTTATTGCTGGTCTATCATCTTTCACTTCTAAAATTTCTCCATCATCAATAAAATTTAATTTTTTATACCTAAGTTTTTTTAAACTATATAACATCATATTATTCTTTGTATGACCAATAATCAAGTTGTCAATTTCATATTTTTTATTAAATCTAAACAACTTAATTATTAAATCTATATGCTGAAAAATTGAGCGAAATTTCACCGAAAAAATAATCTTTAAATCATGATTTTTAGCCAAATTATTTATCTGTTGAAAATGAACTCTATTTTGAATTAAAACTATTATATTGAATCTTTTATCTTTAAAAAAATTTCTAGATACTTCAATAGCATTAAGTAACTGGAATTGTGTTGAAACAATTGCAAGAGTATTTAGTTTAATTCTTTTTTTCAAAATTTTATTATTAACGAATAATGATTTTGTACTAAGTTTAAAACATTTGTTGTTATTCTTTTCTTAACAATGCCTTTAAACATCGAACTTCTTAAATAATCTGTTTTTCTATTTAAATCCTTTTTAATTTCAATTAATAACTACTATTTATTAAAATACCTATATCCTGGACAGTTTTAATGTTTTTTATGTCTTTTTCATCAAAACCAAAAAAAGCAGAAAAAGTTGTGTCTATTCCACCCCAATGGAAGTCTCCATGATCGCTTGTTAATATTACCCTTAGATTAGAATAATCTATAGATTTCAATAGTTCAATTGTTTTTTTCTGAGTAAAATCCAAGAAGGGTAAATAATCTTTTTCATTAAAACTCCATAAATCTTCAGGTTCAAATTCATTTTTAAAATAATATGGACCATGAGGCATATGAAAGTGATAGTAAATAAAATCATAACCCTTTATATTTTTAGTATTAAAGTATTTAAAAGTTTCATGTCTTGCTTTTAAAAAAAATGTCAACCTTCCAACAATATTCAGAATGCTATTAGAAAAAATTGAATAAACGATTCTATTATTATGAAAAATTGCAAGCTTAGGATGATAATAATCTAATGACGAAAAAACTTCTTTTCTTCCAAATAAGTGTTCTATATCTTTTGATTTGTATAAATAATTAAAAGGTGTTAAACCAAAACTTTTAATCTTAAGATTTTTCTCTTTTAAGTCCCTAATTAAAGTATTCTTTGTAAGAACAAAATTTTTGTCCTTTTTAAATAAGGTTGAATTGTATCTAACCTCATTTATAAAAATAGAATCATTGGTTAAGTTATAGTTAAATGTAGAAACCATAGAATTCCAAGTTCCGTTTTCATTCGTATTAATTTTGTCTATTACATACCAGTTTTTAGAATTTAGATAATTTAAAAGTAAATCATGATTTTCAAAATCATAATTGTCTCTGAGGATTTTTGGAGACTGGAAACCGTCAAGGTATATTAATAAAATTGGCGTATTGCTTTTTTTTACATCAGCAAATTCTTTTGATTCGAATTCATAGTTTTTAAGTGAATTGACCCTTCCAAAAAATGTAATAATTGAAAATGCTAAAATAATTGGTGTTAAGTCAAATATCTTTGATTTAAATAACAAAAAAATAGGTGTCAAAATTAAAATTATACCCAAAGAAGTTTTATATGTAAAGTTGACAGGAAGTTGGAAGGAGTTATTTAAATAAAGTAAAAATTCAAAAAGTATACTGGAATAAAAAACCAATACTAATATCAAGTAGGATATTTGTTTTAAATAAAAGTTTTTGTTTATAAGTTTATACTCAATAATATTTAAAACAATTAAAAAAACAACTGAAATTAAAAAACTATAGAACGAACTTATAGAAATAACAAAGTAAGGTATTAAACATATAAAGAATTTGCCTAATTTGAATTTGAATTTTAACAAAAGTGGTTTTATAAAATAGGGGGTAATTTGGATAATCGTCCAAAATATTATTAATGAAACCTTTTCATTATATAATAGGATTAGTAAAATAAAATATAGAAGATAATTGAATTTTTTTTCTTGATTATTTATTGACTTATCAATGTAATTAAATGCAATTGACAAAAATGTCATAATTAGTACACCCAAATTAAAATAACCAAAAGTTAGTGGTTCATCTAAATTTAATCCATAGTATTTAGCAAAAACAAAATCATTAAACATAAAATAAATTGGAAGCAGAAAAAGTAAACTGATTCCTAATGGTACTATATTTAAAATATTGTAAAGCGGTGAATAACCATATTTTTTATAAACTTTTTTAATAAAAAAATGTTTTTCTTTTTTTTCTAAATTTTTTGATGGTTCTAATTCTTTTGTTATTCTATTTTGAACCAAAGTCAACTCTTTAAATAATGACTTTAACTTTATTTGTATTATTGATAAAATAGAACTAATACTAATAGATAGTATAATTATAGATAATAATTGATTTTGGTTTAGCTCAATTAAAATGTCTTCAAATATTCTTTCAAAAAAAATCATGATTGTGATATAAGGTTTAATATTTCTTTAGAGGAATTACCGATGTTTGAAATTGTCTCATTTTTTAATTTTTTGATATTCTTTGTTAATGAAATTTTATTTAATTCATTTATGATATTTTTAAGATTTTTAATTTCATCAATTAAAATTTCCTTCCCAATTATATTTGATTTATCAATATCCCAATGAGTTTTAAGAAGGTCAAATTCAAATGAGGAAAAATCAATATCTTCATTTTTTATTGTTATAACAGGTCTTTGAAATAAAAATGAAAAATCAAACCTTATAGATGAAGTGTCAGAAACTAGAATTCTTGATTTACTCAAAGTTTCATAAAAATCATTTGATTCATCTAAATAACAATTTTCAAATTTTGATATTACTCTATATAATTTATCTATAGATTCTTTTTCGGATAAAAATGATTGTGGGTGAGGTCTTATCACAACTTTAAATTCACTGAGAGATTCGATTAATTCATAATTTATTTTATCTAAAAATCCTTTTTCTCCCCAGCTAGGAGCCAAAAGGACCTGATCTTTTTCTATCTCAACTTTTTTATTATCCTTATTTTTTTGAAAATAGAAATCAAAGTATGGTAACCCTATATTATATAAAAGCTTTTTCTTTTCTGAGTCACCATAAATTAAGTCTATTGATTTTTTTTGAAATAAACCTACCATGTAAATTATATCATAGCTATCTAGCGATCCTTTCTTATAGTAACTTATATCACTAATTGAGTGAAAAATGTGAGCTAATTTTTTGACTTTTCTTGGCCTTTTAAGGAAATAATTCTTATTTCCAATATTAGGTGTAGTTGAAATTAGATAATCAGATTCTATACTCATAAATTTAATGCTTCTATTAAATTTAAAACCTATATATCTTAACTCTATAAACTCACTATTAATATCGAGTATTTTATCATTTATATCAAAGGTGTAATAAATGAATCTAGTTTTTTGATTAATAAGTTCTGTAACTAAAGGATAAAAAGTTGTATAGTAATTATTCCCTTCAGAAAAAATTGCAATTTTATAATACTCTTTCTTTTCAACTTTAAAATAAAGCAACTCTCTAAAATAATACCCAATAGAAAGAAAAATAGATATAATTAAATTAATTAAAACTGAACCACTTGATGGGTCAATGTATAAAATTGTCATATAAAAATTTATTTAGGTTAATCTTGACTGGATTATTCGATAATCTTTCTTCATTAATTGATTTCCTGTAAGAATTATAATCAATGTTATTTATAAAATCTAGACTTTTAATTAAACCATATCTATATTTATACCTTTGAAACCATTTAATTAATTCTTCTAAGTCTTTAATATTAAATATGTTCAAAATTATTCTTTGATAATTTTTATTAATGAATTTAAAATTCATTTTTAAGAATTTTTCAAAATTCAATAAAACTGCTTCTCCATGAGGAATGGAATGAAAAAAAGTTAAATAATAACTAAAAGCATGAGGGCCATTAGTTTTAGAAATATTTATTGCTCTTCCAGAATAATTTGATCCTTTTAACATTTCAATTACAGCTAATGAATTGTCTGAATGAAAATATTTTTTGTAGTTAGATATTAAAATTTCAAGTCCCTTTATCGCATATTTTTGGCTCTGTTCAGTTTTATTCCTGGCCCAAAGAGACTCAAAACATTGACAAATTGCATCTATTGAAGATGTAGCCATTAATTTTAAATTATTTTTTAAAACTAAATTTTCGTCAAATATTATTGAATTAGGTTTAAGCTTAGTTGAAGTTATTGAAAGTTTTTCTCCACTTTCTTTATAAAGAACAAAAAAATTGGTTGCTTCTGATCCTGATCCTGTTGTAGTTGGACAGGCTATAAAATTTAGTTTTTTAGAGGATTTGTAAATTAAACTTTTCGTAAAATCAATAATTTTCCCTCCACCAATTGAGAAAATATTAATGATCTGATATTTATCTAAATAATTTTCATATTTATTAACAAAAGATTCTTTGATAATTTTTTCTGTTATAATTAAATATTTGGGTTTATTTTCAAAAGTGTTTTCTAAATAAAGAATTGAATTTTCATAGGTATTTTTACCTATAATGATAAGAGTGTTTTTTGAAAAATCAAATTGATTGTTATTTGATAAATACTCTGATATTTTTCCAATAAATATATTATTCACTTAAACTATTTTTAAAATTAATTTTATGTTCAAATGGTGAGAGGCTTGGCCTAGAAAGATTTTCTCTAGAAAAACATTTAACCTTAATATGAATCATCACTGGTCCAGATTCATCTTCATCTAACTTTTTTACAACTTCTTCAATTGATAAATAATCTAATATTTTAAAATATTTTTTGTACCCAAGTGAATAGGATAGTTTCTCAAAATCAATGTTATAAGAAACAGTTTTTTGACCACCGACAGATTCGTGTGCTTCATTATCAAAAACAACATGATAAAAGTTTTTATTCCCTCTTTCACCAATAGTTGCTAGACCTCCAAGATGCATTAATATACTCCCGTCACCATCAAAACAAAAGACCCTTCTTTTAGTATTTTCAGCAAGACCCAAAGCTATTTGACTTGCATGCCCCATTCCACCAATAGACATGAAATAAGGGTTTTCAAAAATTTTTGATTTTTCATTTAATTCTCTTGAAGTTTTACCTGTTGTAGAAATAATTATGTCATCTTTTTTTAATGAACTTAATAAAAGTTCAATACATTTCTCTCGTATTAAATTTTTATCGTCTAAAACATTTTTTTTCTTCAAATATTTTGAAAATGTATTTTTCCTAACTAATAACGCATAAGGTTTATTTGTTTTTTTTATTCTTTTAACAATATCATTTATTTGATCTTTACATTTATTAATGTCATAGTTTAATATATCATATTCTATCCCTAGTAATTTCAATTGATTTTTTGTTATTCCCCCTTGAAATATATGCTGGGGTTCGTCTTTCTCTCCAATTTCCCCTCTCCAACCAATCAATAATAACATCGGAATAGAGTATACTGATTGATGAATCATAGAGGTAATAGGATTAATTATGTTGCCAAGTCCTGAATTCTGGAGATAAACAAGAGGGATTTTATTCGTTGCTAAATGATATCCAATTCCATACGAAACAGAATTACCTTCATTACAACTAATTAAATGATTAGTATCAGAAATAGTGTCTTCAAGAAAATTTGAAAAATCTTTCATTAAAGAATCAGGTACTCCAGTAAAAAAATGAATATTATTTTTAATTAATATTTTATGTAGGTCTTCAATTTTGATCATTTTGTACCTGGAATTAGTTCTAATATCTCCCTAATTGGCAAACATACTTCATCTACTTCTTTAGATCTATTATTTTTTAAAATACTTTTTGCCACTTTAATCATTATTGGATAAGAGGCTCTTAATAAATGATTTGCGTAAATAACTACATTAGCTCCCCATTGTATAAATTCTTCTTCTTTTATTTGATTATATGAAGTCGGAACTAAAATTATAGGTGCTGTATAATTTTTTTCTCTAAATTTCTTGCAAAATGAACGGATATCTTCTCCATTTTTATTTCTACTATGTATCATGATACCATCCGCACCAGAATCTATATATGCAAATGCCCTTTCTAATGCATCATCTAGGGATTTATCTAAAATGAAACTTTCTATTCTTGCAATTATCATAAAATCATCACTTATTTTAGCATTTTTTCCGACTATGATTTTTTGACAAAAATTTTCTATTGAATCCTGTTGTTGTTTTACATCATTACCAAAAAGCGAATTCTTCTTTAGTCCAATTTTATCTTCAATTATTATTGCAGACACTCCCAATCTCTCAAGAGTTTTAACGGTAAAAGGGAAATGTTCAATTTTACCGCCAGTGTCTCCATCATAAATAATTGGTTTTGTTGTAACTTCAATTATATCATTCAATGTATGTAACCTATTTGTAAGGTCAACGGCTTCTATATCGGGTTTACCCCTTGAAGTAGAATCTGTTAAGCTGCTGGACCACATAGCATCAAATTCAATTTTTTTATTGTTCTGAATTACATGAGTGTTTTCAATTATAAGGCCAGTTAACCCAGAATGAGATTCGATTACTCTTACAATATCTTTTGCATTTATTAATCTTTTTAAAGTTTTTAGTCTTAATTCTGGTGTAGTTCCAACTTCTTTTAATTTTTTATTTAAAATTGTTGAGTTTATTCCTTTTGTATATTCAATTTCAATAAGCTCTCCCTTCCATGGTTTTAGGGTTTCAATTACTTCTTGTCTAATTTTTTTTTGAACTCCATGTTTCCAATCGTCTCCATGAATAACAAAATCAGGTCTTATTTTTTCCAAATTGCTTTTGTAACTAAGTGAATCTTGTCTTACTGTTTTATTGACATATTTAATACTTGAAACTACTTTTTCCCTATATTCATAATTCATGTAAGGCAATCTTTTGTAAGAGCTAATTGCCTTGTCTGATAATAACCCCACTATTACATCTCCATACTCTGATGCTTTAGACAGAATATTTAAATGCCCAGGATGAATTATATCTGCGCTCATTGCAACGTATACTATTTTATTTTCTTTCATTTATTTTAAGTCTAAATTTATTTCTTATGTTAATCAAAATTTGAATCATAAGCTCTTTGTTTGAATAAGAGCTAGTTTTTTGCCTCGCTTTTGGGTGTTTTGCTTTTATAATTTTTCCGTCTAGATAATTAATGAAAATTGTCATTTGATCTTGGGTAAGTATATCTGACGACATTTCACCTTCAATGTGCCATGGAACATCTATATTATGTGCTGGTAAATCAACTGATAAATTTTCATGATTTATAATTTTATCAGTTATTTCGGGATCCTTAAAATATTTTTGGAGTATTGGTGTAATTTTTTCCAAAGCAAATTTCGAAGAAAAATTAAAATAGCTCTCATTGTCTGTTTTTAAATACTTATAATCTTTTAATCCATCATTAATCGCTTTATTTATACTCTCATATTTATGAAAAACTATACTGTTATATTTATTTAACCCTAGAGGTATTCCACTTTTAGTGTGCTTATAATAAATAATTTTACATCCTGATAAAAGAGCTTCTTTTGATGCTCTATTCCCTCCCTCATAATCTGATCCAGCATAAAATATTTTTGTGTTATTTAAAAACCAATTTAGAACTGATTTATTTAATCCTTTAGGAGCTATTTGAGGTGACAAAATCATCATAGTTATCAATTCTTTTTTTTCCTTTGAAAAAATTTGCTCTTTCAATTCAAACAATTGTTGATCCTGAAATACAGGATCATCGTATTTTGATGTTACTATTATTATTAAAGCTCTAAGGTTTTGTTTGTTTTTACTTAAAGCAACAAGTAATTCTCTATTTCTTTTTAATTTTGATGGTGTACTAATTGCAGCTATATCAAAATATTTGTTTTCAATATTTAAATTTTTAAAATCTTCAGAAATAAAATTCCCATCATAAAATGGGATATTAATAACATCCTTGTTCAAAATTTTGTGGAAAGAATCATGTCCTAGAGAAAAATCAACTAAATCTGAGATAATTTTCCCTTTATGATAGGCTCCAGAATTATATCCTAGAAAATATTTTTTTTTTAAACTCTTTAATTTTTCAATTATTAGAGTATCAGATTCAAAGTAATCCCATTCTTTGTGAGTAAATACAATTATTCCTTTTTCAAAACCAGCTTTTTTTAGTAACAATGCCATTTAGATAATGCTTTGTTTATCAAACACATTAAAATAAGCATTTTTAACGAAATGATGAGTGTTTTCAGTCTCGTGATTCATGTATTGGCCTTTATTAATTTCCTCTATTCCGAAGGTAGAAGTTGACAATTTATTTAGTTCAAATAACCTTATATTATTTCCATAATCATTAAAATTATATTGCTGAAAAACTAAAATTATTTTTTCTTTATCAATGAACATTCCTGCATTTCTACTGTAATTATTAATCATGATTGGATTTAACTTATGTGGTTTCCAATCAGTAGATTCTAAATCTTTCGAATAAAATATTTTATAAGAATTGTGATATCCTTCTATTCTTTCTGATGTAAGGATAAAGTAAATCTCTTTAGACTTTATAATTATACTATCAGCAAAATCAACATCTTTTATCAATTTCATTTTAAATTTCCATTGAAATGGAAAATCTTTTGATTCATAGAGCCTAAGCGATTTATCATTACAAGATTCTGGAATCATAAAATATCTCCCTTTATCTTCAAATATGAATGGGAATGACAAGTGAAAATCTTCATCAATTATTTTACCCAAGTATTCAGAAGAATTCTTATTTATTTTTGTTAAACTAATATGACCTTTTTGATTTTCTATTTCTTCAAAAAAAATATAATCAATGTTATTATAATTGATTAAAAATGGATCTGCGCTGTGACGTTTATGATAAGTTTTAATTTTAATTGGATCTCTATTTTTCATATAAAAAAAAACATCAAACTCTTTTTTATATTTTTTTGAGAAAAAAATCCTAAAAGATAAAAGATATAGTTTTTAATATTTTTAACATTAAGTTTTAACTGACTATTATCGCTTATATTACTTAAATCTAATTTTCTTCTTTCTACAAGGTTACATGACTTAATAAATAATTCATCTAGATAACAAATAGATAAATTAATTAATTTCTTATAGTTTATTACCCATAATCTGGATGTTGGTGTTTCAAGATTTTGAAGAAGAAAAAAAGATCCTGAGTGACTAGAATAAATGTTCAAAAAGATTGAATGCCTTTTATTTATAATAGATTCAATTAATGATTTTTTTGAACTTCCTGTCTCAAGATCTGAAAATAAAATAGTAGAATTGATATGGTGACTTTTTAAATACTGCTTAACAATTTCCAACCTCTCTTTGTTTGCTCTATGAACATATATAAAATCAGGGTTTGAAATATTAGTTTTATTTATAAAAAAAAATTTTTTCCTTAGAAAATACTTTTTAATGAAATAGAAATAAAGTTCAAAAGATTTTAAACTAAAAGTAGGTTTTGAAGAAGAATGCAACTTTTTAAAGTACAATTCATTATTTTTTTTTTTTAAAATATTAAATGCATTTTTCTCGAGATAATTGAAATTTTCAAAATAAAAAATTAATATTTTCATTATCGTAGTGCTTATATTACTCTTTTATATAAAGTCTACAGGTAATATCAACATATTTCAACCAAATTTGTTGATTTTGAAAATAGTCATCTACTGCTTTTCTAGCCCCTTTAAAATGTCCATAATCATCAATAATTAAAACACCTCCTTTTACTAAGAGAGGATATAAAACTTCCATTTCAACTTTTGTGCTTTCATAAAAATCTGTGTCTAATCTTAGTAAGGAAATTTTTTTAGGTAAATTCTTCTTTTGAATTAAAGTCTCCTCAACTTTACCTTTTATAAGTTTTATATTTTCTGGTGAATCAACTGAGTTATCAATAATATTCTTAACTCTTTGGAAAGTAGAATAGGCCCAAATACCTCTTCCCTCTTTTTTAGGTGTTTTATTCATTAAATCTTCTGCTTTATTGCCAATTAAATCATAATCATATTTGGAAGGCTCACTCATGCCATCAAAAGTATCATATCCAAAAACCTTAATATTATCGATTTCATTTCTCTCTAGTAATTTTTGCATAACAACTAAATTAGCTCCCCTCCAAATACCACATTCTACAAAATCGCCCTTAATATTATTTCTTAGTATGTAGTCTATTGAATTGATTAATTCATGAAGTCTTATATTTGAAGACATTGAATTAGGTTTAACAAATTCAATTAATTTTTTATTTTTTGGTTCAATTTCTGTTGGATATGGATCATCCATGAAATCAATATTTAAACCTATTTTATTAATTATAAAATTAAAATAGTTTAGTAGTTTTTGTTTAAACTTTAATTTTTCTGCTTGCATATTTATAATTTTTTTCAGAATGTGTGGTATAAATAAATATTTGTTTGTTTAGTTTTAAAATCTCTTTAAAAATAAATTCTTCTGTTTTTCTGTCTAAAGAATTAGTTGCCTCATCAAAAATTAAAACATCTTTTCCGAAGTAAATAGCTCTTGCAATAGCTACTCTTTGCTTTTGCCCTCCTGATAGTTTTTGATTTATATTTTTGATAACTTTCTTATCATCACTTAGTTCTGAGTCTTGGGTAATACAGCTTATTTTTTTTGCCAATATATATCTTTGATAATCAATTTTAGTTTCATTTAAAACAATATTTTTTATTATTGAATCATAAATCAAGACATTCTCCTGTTTAACATAACCAATATTTAAAGAAGAGAATAAATTTTTAATTTTATTTTTATTATCAATTTTAATCTGAGTATTTTTTGGCTTAATAAGACCCAATATTATTTCTAAGAGAGTTGTTTTGCCTGAGCCACTTTTACCTTCTATCAGAATCCTTTCTCCTTTTTTAAATTCCAAATAATCAATTTTAAGAAGAGATTTTTGCTTTTTATAATTAAAGGAGATTTTGTCATAATTGATAGATAAATTTAAATTTTCATGCTTTTTTTTGGAATCTATATTTGAATTGTTTGTTTTTTTTAGTTCATTGGAAATTAAATTAAAAGACTCCAAATTATACTTTAAATTATTTGCATAATTGATCAATTTACTTAGTGAAGGCAAAAATTTTATTATAATTATAAATAATATTGTGATATTTACAAGTATCTCATTTAACTTTTGATTTAAAACCAAATAAGAGAAAATTGAATTGAAGACTATTACAAAAATAAAGTAAGTTTCAATTATAAATCTCGTCATCTGAGACAAAGTACCCTGTTTTATCCAGACATCAATGTGCTTTATTAAATAACCCTCAACTTTATTAATGAATGAGTTTTTTAGATCATAAATTTTAATTTCTTTAAAAAATGATAATGAGTTAATAATTATTTTGGTCTCCAATTGATTAAAGAGAACATTCTTTTCTCCCCATATCTTCATTCTTTTGTTCAAATAAATTGCAAAAATGTAAAGGAAAGGTACGGTCATTAAAACAATAAAAAATGTTCCAATAGGATCATTAATTAATAATATTGAAAACAAAATTGTGATTATTAGAAACTCAACAATTAGGTATAAATAGTCTCTTATATAGGCTGAAAATCTCTCTAAATCTTTTTGTAAGATATTTATCAATTTTTCAGAATCTAACTCTTTAAACTTTAAAACTTCAGTATTTAAAAATGAATAATAGATCTTTAAAAAAATTCTTTTGTGTAATTTCTGTATAAATCTGTTTTGAAATAAGTAAATGAAAAATAAAACTAATACTCTTAAGCTATAAATAATCAAAACTGATAAAATCAATAAGAGATAAATTTCTAAGTCATCAAGCTTAAAATCGGAAAAATAAAATATTTTATCCTTAATAGTTACCATTTTTGATGAATCCATAACCAAATTCGCAATTGGTAATAGAATTGCGACACTAATAAATTCCAGAAATAGGCCTAAAAAAGTTAGCAAAGAAGTAATTATTAAATCTTTTCTAAATCTTCGCCCAAGATTAGAAATTAGGTAACTAAAATTTTTGTTCATTATTGTTTACCTATTTGATAAAAAGAATTAATACCAATATTTCTCCCATCAAATACTTTTATTTTTTCCAATTGAATTAATTTAAACTTTTCCCATTCAGTCAAAATTGCTAATGCATCACAGCTGTTCAAAAAGTTTAGTTTTTGATTAATACTAATTTTTGAAAAGTCTAAAGAATGGTTTAATGTACCTATATTCCAAAATGAGTTAATGTCTTTTTTAATTTTATTTTGGGGGACCATTGGATCATATATTTCTATACTAGCGCCAGCATTGTATAATTTTTCAGAAACATAGATAGCAGCTGACTCTCGAGAATCATTTGTATTTGCCTTAAACGCCCAGCCCAAAATCGCAATTTTTTTCCCAGTTAAATCTCCCCCAAAATGATCAATTATTTTTTGTGCAAATCGGTCCTTTTGGTAATCATTTATTTTTACAACTTGATGCCAATATTCAGCCACTTCGTCTAATTCATAATACTTGCAGAGATAAACTAAATTGAGAATATCTTTTTGAAAACAGCTTCCCCCATAACCTACTGAAGCCTTTAAAAAATGAGGCCCAATTCTGTGATCCATTCCTATTGCTTTAGAGAGTTCATCAATATCAGCTCCGGTTTTTTCACAAAGTGCTGATAGGCTATTAATAGATGAAATTCTCTGAGCTAACATTGCGTTAGAAGCTAGTTTAGAGAGCTCTGAAGACCACACATTTGTAGTTAAGATTTTCTCTTTAGGAATCCAATTCGCATAAATATCAACCAGTGCTTTAACTGCTTTTTGTCCAGATTCTGTTTCATCACCTCCAATTAACACTCTATCCGATTTAAATAGATCCTGAATTGCAGTCCCTTCGGCTAAAAACTCTGGATTAGACAAAATTTCAAAGTGGATATTATTAGAATTTTTATCTAATATTTCTTTAATCTTTTCGGCTGTGCGAACAGGAAGAGTTGATTTCTCAATTACGATTTTGTCACTTTTAGAATATTTAGCAATATCACGAGCACAAGCCTCAATATAACAAAGGTCAGCAGCCATGCCAGCTCCTTCCCCCTTTGCCTTAGTCGGAGTATTGACAGCCATAAATATCATTTCGGCCAGATCAATTGATTCATCAATATTGTTAGAAAAAAATAAATTTCTATTGCGTACTTCTTTAATAACTTCCCCTAATCCAGGCTCAAAAACTGGAAGCCCCTCTAAAGGCCCGTTCCAAGCTTTTATTTTATCTGGATTAGAATCAACAACAGTTACCCTAATATCTGGGCATTTCAAAGCAATTACTGCCATGGTAGGCCCCCCCACATATCCTGCTCCAATACAGCAAATATTTTTAATCCTCATTTTTTAACAACCAAGAAGAAGATTGAATCTTATCCCCTAATCCATCTATCAATTTAATTCCTAATTTTTTGCAAATTTCATTTTCGGGAATGCTTTCATTATTTTGATCGCCTCCATTTGCAAAAAGAAACTCAAATTTGTTGCTATAACTGTTATAAATTTTTTCTATTGTTAGACAAACCGTCAAATCCTTATCTATAGACAGAAATATTTGATCTGTTATTGTAAGTTCTTCAACTATTAAAACACGTTCGTCTTCCAACATAAATTCTTTAGATCCTTTAAGTTTCCTTTGAAAGTCATTGTTGACAATTACAAAAAGTTTATCACCATTAGATTTTGCTAAATTAAAATACTCAATATGCCCTTTATGTAAAGGATTAAAATAGCCTGAAACAATAACTACCTTTGGTTTCATTTGTCATTTATATTAAATAGAACAATATGCTCTTGGTCAGATAAAAATTTAGAGGCTAAATAAAAACTAACTTTCCTTTTGATTAATTTTTCAATTTTTTCCTCTAGCTGATTAATATATTCCATATTAAGTCCTTGTCCAATTAAAAAAACTTCTATTTTTCCACTATCATGTCCTTTTGCATAATCCCCTACTAAAATAATTTGTTGTACGTCTCCCATACGTTCTAAAACAGTGTCTAAAATATCTTCTATGCCTAGATGCTTTAGCACTACTTTTTGGAGGACCTCAAAAAGTGGGTGCTTAGTATTTGCTTTATATTCAACCTTATTGTTTATTTTAACTTTTTCAAGATAGCCCGCTCCGTATAAATGGTTTAATTCTTTTCGAATGGCATTAGTAGACTCGCCCATTTCATTTGCTAATCCATTTAAATAACCTCGATTTGCTTGAGAAATAAAAAATTTCAACATCAAACGTAATCGTGTTTTAGAAGTAATTAATTTACCTAGCATTTTGTTTTAGTTTTTTCATGGCTCCGCCTAGTCTGTCACAATAACAAAAATGAAAATTGAGGATGAATTTAAGTTAAGCTGCTATTTGAAGCGTAACTAATACCCCTAAATTTGGAAGCTCTAACCTCAACTTATTATTAAGTATATTTAAAACCTTCCCCTCATGTCCTTTTAAAGGACCTGAGGAGATGGTATAATTTTCTCCTTTTTTTAAACTTTCTATGGAAACTTTACTATATGTTCGAAACAAATTTTGCTGCAATAACTCAATTTCTTTGGCACTAACCTCAGCTGGTTTTCCCAACCAAAAAACATAGCGTAACACGCCAGGAACATGAAAGACAAGTCCACGATCTTTTTCATTAATGTAAACTAGAACATAAGATGGTAATAAGGGCTTCTCCACCTTTTTCTTACGATCAGAATATTGCTTTATCTGCTTGTAAGAAGGGCAGTAAGTCTTTATCCCTAATCTATCTATATTCTTAGCTACTTTTAGCTCTAAATTAGGTTTCGTATAAAGCACCAACCATTTCATAAAAAAGAGAATTAATCAAAATTTTAATTATTATCAAGTACCAAATATACTTGAAAATAAGTACAAAAACAAATTTACTTTAGATTATGACCTTAGTGAATACTGTTAATTTAAAAAAATAATGGCCTCTTATTTATAATCTGTCATCAATTTCTTTTTTTGTTAAAATAGATTTAACATCATAGATAACAGATTTTTTCTGACTTTTAAATCGATTTATTTTCCCCTTTAAAATTATATCATGAGGTACCGCCAATATAATAGCTTCATATTTAGCAGGGTTTTTTTTCAACCTAATATTATATTCTTTATACACTTCTTCTGGATTGGCTAGCGGATCATGTATGTCCACATTAATACCATAACTTTTTAGTGAATGAAAAATATCATGAACTTTAGAGTTTCTAATGTCATTACAATTTTCTTTATATGTAATCCCCAGAATGAGAGAATTTGATCCTTTGATTGGAATTCCTTTTTTTTTCATTAATCCCAAAACCTTAGAAGCGATAAACTTACCTATATTATTGTTTACATTTCTACCGGCAAGAATCACCTCAGGTGAATACCCCAAATCCTTGGCTTTATGGATTAGGAAATAAGGATCAACACTAATGCAATGCCCCCCAACTAATCCAGGTTTAAACCTTAAAAAATTCCATTTAGTACCTGCAGCATCCAAAACTTCCTTGGTATCAATATCCATTAAATCAAAAATAATTGATAGTTCATTTATAAAGGAAATATTTAGATCTCGCTGAGCATTTTCAATAACTTTAGATGCTTCTGCTACTTTTATAGAAGAAGCTTTATGCGTTCCCGCTTTAATTATTGATTTATAAAGAGAATCCACTCTTTCCGCAATTTCATTTGTAGAACCAGAAGTAACTTTTTTAATGCTTGTTAATGTATTTACTTTATCACCTGGATTTATCCTTTCAGGGGAGTATCCACAAAAAAAATCCTTGTTAAATGTTAATCCAGAACTCTTTTCTAAGACAGGAATACACTCCTCTTCTGTACAGCCAGGATAAACTGTACTTTCATATATGACAAGATCTCCCTTTTTTAAATACTTGCCAATAGTTTTGGAAACAGAGATCAAATAAGTTAAATCTGGCTTTTTTTTAGCACTTACTGGAGTA
>MDSW01019290.1_pt1 | contig 19230 bp, 18 predicted proteins | sample 811171 | NCBI WGS metagenome assembly MDSW01 (sample SAMN05326641, study PRJNA326480) | marine metagenome | isolation source: seawater | place: Atlantic Ocean: North West | collected 2012 | reverse complement strand
TCATAGTGAACCTATATATAAGTTAGATTTAATTTTTGTTATGATTATCAAACTTATATTAGAAGTTAGAAGTTTAGTCTCAAGGAGAAAATAATGGCAAAAAAAAGATGTTTATTAGAAATGGGAATGGGTACTGATTTGCACGGTAAAGATTATACTAAAGCTGCACAGAGAGCAGTGAGAGATGCATTATGGCATAATAGTGTTTCTTTCCCAGGCATTTTTGCTGATGGCGCTAATTCTATGTATGTTGATGTTACAATTGCGGTTCCTGAACCAGATCAGGTCAATGGAGATGAAGTTTTATCTGTATTACCATATGGAATGAAATCAATTAACGTCGTTCAGGGTGGATTAAACGTACCCAGTCCAGACGGTACAGATGTAACGATAATTGCTAATGCTGCTGTTATTGTTAGCCTTGAAGTAGAATAATTTTATTTAATGTCAGGAGTTTGATATGTCATACATGATTAATCATATACATATAAAAACAGATGATCCTGATAAAGTTGCGGAATGGTATGCAGAGGCATTTGGTTTTGAAATTATAAGTAGGAGAGTAAGAGATTTTAATTCTAAATTGATGGATTACTTTATCGTTACTCAATCCAAGGATGGAACAAGGGTTAATATCTCTGGTGCCAGATCAAATGAAACATTACCAGAAATAGGTTCGGGAGTGCATGAGGGATTAGAGCATTTTGGCATTACAGTTCCTAATATGAATGAAGAACTTGAACGATTACAAAAATTAGGTGCTGTAGTTTTAGAACAACCTATAGAAACTCCTGAAGGTGCTTTTTTGGCTTTTATACAAACCCCATATGACAAGTCACGTGTTGAGGTAGTTCAAGCTCCTATTTAAATATAATTAGCTTATTATTTATCCCAAAGGTGTTCTTTCAAAGCTTCTTCATTTAAGTCTGTTCCCCATCCTATTCCAGAAGGTGTTTTCATGTATCCATTAGAAATTTCTGGAACATTTGTAACCAAATCATCTTTCCAAGAAACTTGATCAACATCAATTTCCATAATTTTTATGTTTGGTAAAACAGCACATAAACTCGCGCTAATAAAGCTTGAAAGATGACTGTAATAATTATGGGGTGCAACATTAAACTGGAATGTTTCCGCTAAGTCGCCCACTTTTTTACCTTGTGAAAATCCCATCCACGGTACGTCAATCATAAATATATCGGCAGATCTTGCTTGGAAATATGGTAGGTATTCCTGCATAAATAATAGATTTTCCCCTGAACAAATAGGTATGTTTATTGAATCTTTTAATTCGCGTAGTGCATCAGGTTGATACATATCAATTTCGAGCCACATAAGGTTATATTTTTCCACTACTTCAGCAATACGTTTGGCACTTTCTGGTTTTACATGAAAATTGAGATCTAAATTAATATCTATATTTTCTCCAACTGCATCACGGAATGTCCCAATTTGATTATCAAGATGAGTTAATATATCTCTGGGAATTACACCATCAGTACTGCCAATAGGTCCTTGAAATCCACCTCCCCAAGTTTGGGCAGGTTTACCAGGGATAATTATATTTGTTTTAAATGCAGTATATCCTTTTTCAATTACTTCTTTTCCAAGGTTATAGATATCCTTGAGTGATTCTAAAGGTGGGGTATTACATAGTTCGTAATTTCTAGCACGATATGTACCACAATGAGACCAATATAATCGTACATGTTCTCGAGTTGGGCCTCCAAATAATTCAACAACAGAAATATTTAAGGCCTTGGCTTTAATGTCCAACAGAGCTAATTCGATTCCAGATATAGCTTTGTATGCAATTCCGCCTCTACTTTGTATAGATATACGTTTTAAGTCTAACAACAGCATTTCAAATGATCGAGGATCTTTTCCAATTAATAGCTTTGAAAAATCTTCAATAGATCCAACAACTCCATGCGGTTGCCTAGTTTCAGTACATTCACCGTATCCAGTTATCCCTTCATCAGTTTCAATTTTTACAAATAAAAATGGCCACCATCCAGAATCAACCAAAAATGTTTCTATATTTGTGATTTTCATATTTGTACATTTCTTTCTATATAAAAATTTATGATAATGAGTATAATATACAAACTTACCTAGAAGATGAATATAGTTATTCTTGATTATATTGAGATAAGGAGATAGAAATGCCTTTAATAAACCATAATGACTTAAGAACTTTTATTTCACAATTGATGCAAGCATATGGAGCAAGTGAAGATGAGGCAACACTTATTTCAGAGCACTCTGTTGAAGCTAATTTAGTAGGTCATGATTCTCATGGAGTAATTCAAATTCCTACTTACATAGATAGAATTCAGCGTGGACATATCAAACCAGGTGCTGAAATAGAAATAAATAATGAGTCTCGTACAACTGCTCGAATTAATGGAAATTGGGGATTTGGTTATTATGTATCTGACTTTGCTATGAAATTAGCAATAAAGAAAGCTCAAGAAGATAATATAGCTGCTATTACTGTCGTGCAGCAAAGTCACGTGGGAAGAGTTGCAAGTTACCCACTCATGGCTGCAAAAGAAGGCATGATAGCCATTATGACAGCAGATTCAGGTAGAGGTCCTAAAATGGTTGTTCCTTTCGGAGGTAAAGAAAGGAAATTGGGTACTAATCCTATTTGCATAGCGTTTCCAAGTAATTTAGATGGAACGATGTTTGTAGATATGGCAACTTCATCAGTTGCTGCTGGTAAAATAAACTTAGCTAGAAGTAGAGGAAAAGATATTCCATTTGGTTGGATTTTGGATAAAGATGGAAATCAAACAAATGATCCAAATGATTTTAGCCAAGGTGGTGCTATTTTACCATTAGGAGCAGATCAAGGTCACAAAGGATATGGTCTTTCGGCTGCAGTGGAAACATTTTCAGGAATATTGACCGGATTGGGTTTTGGTGTTTCAAAAGATGGAATTCATAACGATGGTTGTTTAATGATTGTTATGAATGTTGAAGCCTTTAGAGATTTAGAGGTTTTTAAACAAGAAGTAACTGATTTTGCTTTAGATTTAAGTTCAACTGAAGTGGCTTCCGGTTATGATCGGGTTTATTATCCTGGTGAAATTGAACATATTACTAAGCAAGATCGTATTCAAAACGGAATATATGTAGAAGATACGACTGTTGCAAATATCAATAAATTTGCTGAAGAATCTGATATCAAAGGGAATTTAGATCCATATTTGCATTAATTATAAAGGTGGTTTCATTGTGTGCCATTCAGTATTAGATTCAAATATATGAGCTATTTGCAAAATTGTCATTTCATCAAAATGTTTTCCAACAATTTGAAGTCCTATTGGTAAGCCGACAGTGTCAAATCCACAAGGTACACTTATAGCTGGCAAACCTGATAAATTAAATGGTGAGGTAAATTTTGTTAATAATGATTGTATGGTTACTTCTTCATTATTAATAATCGTAGTAGTTTGACCAATTTCTGGTGTGCATATTGGCTCAGTGGGGGTAATTAAAGCATCTACATTTGACATACAATCAACCATACGACCGATAAATTGTCTTCGTAATCGTTGAGCTTGGATATAATTGACTGCTGGAATAAACACCCCCGATTCAAGTCTTGCCCTGACATCTGGTGCAATCCTATCAATATCATTTCGTAACCTGTCTTGATGAAAGGCTACAGCTTCAGGATTGATAATATTCGTTTGAATTTTTCCTGCTTCTTCTGGAGTTGGGATATCTATTTCTACTATGGAAAAACCAAGGCTTTTCAGTGTTTCTATAGCTTCGTTTACTTTTGTTCCAACCTCAGAGTGAATATTAGTAAAATATTGATTTTTTGGGATACCTATTGTAAATTTGCGAGGTTCTTGATCAAAAGCTTTAGAAAATTGAGGGACATCTCTTGTAGAAGAAGAATCGTCATTGATATCAAATCCAGACATTGCTTCCAGCATATATGCACAATCTTTTACACTTCTTGTCATTGGTCCTGCAGTATCTAGGGACCATGATAATGGGGTTAAACCATATCTGCTAATTCTCCCATACGTTGGTTTTATACCAACAATCCCACAAACTGCAGAGGGGATTCTTATTGAGCCTCCTGTATCTGACCCAGTAGCACCAGGAATCATACCAGATGCAACAGCTACTCCAGAACCACTACTAGATCCTCCTGGAATATGAGAAGTATTCCAAGGGTTTGGAGGTGTGCCGAAATCAGAATTAGTACCAAAAGCACCAAATGCAAAAGGATGCATATTTAGCTTTCCTATAATAATCGAGCCTGCATCGATTAACTTTTGGACACTTGTTGCATTCTTATTTGATTGATAGTCGTTGAAGATTACACTTCCTGAGGTTGTGGGCATATTATTGGTTTCATACAAATCCTTTAGTCCAATAGGTATCCCGTGTAATGGGCCTTTGTAATTGCCCGATGATATTTCTTTTTCGATAATTTTAGCTTCTTCGACACTTTGTTCTTCAGCTATATATAAAAAAGATTTGTTCGAATCATTTAATTTGTTAATTGTTTTGAGTTGCTCTTTGACAATTTCAGTAGGTGAAAGTTTTTTTTCACGAATATTTTCTGATAATTCAGATATTGTCATAAAATCAATAGAATTATTTGACATAAAAATCCTCCTCGTTCCTTAATCGCTTTGAATTTCACCATTTTGTAAATTAATAATATTATTTGCATAAGTTGAATCTATTAAATCAGGTTCTGGTGTTGTGACTATAGATTGATTATACATACGCATCTTTTCAATAATCTTTTTTCTTCTAAACTCATCAAGTTCTGAAAGTATATCATCAAGAAGTAGTATGGGTTGTACATTTATTGTCGATTGTATTATCTTTGCCTCGGATAACCTTAGTGAAAGTACTATATTTTTAGCCTGTCCTCTTGATGAAAAACTATATGCTGATATTCCATTGATTTGAATTAAAATGTTATCTCTTTGAGGCCCTATATCAGTAATTCCCATAAGGATTTGTTGTCGCAGAGTAGAATTGAGTGTTTCCTCAAACTTTTCAGTGGTAACTGAAGGGATATATTGGAAAGACAATTTTTCTGAAGAAGAAAATTCAGAATGAATCCCTTGTATCTCAGCATCAATAAGTTTGATAATTTCTACCCGTTTCATAATGATAAATTTCCCTAATTCAATTAATTCAGTATTCCAATATAGTAATTCGTCCTCTGATGATTGATGATCTCTTATTGCTTTTAATAGGGAATTTCTTTGAGTTAATATTTGTTGATATTTTTGTAATTTGATGAGATATTCTTGATTCACTTGAGAAATTAATATATCTAAAAACTGTCTTCTTTTCCCAGGACTGCCTAAAACGATGTCCATATCATGCGCAGTAAAAAGTACAGTAGGAGTTTTGCCGACTAATTGTGATGCAGCTATATTGATTCCATTAAACTTAATTTCTTTTGATTGGTTAGTGTCTGAAGGAAGTGCTATGACAATATTATTTTTTTCATCCGCAAATTTGGTCACTCCATGAATGGTTGTTTGTGAAACAAATTTATTTACCTGATCAGGAGATTTATGGCGGATTAATTCAAAATCGTTTCTTGCTCTAAATGATTTTCCTATAGAAATTAAATAAAGCGATTCAAGTAAGTTGGTTTTACCTTCCCCATTATTTCCTGAAATTATTGAGAGCCCAGGTGAAAACTCTAAGTGAATATTAGAAAAATTTCTATATTGTGTTAATTCTATGTCCGATACGTACAATTTGATCTCTCAGTAATTTATAATGTAATAAATATCGTAGTGTCTTTGACTAATAAATTCATTATAAAAATTTTCGGTAAATAAAAGTATTAAATATCTGGGAGTAAGTTGTGGCTATAGAAGAATTGAAAGCAAAAGTTGGTGAATTATTCCAATCTGTTTATAATTTTCACGATAGATTTGATTTATTAGATAATTATAATCGAGAAAAACTTCTAGATAGAATTGCTATCCAAAGAGAAGAAGTAGATGAACTTAAAGTTGCTCTAGAATCTGAATCCATGAATAATGTTGCAAATGAAGCTGTTGATGTTTTATATGTAGCGCTTGGAACGATAATTTCAATTGATAAAGAATTAGCAATAAGTGCTTTAAACGAAGTGATAGTAAAAAATAATAATAAAACTGATGATACTCACTACCTCAATACTCAAGGTAAAGTTGTAAAGCACCCTAACTAAGATTGTATAAGAACTTCTCTAGACTTTCCTGGTTCTTCTGGCCCTATAACACCAGCATCTTCTAGTTGATCGATTAATCTAGCAGCTCTGGGATATCCAATACGTAGTTTTCGTTGCAAAAGCGATGTTGATATATGAGAGTATCTTCCTGCTAATTCAGAAGCCTTACCAAATAGTTCGTCTTTTGGGAAATCTCCTGAATCAAAGTCTGGATTGGTTATATCATTTACTGGTAATTCTAAGGATATTTCAGGTAATGGTGTACCTTTTTCAGTAGCCCAATAATTTACTAGTTTGTTAATCTCTTCATCACTTAGATATGCACCTTGGACTCGTTGCGCTTTTGGGAAATCTGAAGATAGAAATAACATATCTCCTTTTCCTAACAATCTTTCTGCGCCACTAGAATCTAGAATAGTTCTAGAATCAATTTGGGATACAACAGCGAAACTAATTCTACTAGGGAAATTAGCTTTAATAAGTCCGGTTACTACATCTACTGATGGTCTTTGAGTTGCGACTATTAAATGTATACCTGTTGCTCTTCCTAGTTGAGCTAATCGGGTAAGCGTTTGTTCGACTTCGTAAGGTGCTGTCATCATTAGATCTGCTAATTCATCTATTGCTATTACTAAGTAAGGCATTGGTTCAATTGCTTTGGGATGATTGATATAACTATCTATATTTCTGACACCTATTTCTTCAAGAACTTTATATCTTCTTATCATTTCTTCGAGAAGCCCTTTTAAAGATTTAACTGCTTCATCAGGTTCTACTACAACAGGGGATATTAAATGAGGAATACCGTTAAAAGGTGTAAGCTCTACGCGCTTAGGATCAATGAGTAATAGCCGTAGTTTATCAGGTGTCATTTTGGCAATCATTGAAACTAGTAGGGTATTAATACATACGCTTTTTCCACTACCAGTAGAACCAGCAATTAAAAGATGTGGCAATTTGCGTAGATCAGTAACTGTTGCTTCCCCACTAGATCCTTGCCCTAAAGCTAAGGGAATACCTAGATTCTTTTTTATAGTATTAACTTTGTCATGTTCTAATGTTTTTCTTAGACTTACCATGAGTGCTTTTTTATTAGGAACTTCTATACCTACAATAGATTCTCCAGGAACAGGAGCTTCAATTCTTAAGCTAGGTGCGGCAAGAGCTAATGCTAGGTCTTTTTCTCTTGCAACAATGCTATCTACTTTTACCCGTGTACCTCTGCTAGTTTCTTCATCTAAATTATCCTCTTGATCATCATTTTTTTTGGGTTTTCTTGTTTTTCTTGTCCAACCTGGTGTGAGGCCATACATCGTAACTGTTGGTCCAGGTTTAATTTGATTAACTCTAACTTCGATTCCATGATTTAATAAAGTTTCCTCGATTTTTTCAGCAACTAGTTTTGATTCATCAGATGAAATGGAAGCTTCAGGACCATATTCAAGTAATGACATTTCTGGTATAGCCCATGGTTTTCCAAAAGTAAATGCACGTGTCGATTTTTGGGAAGTATCAATTTTTTCTTCGATCTTATTTATCTTTTGTTCAGCTAGTACATTTTTTCTTATTGGTTGATTATTATATGAGGAAGAGTTTCCTTTAGATTCTTCTATTTTTGGTTTTGGATTATCTTTTGGTTCTTGATACGATTTTTTTTCAATTATCCTTGGTTTTTTAGGCTCTGACTTAAATATTTTTGCTAAGGAATATATAAAAGAAAGGAAGTATATCTTGAATATTTTTAATTTATCTAAAGAAAATTTTGGCCAAAAAATATAAAATGCAATTGCTACTAAAAGTAATAATAAAATTGGACCTGGTATATAAAAATCCTGCCATAAATATTTCCCTAATTTTCCACCAGTGGTTTCTTTAAAAACAATTCCTTGTGGTCCTTTAAAAGCTCCCATTAATAATTGAATAGATATAACAGTTAATATTGATGCGATTAATTGAGGCCAAAATATCAAGAAATCTTTTTTGAAGTGAATTACTGCTGCTATCACCCCAATAAAAAATATTGAAAATGTTACAAATCCGTAGCCAACATAAGTAAGAATAATTTCACTAATATTAGGTATGAAAGTTTCAAGGAGGTATTCTCTTTGGATGTAAATAATTATTACTGAAGCTGCAAATAGAACTGCAGCTTGTGCAGATGGGTTATCTGAAAGTTCACGTATGAGCTTCTTTATATTTGCTAGAATGCTGGTGAACATATATCATTCTCATTTTTATGTAATTCTTGATAATTTTAGACAAAAAAATGAAATATGTCTAATTCGTATAAGTTTAAAATAACTCCAACTGATTGTTAGTAGATTGAGGGTTCTCTTCTTTTGTTTCTAAAGATTTTATTAAAGTTGGAATACGTTGGAACTCTTCAGAAAGGATTTCGCTGAATCTTGTTTGTCGTAAAGCTGCAGCAGGATGATAAGTTGGATAAATAGTATATCCGCCTTGTTTTATAATAGTACCATGAGCTTTCCCTATAGGAGTATTGGGGACAAAGTATGAAAGAGAATGGCGCCCCAAAGTTATGATAAGTGTAGGATTGATAAGCTCAATTTGTTTACTCAGGTATGGTGAACATTGACTTATTTCATTTGGAGACGGGTCTCTATTGTTTGGTGGTCGGCATTTTACTATATTTGTAATAAATACATCATTTCTTGATAAACTAATAGAGTTGAGTAATTTTGTAAGTAATTTACCAGCAGCCCCTACAAAAGGTAGACCACTATTATCTTCATAATGCCCAGGTGCTTCTCCCACAAGCATTATTTTAGCATTGAAGGAACCTTCACCTGGTACTGCATGTGTTCTTGTTAATGATAATTCACAATTTGTACAATTTTTTATTAGTTCTGAAATATCAGTCAGATTTTTCATAAGACCAAGATTTGAGTTTATTTAATCTTGAATACCTTTTGATTGAATATAATCAACTGCGCTTTGCACAGTAACAATTTTTTCTGCATCTTCATCAGGGATTTCCAAAGGGTCACCATCTTTTGAAAATTCTTCTTCAAGTGCCATAATCAATTCTACCAAGTCGAGAGAATCTGCATTTAAGTCATCAATAAAGGAAGCTGTAGGAATAACCGATGCCTCATCGACTCCTAAACGTTCCGCTGTAAGTTGTTGTACTCTTTCTAAAATTGTCGCCACAATATTCCTCCTCAAGTAATATGTTATGTTTTATTTAGTGTTTTTCTGGCGTAGGAGCCTAGGACTCCATTAATAAATTTTCCTGAATGGTCACTTCCATAATTCTTTGCTAATTCTACAGCGTCATTGATAACAATACTAGTAGTGTTTGTATCAGAATGTTGCAATTCATAAATTGACAAGCGTAAAATATTTCTGTCAATTAGTGATATTTGTTCTATTGGCCAACTAATTGCATATTCTGATAATGTTTCGTCAATAGAAGATAGGTTTTCAAGAATTCCTTCTGAAGTAGATGATATATAGTCTCTTCTGGAAGCATTTATTTTAATACGTTTAAAGGTATTGTTTATAATAGTTTCCAGTTCATGAGAGGTACTATCGATTTCATATAGTATTTTTATTATTAACTCGCGATCTTTTCGTAACCGTAGAGGATCCATAATTTCCTTAATTTTCAGGTTGCAAATTAATCAAAGATTCATAGTCTGAAACCGAGTGTGTTGTGGAATTTTCTGATATTCTTTTTACCATACCAGATAGCACTTTTCCTGGACCAAATTCGTAGAAGGTTGTTATACCTTCATTTGCCATATGTTCAATTCCTTTTTGCCAGTATACACATCCACATAATTGTTCTGATAATTCTTCCCGTATTTCGGAAACGTTACTCATTGGTTTACTAGAACAATTAGCAATTAAAGGGATTGAAGAATTATTAAAAGTAACATTTTTAATGGCATTATTCATTTCAGAAAGGGCTGAGCTCATGAGATATGAATGAAATGCCCCACTAACTTTCAATGGGATTGCTCGTTTAGCACCGCGTTCAGATGCAATCTTAACTGCGTTATCTATATCAGATTTAAGTCCACTTATGACTATTTGGCCAGGGCTGTTGACGTTCGCAGCTTGTGTGTTCGATTCTTTGCATAATTCTTGAACAACATCTTCATCTAACCCAATGATTGCTGCCATTCCGCTATCAACTCGGTCACATGCTTCTTGCATCAATCTTCCGCGTTCTCTGACTAACTTTACTCCATCTTCTAAAGTAATTGCTTCGCTTGCAACTAATGCACTATATTCACCTAAACTATGTCCTGCACAAAATTTTGCTATTTCAGAAACTGAAAGAGAATGCATTGATTTATATGCTTCGAAACAGGCAATACTCACAGTGAGGATAGCAGGTTGTGTGTTTATTGTTCGTTCTAATTCTTCTGAGGGCCCTTCAAAAATTATGTCAGATAAAGATATGCCCAAAGCCTCATCTGCCCGTAGAAAGACATCCTTAGCAGCTTCAGAGTTTTCAAAAAGACTTTTCCCCATACCTACTTCTTGCGCACCTTGCCCTGGAAAAATTATTGCACTATCCATCTATCACCAACCGTAAATTATCAATATATATTATTGTTAAATTATTTCCTGAACTTTGGTTTCTCTAACCATTTGGCCTTTATAGAATCCACATTCAGGACAAACTTGATGAGTTGGGATTTTTTGGCCACATTGCGGGCATGTAGTTAAGGTTGGTGCTGTTAAACTTATATGGCTTTTTCTAGCTCCTCTTCGTGACTGTGTTCGCTTTTTTTTCGGTAAAGCTCCCATGGTATTTTCTCCTTATCTATTTTCGATATCGATTTAATTTCTATTTGATATAGTATTATTTTTATTCACTATGCCTTGGCAATCTAAATCGCACAATAATTTTATCGGCATATTAACTAATATGTTTTGCCTGAATGATTCTGTTAACTCGATCATATTATCTTTTATATAAAAAATCTCAGGACTGTCTATTCTATCATATAATTCAGGGTTTTTTCCTAAATAGTCAAAATGATAGAAAATATCATCGGATTCTATATTTACAACTTGGTTATATTTTTCTAAACAACGATCACAAGTAGATGTGATATTTAGTAGTATATTGGTAGTTGCCCATACACCCATATTAATTTTTGTTAGCCAAATTATACCAGAACTTGAAACTATATCGAATTCATCTAGTATTATTTCATCACAAAAAACATTATGAAGTTTTTTGGTTCCTGTAGCTGATTTTAATAAATCTCCTAACTGTAAAAGCACGAAAGAATACCTTTCTTTGTATAATTATTCGTTATATGCATTGCGTATAGATGTTTCGATTTCTTCCAGTGAGGTTCCAGGACCAAAAACGCCCTTTACTCCTAATGAACTCAGGGCTTCTTTATCTGATTCGGGTATAATTCCACCGACTAGTATTTTCACATGATCCATTTCTTTTTTGTAGAGACAATCAAATAGCTCTGCAACAAGTTCTAGATGAGCTCCTGACAAAATGCTTATTCCAATAATATTTGCATCCATTTTTGAAGCTAATTCTGTTATTTGTTCAGGGGTTTTTCTAATCCCTGAAAATTTAGTTTTGATGTTTTGTTCGGACAAATATCGAGTAATAACCTTAGCTCCACGGTCATGCCCGTCAAGCCCTGGTTTTGCAATAAGTACTCTTATTTCATTGTTATTCATGTTAATTATTATTAGCTTGATTAATGATTGATCGAGATATAATCATGCGATGTATTTCGCTCGTGCCTTCATAGATTTCTGTTATTTTTGCATCTCTAAAATATCTCTCTACATGGCTAGATTTAAAGTATCCATAACCACCAAGAATTTGTACAGCTTTAGTTGCAGCTCTGTTGGCACTTTCAGATGCAAAAAGTTTAGCCATGGATGCCTCTTTATTATGGGGTTCTTTCATATCTTTCAATATACTTGCTCTTCGGGTTAGTAATCTTGCTGCATCTATTTCTGTAGCCATATCAGCTAACATCCATTGTATAGCTTGGTAGGAAGCTATCGGATTATTGAAAGTTTTTCTGGAAACTGCATAATTTGTTGCTGCTTCAAGACATGCTTGGCCTATACCTACTGACTGTGCTGCAATTGCAATTCTACTCGATTCCAATATTTGCATTGCTGAATAAAAACCAGTACCTTCTTCACCTAAACGATTTTCTTCTGGGATTGGGCAATCTTCAAATATCAATTCAGCAGTACTCGAAGCTTTCATTCCTAGTTTTCCATCCTGTTTTATAGTTTGAAATCCTGGAGTATTTCTATCAACTACTAAACAATTTACACCTTTGGCTTTTAGTTCTCGGTTCTGTGTAGCATAAATCACAAAAGTATCAGCCACATCTCCATTTGTTATAAAATGTTTGGTTCCATTTAACTTATATAAGCTATCTGCTGGTGTACAAGTTGTAGACATTGATGCAACATCTGAACCTGATTCAGGTTCGGTAAGTCCCCATGCGCCAACTGATGTTCCATCGATTAGTGGAGGTAAAAATTTTGACTTTTGTTCTTCATTCCCAAATCTGGCTATACTTTGTAAAACTAAGCCTATATGAGATCCATATATTGCAGATGTAGCGCCACAAGCTTTAGCTATTTCCTCTGTTACAATTGAAAACTCTTTAAATCCCCCACCAGATCCCCCATATTTTTCATCAATAGTAATTCCGAGTAAACCCATGCTAGCAAGACGATGAAAATTTTCCATAGGGAATTCTTCACGTTCATCTAAAATAGGTGCCATAGGGGCTAAATAATCTTGTGCAAAGTCTTGGACTGTTTTTGCAAGCATTAATTCAGTTTCATTGTATAGTAGGTTATCCATTTTTGATCCTTTTATTGATTAATAATCTGGGGAATATTCACCGTATACTTTTCTAAATATATCACTAATTTCACCTATTGTAGAATAGGATTCTACAGCTTCAATAATAGCAGGCATTGTATTGTCTTTAGTACGGGCAATTTTTTCTAATTTTTCCAAGCTTTCAACAACTTTTTTTGTATCTCGATTTTTTTTGACTAAGTGAAGTTTTTTGATTTGTTGTTGAATTTCTTTTCTTGAAATTTTTTGGAAAGTAATATTTTCACTGCTTTCCTCTTTGTATGTATTTACTCCAACCATATAACGTTCTTGATTTTCCAGTTCTTTTTGGAACATATAGGCAGAGTTTTCTATTTCATTTTCTTGGAATTGTGTTTCGAGAGCCTTTAGGGCGCCGCCAATAGATTCTATTTCATTGATATATTTGAAGGCTTCATTTTCAATATCATCAGTAAGTTTTTCAAGATAGTATGAACCACCCAATGGATCGACTGTATCTGCAACTCCGCTTTCTAATGCAATTATTTGTTGTGTTCTTAGAGAAATAACAGCTGAATTTTCAGATGGTAGGCCCAGAGCTTCGTCTTTTGAATTTACATGAAGTGATTGTGCTCCTCCTAGAACTGCAGCCATCGCTTGTATTGTGCTTCTTATAATATTGTTATCAGGTTGTTGGGCTGTAAGAGTTACACCAGCAGTTTGTACATGAAATCGCAACATAGAGGATTTTGGATTTTCTGCATTGAACATATCTTTAGTTATCTTTGCCCAAATTCTTCTTGCTGCACGATATTTAGCTACTTCTTCGATTAAATTATTTTGAGCAACAAAGAAAAAAGAAATTTGAGGACAAAATTCATCAATTGATAATCCTGCTTCAACTGCTGATTTGATATATTCAATAGCATTAGAAAAGGTAAACGCTAATTCTTGTATTGCAGTACTTCCTGCTTCGCGAATATGGTAACCGCTAATACTTATTGGATTCCATTTAGGTAGCGTTTTTGAACAAAATTCAAAAACATCAGTAATAAGATTCATTGATTCTTTGGGAGGATATATATATGTACCTCGGGCAATATATTCTTTTAAGATATCGTTTTGAAGTGTTCCTCGTAATTGTTCAAGAGGAATATTTTGTTTTTTTGCTAGAGCAACATACATAGCAAGTAAAACCGGAGCAGTAGCATTTATTGTCATTGATGTACTAATTTTATTTAGAGGAATATCACTAAATAGAGTTTCCATATCAGCAAGAGTATCAATGGGGACACCAACTTTACCAACTTCACTTTGCGCAATTTCGTTATCAGAGTCATACCCTATTTGTGTAGGAAGATCAAACGCGACAGATAGCCCATTTTGTCCCTGTTCTAGAAGGTGTTTGAATCGCTCATTAGATTTTTCTGGGTTAGAAAAACCTGAATATTGGCGCATTGTCCATAATCTACTTCTGTACATACTAGGATAAATGCCCCTAGTGTAGGGAAACTCTCCAGGAAACTCTTCCTTAGTATTACTTTGATTGTTATATGTAGGGTGTATTTCTTGATTAGAAAGAGTGGTAAAAAGCGATTTTCGTTCACCATTAATTGTGATAAACGGTTTTAGTACTTTTTCTTTCCAATTTTTAAAATTGTTTGTTTTCAATTTCGCACCATTAATTTTATTTATGCATTATACTGTAAAATCTAGATAAGAAAAAATAATCTATATTAAACACATAATACGAGGTCATAGTTACTATATGATTGTTTTAAGACGGTTGTTAATCCCACCATTATTAGTTGTATTTATAGTTTTTATTTTCCCTCTAATATTACTTGTTTACGCGCGTGCTGTTCTTTTGGATTCAGAATTTTATATGAAAAATTATACAGATACTAATATTTCAGATCGAGTTTATAATACTATCCTTCCTATTCTCATAGATGAAACTTTACCTGGTCAGTTGAAGGGAGAAAACTACGATATAAAAGATGATGTATATAGAATCATCACAAAGACTATTCCAAGTTCTTGGGTTGATCAAATAGTATTATCAACTTTACAGGAATTTATACCCTATTTAACAGGCATCAATGATCAGGCAAGCGTTTATTTGGACGTAAAAACGTTAACTGATCAATTAATGATTGAATTAAAGAATGATGAATTTAAAAAGGATATATATACAGCCGTAACTGAAACAACTATTGAAGATCTTTCAATTCGTGTAAAAAATGCTGAAGACTTACCCTTGGGTATTAATTTAGAAAGATCTGATATCGAATTATTAATTACGTCTTTACTTTATTACCAATGGTATGAGACTACCTACGATTCAACTTTAGATACAACCTATGACTACTTGTCAGGTGAAACTGAAACATTCGATTTGAATATCAAAATAAAGAATAATATAAGGCAAGTTCTTGATCCATTTAAACAATTGTTACAAGAACAAAATGTTTATAATCTTGCAATCGATAAAGCAGGAAGTTTGATAGTATCACAATTTGATTTAAATTCTTTCAATTTACCTGAAGGAGTTGCTTTCAATAATGAATTTTCTCTGAATGCAAATTCTGACAGTTTTAGTTCCAATTTAGATCAAGATATTATAAATGAAATAGGGGATGATTTAGTTGATCAAATATATCTTTATTTGATTGGGAAATCTAATAGTATGGAAATAGAAATTGATATTAAAGACCTCACTCCTAAAATAAATCAGTTAATTATAAAAGAAGTAGAAAATCAATTAGATTCTACTATAGAACAATTACCTATATGTAGTACTGAAGTGACTTTAGGATTGCTATCTCAAAATATAGATACGATTCCTAATTGTTATCCACAAAAATTATCTTCTCTTCCAGATAGTATGGAATTACGTTTTATTTTAGCTATATTATCAATAGATTTTGACGATTTATATATATATGACAAAATGTTGGAAGATTCAATCATAGATATAAAATCTTCTCTATTGCAAGAAGTGCAATCCATCCTGAATAATAATATTCCAACAAATTATGTATTCACTGAGGAAGAATTGAGATCATATCTTTCTCCTACTCAATTGATGCTTATTGAAGAGATCAGGTTATGGTCGATAGATGGATTGAATTTTGATGATGAATATCTTAATCAGTTTTACATAAGTCGTCGAGGGTATGAAAACTCTGTAGAGTCTGAAGAAAATCATATTGAAAAAATACAAAATATAATACGTTCAGGATATACCGTTACTGAAAAAGACTTACTTCCACATCTAGATACTTATTTAAATACAAATCTGGTACGTGAAATTATTAAGTCGACTGGTGATAGGTATATCAAAATTATTTTATATACCTTAGCTTGTATATTCATCATCGCTATAGGTATTATAGGTGGACAAACTTGGTACGGTAGACTTGGTTGGAGTGCTATTCCAATATTAATTACATCAGTTGTAACTTTTAGTATTTTGAATGGTGGATATACCTTCTTTTTGAAAAATTTAATCTTAGAAGCTTTTATTCAATCTGCAGAATCTGCTAACCTAAAAGCCATAAAATTGACATATTTAGAGTTAGGTGATGTGAGTTTAATAATACTTGATGGACTTTTAAGCGATATAAATAGAATTCTTCTCCCTGCTATGCTAATATCTTTCGCATTGGTAGCGAATGCTGTTATTATTCACAGTAGGAAACTAAAACGAAACAAAAAATAAATTATAAACGAAGTATGGTGTGATATGAGTTCAATAATTGGTTTGGTAACACAGCCCACGAAAGTGATTTTGTTTTTACTCTTAGCAAGTTTATTTACTTTTAGTTGTAGTTTGGCTGAATTATCTGAAGTTGAAGAAGGTGAAAATATTGCAATCCCTACACCTACAGAAATCCCTGAACTAACACCTGAACCAACGTCAGTAGTAACCTTTGAACCTGCATCTGTTGCAGAACCCTCAACTCCAGCCTGGAATCCAATACCTTTAATTACTCCTGAACCAACTGCTGTTGCTTCTCTTGAACCAACACCTGTAGCTACCCCAGAACCAACACCTGAACCAACTCCTGAACCAACTCCTGAACCAACACCTGAACCAACTCCTGTTGCTACTCCTGAACCAACACCTATAGCTACGCCAGAACCTGCAGTTGTTCTACCAGCAGATGAAACAGATGCTGAATTTTATGGACCAAAATTAACTGCACTATCAATTGATAATTTAGGTGATTACATTAGTTTTTCTTTAGAAGCTGATACATACGCAAGTTCTATGTCAGAAGCAAATTTATTTATTAAAAACCCTAATGGTGAAATTCAAGGGGTAGGATGTGCGCCATTTTTCCTATTGGAAGGAACTGCAAAGGGATGTACTTTAAATCTTCAATCTCAAGATGACTTTTGGAAACCCGTAGGTAATTACAGTTGGGAACGATTAACGTTAAAAAATTCCTATGGCGCTCAATCTAGTTATTGGGGGGACGGGAGATTACAAAAAGGCAAATCAGGACCTATTGAAAATAATGCTCACGAATTTACTTCGGAAAAAATATCATTTGAAAAACTGTTTATATTAAAAGAACCAGTACAAGTAGGTGCAAATGATATTTCTGAATTAGAATGGGTTTTTCAGAGTAAAGACAACGTTGAAAGTTCAATAGAACAACTTTCAACATCAATAGACCTAACTTTGTATGATCCAGCACCAATAGAAAAGACCCCAGCTGAATTACAAGTAGAAGAAGAGGCAAGCCTAGAAATAGAAACTGGTCCTGAATTGGAAGTTATTCCACAAGCAGGTGCAAATTCTGGCTATAGTGAACAATCTCATCTTCTTTACGCTGGAACAGGTGTAACAGATCCATATATATACTCTCTTGCTGCTCCAAATGAAGATGGGAAACTACGAAAAACAAAATCCATTGCTGGGCCTGATCCAGTAACAGGAATCTGGACAGGTAGCTTAGGAGCTTCACAGATTGTAGGCGATTCTTCGCAATATGCAGGTAATACTCATTACTCCTGGAAACCTATAGAAGAAAATTGGCCAGCAGACCTTCAATTTGATGATAAGTGCCAATGGACGACATGCATAAGACTAAATGATAATAGTTTTCTAACAACGAATGAATATACTGCCGCAACGCTCGACCGCAGGCCGATAAATTTTGGAGATACAATTACAGAATATGTCAAGCGTTCATGGGAGGGTGGTCGTAATGGTGGTTTAAACTTTGCTGCAAATAGTTATACCTTTACAGGAACTAAGGGGCAATATTTTGAAATTGATGTTAGTGTTCCTGAGAATTCTAATACAAGACCAAACATGCTATTAGAACATGCAAGCACAAAAAAGACGTTTATTTTCAATGAACAAAAACTTCCTGGTGGACCGTCTAACACAACTGGTTCGGATCGCAATGATTGGGACGGGGAACTCAAGGCTGGTACAGAATTTTCAAAAGGTTTTATAGGTACATTACCAGAAGATGGAACGTATAACATAACGGTACAAGCCATAGGTCCTGATGTTACTTTACCTAATTGGCTACAAGCTTTTCAGCTTGGGTCAGACATAGATGATACTGGAACGTCTGTAAATATAAACACTATGCAAAATATTGTTGAGTTTGGAGATGCAAGAAATCTAGAGCTCGTTGGGTCTATGTGGACAATTAATCAAGAAATATTTAAAGTAACGGAAGTTATTAATAATAACACGGTAACTGCTGATAGAGCTCAAGATGGTACATTCGCTCAAAACCACAAAAGGTGGAATAAAGCAAGCATATTAATCGGGACAAAAACTGAACGCCACTTTACTGATGATCAGTATGGAGAAAAAATTACTGTTAGCCTTACTGAAGGAGGAGTTCGTGTTGTTAAACCTGTTGCCCCAACATCAATTTCAACAGAAGCAGGTGCTGGTAGCATTAAAGTAACATGGTCAGCCCCTACAATGGATATAGAGGGAAGATCTAATCCGATAATTGATGGTTATACTATCGGAGCACGAACTAAAGAAACACACGGAAGCCTAGAAGCGAGGGCAAATAATCCAGGAATAACAGTTACTGTCGGAAGTGATGCAACAAGCGCTACACTTAATGGATTAACTAATGGTCTTAGATATTATATTTATGTAACTGCAAACAATGAAAAGGGAAGTAGTAGTGAAGCC
>MDSW01008304.1_pt1 | contig 19231 bp, 14 predicted proteins | sample 811171 | NCBI WGS metagenome assembly MDSW01 (sample SAMN05326641, study PRJNA326480) | marine metagenome | isolation source: seawater | place: Atlantic Ocean: North West | collected 2012 | reverse complement strand
TCCAACAGAACAATAATACATTCCTTGTGGAGCTGGAAAACCTTGTTTTGGAAAACCCATAGGCCTAGTTCCATCCATCATAGTATATTCTTGCTCAAAACCAAACCAAAAATCATCACTATCATCTTTAATAAGCGCTCTAGTATTGGAAGCATGAGGCGTGCCATCCATATTCATCACTTCAGTCATAACTAAAAAAGCATTTATCCTAGTAGGATCTGGATAAACTCTAACTGGCTTTATAACACAATCGGAAGAATGCCCTTCTGCTTGTTGTGTTGAACTTCCATCAAAAGACCAATCAGGAAGTTTTTCTACCTCACCATTATATTCATCAAAATGAAGAACTTTGGTTTTACTTCTCAAGTTTGGCTCTGGACTGTACCCATCTAACCAAATGTATTCAAATTTAAATGCAGTCATAATATAATTTACTTTTAATAATTAAAATTAATACCTAAATATATTATCTTTTTAATTAAAAAAAATATTAGGAATGTCTTTTTACTAACCTAATCAAAAGAGTTATTAACAATTAATGAAATGTAACCTGGAGTATTAATCCTTTGAATCAAATATAGAATCCTTGATTTCCTTTCTAATATTGTTCGAAGAATCTTTTATTTTACGAATAGAAGAGCCGATATTTCTAGCAAGAGAAGGGATGTTTTTTGATCCGAAAAAAATTAGATACATTATTAAAATAAATAATACTTCTCCAAAACCAAGATTTAAAAATAGAAGCGTTTTCATTGTAAAACACTAACTACTTTTTATACTTTTTTTACTAGTATCAAGCATTATTGGAGTCGCTATAAATAACGAAGAATAAGTCCCAACTATCACACCTATAATTAACGCAAACATAAAGCCCCTAATAACCTCTCCTCCAAAAAAGAAGATAATTAATAAAACAATAATAGTAGTTAAAGATGTATTTATTGTTCTACTTAATGTACTATTCAATGCACTATTAATAATATCTTTATATTCACCTACTTTACTTTTCTGGAACTCTCTCACTCTATCAAAAACTACAACAGTATCATTAAGAGAATAACCTATAACAGTAAGAACTGCAGCTATGAAAGCCTGGTCTATTTCTAATGAAATAGGCAAAATCCCATTAAAAATAGAAAATATCGAAAGTAAAATTAAAACATCATGAAAAAGAGCAACAACAGCACCTAAACTAAATTGCCATTTTCTAAATCTAAAAAGAATGTACAAAAAGATAATTATAAGTGAAAAAACTATGGCTTGGTATGCTGATTTTTTAACATCATCCGCAATGGTTGCTCCTACTTTTTGAGTAGAGACTTTCTCTATATCTATGCCTTCTCCAGCATACTTTCTCAATTGATTTTCAATCTTAGAAACAACAATACTGTCCGATCCTTCTTCTGATATCTTAAAACTAGTTGTTATTTTTATTTGATTAGACTGACCAAAATCACCAAAAGTTTTAACTTCAGGGAATTTTTTCACACCATCTTCAACAAGACTCTCACCTAAAATATTTCTAATTTCAACAGTATTAAGATTATTTTTATCAATCTTATAAACATATTCTCTACCACCTTGTAAATCAACTCCTTTATTTAAACCCTTTGTCTGTAAAAAGAAAACCCCCACAGCAATAAACATGAAAGAAAACACATAAGCGATTTTTCTTCTTTTAATAAAAGAAATATTAGTACTTCTAAATAAATTTTTTGTTAACCGATTTGAGAAAAATATTTTTTTCTTTTTTACTAATCTGGATTCAAAAACTAATCTAGTAATGAAAATTGCGCAAAATAAAGATGTTAAAATACCTATAATCAATGTTGTCGCAAATCCCTTTATTGGACCTGTACCAAAATAAAATAAAACAACAGCAGTCAGAAGAGTAGTCAAATTAGCATCAATAATCGCAGAATATGCATTTTTATAACCGTCTCTTACAGCTAAAGCTAATCCTTTTTGTTGAGACAGTTCTTCTTTAATTCTTTCATAAATTAAAACATTTGCATCAACTGCCATACCAATTGTAAGAACAATCCCAGCTATTCCTGGAAGAGTAAGTGTTGCATTAAATGCAGCAAGAGCGCCAAAAATAAAGAACATATTTATAATTAAAGCAAGATTAGACGCAACCCCTGCGTGAAAATAATAAAGCAACATATAGATTAAGACAAAAAGTAAAGCCATTAAAAAAGATTTTGAGCCAGCATCTATAGATTTTTTCCCTAAAGACGGACCTACATATTCAGATCCTGCAATATCTACTTTGGCATCTAGTTGACCCGCGTTTAATATACTAGCAATATCTTTTGCCTCATCTAACTTAAAAGTTCCTGAAATTTGAGAACTACCTCCAGTTATTTTTTCATTAATTGAAGGATAGGTATAAACTATTTCATCTAATACTACAGCCACTTCCTCATCTACATTTGCAGCAGTTATCTCAGCCCAACTACTTGTTCCCTCAGGAGTCATATTCATATTAATTATTACACCGCCACTACGCTGATCAAAGCCTTGACTAGCACTACTCACCTCTTTACCTAACAAAACAGGACCTCCAAAATTCCCAAACTCTGTGGTGTTTTTTTTCAAAGCAATTAATTGAACAAATTGATTGTATGATTCCATAGGAACACTTTCAGAGAAACCTGGTTCAGTTTCTACTGACCGTGAAGTTCTAGAAGGACCATCTGTAAAATAAAACACTAAATCAGATGCATTTGGGTCATTTAAATACTTTGATTCTATATATTCTTTTGCCCTTTTTCTATCTGCCTGCGTATTCTTAATGTTTGCAATGGCAGGAGAGAACAAAGGAATAATATTCCCTGCTTCATTTCGAGAACTCCCGCTAGGAGCATAAATATCAGGAGCGTCTTCATCTGTTAAATAAATATCCCCCTCACTTAATCCAGGAGATGCATTTGGTATGTTAGCAAAAGAAAGGAAAATAGAATCTTGTAATAAACTAGAAAACACCTCATCTGAATTATTTGCAGTTTCCCAAAATTCTAAACTAGCTGTTTTAGAAAGGTATTCTTTGACTTGTTTTTCATTGGTCATACCTGGTAACTCAACTAATATTCTTTCGGAAGACTCTAACCTTTTAACAGTTGGATTTGCTAACCCAAACTGATCTATTCTTCTCTTTATCGTCTCAAAAGTTTTTTGAATAGCGTCAGAAATTTTACTTTCTAGATACCCCATTACTTCTGATTCCAACTCCTCATTACTTAGTTTTTTCGGATCAAAATCAAATGCCTCATCTTTTTCAAAAAATCTAAATAATACTATATTGTCAACTAAACTATCTTGAGACTCAATCTGCTTAAATTCATCAAGGAAAACATTTAAATAAGTATCTTGTGTATTTCCCTTATATGTTTCATCCGTATTATCTAAAACTTTAGAAAATGTTTTCTGTAAATCAGGATAATAAGCCACAGAAGATAAACCTTCTAAAATATTTCTCTGTGAAATCTCTAACAATACACTCATACCGCCCTTTAAATCTAAACCAAGATTAAGAGAGTTTTGTTTAGCATTTTTGTATGAATATTGATCTAACCATAAAAAGCCTAAAGGAAAAAACTTACTTCTATTGTCATTAATTTCACCATTTTCAGTTTTAGATGGTGTTAATATTAGAGAGTCATTCTCTACACGAACTTGCTTGATATTTTGTACATTATTATATAACTCAGATAACGCATCTATAGAATTAAGAGACTCATTTTCTGTTGCTTTTTTCTCAAGAGAATAAGTGGCATATGAAAATGAGAGAGAATAAATAAATCCTATTATAAAACAAACGAGTATAACTCTAACAAAAGTTCTAAATTTTTTATCTTCCATCTATCTCAGATTTAAAAATGAACGCAAATATATGATTAAAATTTAAAAAAACTCATTATTATATGAGAAAAAACAATAATTAGCATTTGTTAAATTATAAAAATTTATTTATCGTAACTTTGTGTATTATGAAAAAAATTAATTTTCTAATAATTATTATAACATTTGTCTTTTTTTCAACAGTTAAAACACAAGTCAACTTTATTCAAAATAACGATATTCTAATTTTAGAAAACTCAGAAGAATCCAGTTCACTATTAAACCCTTGGACTGGAGGAATGAACTTTTGTCAATTTTCTGAAATTGACTTAAATCTAGATGGAGAAAAAGATATTTTTATTTTTGATAGGTCAGGAAAAAATGGATCTCGAAATGGAAACAAGATAATTCCAATGATATATGACCAAAATATTAATGATTACATTTTTGAACCTGAATACATAGATAATTTTCCGGGGAACTTTGCATTAAATGATTGGGTTTTATTAGTAGACTACAACCAAGATGGGAAAGAAGATATATTTACAAGTATGTATAATAGTATCGCTCTTTTTACTAACACTTCTTTAGACACACTATCTTTTGAATTCACAAAAATTTTAAATTCTGATGCTGGATTTGGACCAACAAACCTATATGTAAGTGGTGTAGATTTACCTGCAATTGCTGATATAGATGGGGATTGTGATATAGACATACTGTCATTTAATCCAGAGGGGACTCATGTATATTTTCACCAAAATAAATCAGTTGAATTATATAATAGTTGTAGTACTATTGATTTATATAGAACTGAAAATTGCTGGGGGCAATTTCAAGAAAATTTTACTGATAATAATCTAACATTATTTTTAGATGAAAACTGCCAACCGCCAGAAGTTAATCCAATGAGAATTCATGCAGGATCCACTTTACTAGCACTTGATTTAAATCCACAACAGCAATTAGCTAACAATCCTCAAAATACTATGGAATTATTACTTGGTGATATATCTTATTCTAACATTGTAATGGTTTTAAATCAAGTAACAGCTGAAGAAGCATTAATGGTAGACCAAGACACTAATTTCCCTAGCTATACTTCATCAGTAAATCTCCCTTTGTTCCCAGCATGCTTTTATTTAGATGTAAATAAAGATGGATGGAAAGATTTAATAGTTAGTCCAAATGGAGTTAATATTTCTGAAAATAAATATAATTGTTTGTATTATAAAAATATTACTTACGAAACAAATGATTCATTTTGGTACGAAAATGGTGAAAATATGCTTCAATTCGAATATACTCAAAATGATTTTATGGTCGAAAACATGATAGATGTTGGAAGTAACTCAAAACCAATTTTATATGATTTAGACAATGATGGTCTATTAGATTTAATAATTGGAAACAAAGGTTATTATGATGAAGCAAATTATAATTCCAGACTCTCTTTTTACAAAAATATTGGAACCGTATCAGTTCCGAAATTTTCCAAATACTATGAAGATTCAATAAATAATGATCTTGGCAACCTTTCGTCATTAGGAGAAATAGCAACTATAGAAAGTATTCATCCAACATTTGGAGATATTGATTTAGATGGAGATGTTGATTTAGTATTTGGAGATTCAAGTGGAAAAATATTTATTTTACTTGCAATTAATTCGGAAATAGAATCAACAAACCCATTGCCTATATACCCCAATAATATTGATCAAATTATTGATACTGGAATTGATGTAGGAAGTTATTCTACACCGCAATTAATAGATTTAAATAGAGATGGGCTCTTAGATTTAGTTATTGGCGAAAGGTCAGGAATTGATAATGGGGTGTTGAATGGAATTAATTATTTTGAAAATGCAGGATTAAACAATCAAATCCCCAGTTTTGAAGATACTACTCCAGAATTCACAACAGATGATGGAATTATTATCAAAAGTTTAGGAGGAATAAATTTAATGGACGAAGTATTTACAACAGCATACACCACCCCTCACGTATTTGAACATGAAAATGAGTATCATTTAGCTGTAGGTAGTGAATGTGGAAAGGTTTTTTTATATAATAACATTGAAAATGACTTACTTGGATTCTATAATTTTTATACAAATACTGATCTTATTGGTGGGAATATATTACCTAATGTAAATTGCATTCACTCATCTGTTACAATCAACGATATAAATAATGATGGAAAACCAGATTTGATTAGAGGAAATGCCAGCGGAGGATTAGAACTCTTTTTAGGAAACGCATTCAATGTGCAAAATAAAGAAGAATCACTTCATGAAAATTTTAATATTTTTCCAAATCCAAGCTCAGGACATTTGATTATTGAACATAGGCAAAATACAGAGATAATAATAGAAATTTATTCAATAACAGGAAAATTATTAAGTTCCAAAATAATCAATCAACAAAACACTACTCTAAATTTAGAAGACACCAACCCTGGAGTTTATATTTTACAAATTAAAAATGATGAACAAATCATTAAAACCAAAAAACTAATTATAAGTAACTAAAATAAACTCATTTCAGTTAATATGCTATTAGTTTTTTGAACAGCACCTACCGAGTTAGACAATTGATTTTTTTCTTGATCATTCAATTCTATTTCTATAATTTTTTCAATACCGTTTTTTCCTAAAATAACCGGAACACCAATAGCAACATCATGAAAACCATATTCCCCCTCTAATATAACTGAACAAGGAAACATTTTTTTCTGATCACAAGATATTGCTTGAACTAAAGATGATACAGCAGCTCCAGGCGCATACCATGCAGAAGTACCTAACATAGATGTTAATGTAGCACCGCCAACCTTTGTGTCTTGTTTTACTTTGTCTAGTTTTTCAATAGATAAAAATTTAGATACATTGATACTGTTTCTAGTTGCTAATCTAGTTAACGGAACCATACCTTTATCACTATGCCCACCAATAACCATACCTGAAACATCTGAACTAGGACAATCTAAAGCTTGACTTAATCTATATTTAAATCTTGCACTATCTAAAGCACCCCCCATGCCAATTATTCTATTTTTTGGCAGACCTGTGATTTTATAAGTCAAATATGTCATTGTGTCCATAGGATTACTGACTATTATAATAATAACTTCTGGAGAATTCTTAATTAATTTTTGAGCAACTTCTTTTACAATCCCAGCATTAATTCCTATTAATTCCTCTCTGGTCATACCTGGTTTTCTAGGTATGCCACTTGTAATTACCGCAATACTACTACCTGCTGTTTTAGAATAATCATTTGTAGTCCCAATAATTCTTGTATCAAAGTTATTTAAAGACGCAGTTTGCATTAAATCCATTGCTTTTCCTTCAGCATAATTTTGTTTAATATCTAGTAAAACTACTTCAGAAGCAAAGTTTTTTATGGCTATATACTCAGCGCAGCTTGCTCCAACTGCACCAGCACCAACTACCGTGATTTTCATTTTTTTATTTTTTTTCAATTTAGAAAAATATTTCTACTAAAAAAAGAGTAATTTTTAAGATGTTGAAAAGTAAAAAAAATTTATAAGTCTAAATTTCTTCTTATTGAAAGTATTTTTTAAATTTATAGAAAGTAATGATAGAAAAATCCCCCTTCCCTATCCATTAAAAAATATACTTATGAGATTTATTTATATTCTTATTTTTTTACAACTCAACTTTTGTTTTTCTCAAGTAGTAGCCGAAGGTGACACTACTTTATGTCAAAGTGCGTCAGGGGAAGTTACTTTAACTTTAACAGCAGAATCATATAATGTAGATTTAATTGACTCTGGTATTTATTCAGATGATACATATGGAGGTGTTATTGATATTGGATTTGACTTTACATTTTATGGAAACACTTATAATCAAGTTGTATTATCATCAAATAATCATTTAACATTTAATATTGCTAATGCAAATAATTATTCTGACTGGACAATAACAGATCCTGCACCCAATAACTTTGATTGTCCTTTAAATTCAATTTTATGCCCTTGGCAAGACATTTACCCAGGTGTTAATGGAAATGGAACTATTCAATACGCAACCACAGGAGAGGCTCCTAATAGAGTTTTTATTGCTTCTTTCTGTGGAATCCCTATGTTTTCTTGTACTGACATTTGCTATACTAGTCAAATTAAATTATTTGAAACAACTAATATTATTGAAACACATATTGCACAAAAGGTTTTATGCACAACTTGGAATAGTGGCGCGGCTATACATGGGCTACATAATTCAACTGGAACTATTGCAAATATTGTAACAGGATTAGATGGGATAGAAAGAAATTATCCAAATCAATGGACTTGTGAAAACGATGGTTGGAGTTTTACACCAAATGGACCAAATGATTATACTATTCAAAATATAACTTTTGCGCCAGCTGTTGCAGGTAGTGATATAATTTGGCAAGACAACAATGGAAACATTATTGGTTATGGCGGTTCAATTGATGTCACTCCAATATCAGAAAATGGAGAAACTATTATTTATACAGCTGGAGCATCATTATGTGGGTCTGCAGGTGATTGGTGTGGATTTCAAGGAGGAATTGAAGGCGATGAAGTATTTATTAATTTTGAACCAACAGAAATAACAACAAACTATCAAGACCCAACTTGTTTTCAATCAGGAGATGGACTTATAGATATAACTCTTCCAGCAAACGGAAATTGGGAATATCAAGTCACTAATGAAGAAAGCAATACGATTTTATATTCTGGAACGCTTCAAAATAATAATAGCTTTACATTAAATAATCTCAACGGAGGCAATTATAGTATTTATGTAGAAAATGAATTTGGCTGTTCAGATACAGAGTCAGTATCTTTAAATGAACCTGAACAAATTGAAGATAATTTTACTACATCAGACAGTAATTGTTTTGGAGAAAACAGCGGATCTGTAGATATTACACTATCTGGAGGAACAAGTCCATTTTCAATATTAATTGGAGATCTTTCAACAGGGCTAACTGTAGAAGAACAAATAAATATAAATCAAGGTTCATTGGCTAGTTTTAATAACCTAGGACCAGGGCAATATTGGTTTACCGGAATTGATCAAAATGGCTGTTTAACGCAAGGAGATGAAGTGTTTTTTAATATATCAGAACCTGAAGAATTAATCATTGAAAGTTTTTCGGAAAATGTAACTTGTTCTGACGCAAATGATGGAAGTATTAATATAACGGTAAACGGAGGTATTGGAAATTATACTTATTCCTGGTTTGGAGATAATGGGTTTTTATCTTCTCAAGAGGATATTTCTAACCTATCTGGAGGAACTTATACTCTTACTGTAACTGACGAGAACAATTGTAGTTCTTCCGAAATTATTCAAATTTCAGAAGACGCAGGAATTACCTTAGATTTTGTTATTTCAGATTATAATGGATATGAGATTTCATGTGACGAGGGAACTGATGGTTACATAGATCTAAATATTAATGGCGGAAGCTCACCATATACAATCAACTGGGAAGGTCCAAATAATTTTTACAGCAACTCGGAAGACATAACAAATCTTTCTGCTGGATACTATACCATGTCTTTAACTGACTTAAATGGATGTGAAGCATTTATAAATTTCACTTTAACAGAACCCGAAGAACTACAAGCAACAATAGATGAAATTCCGGAAATTTGTGGAACAGGAGGACAGGCAATACCTCAAATTTACGGAGGGAATGAACCAATGAGTTACACTTGGATTGGACCAAATTCCTTCACAAGTAATAATAATGAATTATCGGATTTAGAATCTGGAAATTATGAATTAATAGTGACTGACATTAATAATTGTGTGTTATCTGAAAATATTTCTATAGAAAACATAGAAGGGCCAACTTGTAATTTTTCAGCTTCATCTTATGAATTTATGTTATCAGATGAACCAGTTGACTTTTTTGACAATTCAACAACTGATCCAAATTATGATATACAAATTTCTTCTTGGATTTGGGAATTTGGAGACGGAGGCATGTCAAATGAACAAAACCCATCTTATTTATATTCAAATCCAGGATTATATTATGTTTGGTTAACAATATTAGATGAAAATAATTGTGAACATAGTTCAATGCAAACAATAAATGTACTTGAAGAATACTTTTCTTATTCACCAAATGCATTTAGCCCAAATGGTGATGGAGTAAATGATCTTTTTAACCCAATTTTAACTGATATTGATTATGAAACTTATGAAATAAATATTTTTAATCGCTGGGGAGATATTGTATTTCAAACAAATAATTATGATGAATCTTGGGACGGGACTTTTAAAGGAGAAAATTTACCTCAAGCAGTATACACATATAAAATAACATATAAAACTAGAAGAGGATTAGAAAAACAAGAAAGAGGTGATATTGTGTTGATTAAATAAAATTAAACATCAATTTTTGCATATGTTGCCCTTTCCTCTATAAACTTTCTTCTAGGCTCAACATCATCTCCCATTAATCTAGAAAAACAACCATCAGGATCTGAAGATTCATAATCTATAGTTACTTGCTTTAACTTTCTTTTTTCTGGGTTCATTGTAGTTTCCCAAAGTTGCTCTGCATTCATCTCTCCTAATCCTTTATAACGTTGTATGCTAACATTAACATTTTCTTTTCCTTGAGTTAATTCTTGCATTACTCTTTCTCTCTCCTCCTCATCAAAACAATATCTAATGGTTGATCCTTTTTTCAAAAGATATAATGGTGGAGTTGCAATATATACATATCCATCTTCAATTAATTTCTTCATATACCTAAAAAGAAAAGTTAAAATTAATGTTTCTATATGACTACCATCAACATCAGCATCACACATTATAATTAACTTATGATACCTCAATTTTTCTAAATTCAATTCTCTTTCATCATTTTCAGTCCCAACAGTAACACCTAAAGCGGTATAAAGATTTTTTATTTGCTCATTTTCAAAAACTTTAAAAGGAACTGCTTTTTCAACATTTAAAATTTTTCCTTTTAATGGCAATATGGCTTGAAATTGCCTATCCCTTCCTTGTTTTGCAGTTCCTCCCGCAGAATCTCCCTCAACTAAGTATATCTCACAAACCTCTGGGTCTGTTTCAGAACAATCTGCAAGTTTTCCTGGCAAGCTTGTAGAAGATAACACACTTTTTCTCTGAACCATTTCTCTAGCTCTACTGGCTGCCTGTCTTGCTTTTGCAGCTAGAATAACTTTTTGTACTAAAGTTTTTGCATCTTTTGGGTTTTCTTCTAAATAATTATTTAACATTTCTCCTACTAATTGATCAACAGGACCCATTACTTCACTATTTCCTAATTTAGTCTTTGTCTGACCTTCAAATTGAGGTTCCATGACCTTAACAGAAACTACTGCAGTTAAACCTTCTCGAAAATCATCTCCAGAAATTGTGACTTTCTCTTTTGATAAAAACCCTGATTTTTCAGCATAAGATTTCAAGGTCCTAGTTAAAGCTCTTCTAAATCCAGATAAATGAGTTCCTCCCTCATGTGTATTTATGTTATTTACATATGAATAAACAGTTTCTGAAAAGCCGGAATTATAGGATAAGGCTATCTCAACAGGGATGCCATTTTTCTCCCCTTCCATGTACATAACATCACTCAATAGTTGTTCTCTTGCAGAATCAATATACTTTACAAATTCCGATAACCCTCCTTCAGAGTAAAAAGACTCATTCACAAACTCCCCATCATCATTTTTAACTCTTTTATCAACTACTTTAATTGATATCCCTTTATTTAAAAAAGATAATTCTCTCATTCTTTTACATAACACTTCGTATTCATAAGTAGTAACTGAAAAAATTGTTTTATCAGGTAAAAAGGTAACTTCAGTTCCTCTTTTTTCTGTTTCCCCAACTTCTTTCACTGGATACAAAGGAGATCCTATTTTATATTCTTGTTCATAAATTTTTCCATCTCTATAAACTCTAGCAATTAAATGTTCAGATAACGCATTTACACAAGAAACACCTACTCCATGAAGTCCACCTGAAACCTTATAGGAATCCTTATCAAATTTTCCTCCAGCATGTAGAACAGTCATAACTACCTCAAGTGCTGATTTCTTCTCTTTTTCATGCATTCCAACTGGAATACCTCTACCATCATCTAAAACTGTAATCGAGTTATCTTCATTAATGGTAACTGTGATATTCTTACAATGACCAGCTAAAGCCTCATCAATAGAATTATCAGTTACTTCATAGACAAGATGATGTAATCCTTTAGAACCCACATCGCCTATATACATAGCAGGTCTTTTACGAACAGCTTCTAGCCCTTCTAATATTTGGATACTATCAGCTGAGTAATTTTTATTATTTTCAGACATAAATAAGGTAATTATTATAGTAGTTTAATATACAAAATAATATGTATTTAAATACCCTAATTTTTTATATATTACATAATTAATTAATAAAAAAAAAATTGACAGATTCTGACATTCTTTTAACATTAAAAGACGCATTAATTTTTCAATCGAATAGGTTGATTTTAAATAATGTAAACCTAACAATAAAAAAAGGAGAATTTATTTACCTAATTGGAAAAACAGGGAGTGGGAAAAGTAGTCTTTTTGAAACATTATATGCAGACATCCCATTTAAAAAAGGAGTCGCCGAAGTTGTTGGCTTTAATTTATCAAAAATAAATAAAAATGAGATTCCAAAATTAAGAAGAAAGCTGGGCATAGTCTTTCAAAGATTACAACTTTTAAATGACAGAAATGTCAATGAAAATTTACTTTTTGTCATGAGAGCAACTGGATGGAAAGACAAAATAAAAATGGAAACCAGAATGAATGAGGTTCTAGATGCCGTAAAAATGACAACTACAGGAAAAAAAATGCCATTTGAATTATCGGGAGGAGAACAACAAAGAATATCAATTGCAAGAGCATTGATAAATAATCCCTCATTAATTTTAGCAGATGAACCAACTAGAAATTTAGACCCAGAAACATCAGAGGAAATAATGTTTTTATTAAAAAATTTATGTTTACAAGGAAAATCCGTATTAATGATTTGCCATGATAAATATTTAATTAACAAATTTCCCTCAAAAATGCTTTATTGTTATAATCAAACAATTTCAAAACTACCACAATCAAAAAACGAATAGAAGATGATATCTATTTTAATCCCTTGTTATAATTTTAACATCACTGAACTAGTTCAAGAAATTCATAAACAAATAAAAAAAACAAACAAAAAATTTGAAATTATATGTGCTGAAGATGGGTCAAATAAAATATTTTCAAATCCAAATATTAAAAGGTTACAAAATGTAAAATATTTAAAACTTGGAAAAAATATAGGCAGGTCGAAAATAAGAAATTTTTTAGCAACCAAAGCAACATTCAATTCACTTTTATTTATTGATTGTGATTCTAAAATCGAAAATGAAAATTTTATAGAAAAATATATCAATCAGATCGACAATGCGGAAAGAATTGTTTACGGACAAACAATCTACGAAAAACAAAAACCAAAAAAAGAACAAATACTTCATTGGAAATATGGAATAAAAATTGAATCAAAAAGCAAAAAAAATATATTTTCATCACATCATTTTTTAATACAAAAAAATACTTTTAAAAAAGTGAAATTTAATGAGAATATAAAGAATTATGGACATGAAGACACTATCTTCTGGGTTGAATTAAAAAAAGAGAATTTTCAATTTGATTTTATAGAAAATCCACTAACTCATATTGGGCTAGAAACAAATGAAAGATTCCTGACAAAAACAAAGACTGCTTTAGAAAATTTAACTATGTTAAATAAAAAATATGATTTAAAAAATATATCTATAATAAAAACTCAAAAAAAATTATCACAATTTTTATTAGAAAACTTAGTTATTTATACTTTTAAATTAACAGAAAAAATGATTTTAAAAAACTTGTTTTCTAAAAACCCCAGCATGCTATTATTTCAGTTTTATAAACTAGGTTATTATTGTAAAATAACTAAAGAGATTTAAATACTTGTATTATTTTCACACCTTCACGTTCCCAACAAAATTGATTTTTTGCTATGTCTATATAATTATCATAAAACTCTTTTCTTTGAAGTACTTTTTTGATTTGTAAAGCTACATTTTTTGGATCTCTAGAGCCTAAAACCTCCCCTACATTATTCTCCTTAACAAATCGAGAAACATCAGGGAGATTACTAGTCAAAACAGGAACCCCTGCGTGTATATAGTCAAAAACTTTGTTAGGAAGAGAAAAACGATAGGCAAGACAAGTATCTTCTTCAAATGAAAGCCCTAAGTCAAATTTTGTAGTAATACTTTGTAATTTTTCAAAAGGAACACGTCCAACAAAAAACACTTTACTCTGTAAATTCTTTTTTTTCACATTTTCTTTCAACTCTTCTTCTAAATCTCCAGAACCTACAAGAAATAAATTTGCATCTAAATACTCCATCATTTCAATCATTAATTTTATACCCCTGTCTTTATTTAAACTCCCCTGATAAATAATGTTATTTTTATTTTTATTATAATTTGACAGATTAGTAATTTCTTTTTTTTGATTAAAATGATTATTTAAAAATGGAACATTTTTTATCACTAAAACAGATTTTTTATACTTGTTTTTATAAAAAAAAGAAATACCCTCACTAACAGTAATAATGTTTTTTAATTTTGGAAAAATTTTCTTTTCTACATAAAGCCAAAAAGATTTAACAAATTTCTTATTTATTAACTCTGGAACTTCTGTGAATAATTCATGAGAATCATAAACAAGAGGCTTTTTCTTAATTTTTGAAGCTAAAAAATTAGGTATTAGTGTATCTAAATCGTTAGATAAATAAGCATCACACTTAGTAAAAACTAAAACAAAAAATAGCCTAATGTTAAAAAACATATAAAAAAGGAAACCTTTTCTAAAAAACATATTAAACCTTTTAACTTTATAAGGCCTTTTAGAAACTATATCATTACTTAATTTTCTACCCACCAACAAAACATCATGTCCAGAATTAGAAAGAGACAAACACATTTTATGAACACGTTGATCTGAAATCAAATCAGTAGTAACAGAAACTATTATTTTTTTCAAAATTTTAACTTTAAGATTTAACTAATAACATTTAAAAGCTTATTATATTAGTATTATGTTAGTGGAAAATAACAAATCCTTAATAAAATTAAACACTTTTGGCGTTAATTGTTATGCTGAAAATTTTATTAGTATAAAAAGTGAGGAAGATATTCAAGAAAGTATTCATTTTTTAAATAAAAATCAACAAAACCACTTTGTGTTAGGTGGTGGTAGTAACATTTTACTAACAAAAAACATTACAGGTTTAGTTTTACACAACAAAATAAGTGGAATAAAAATTTTAAAAGAAGACAAAGAAACTTTAACAATAAATATTGGCGCGGGTGTAATCTGGCATGATTTAGTAACATGGAGCATAAAAAACAAATTATGGGGCATTGAAAATTTAATCCTAATTCCAGGAACAGTCGGAGCAGCCCCAATACAAAATATAGGCGCATATGGAGTGGAAATAAAAGATGTTTTCGAAAACCTGAATGCGTATCATATTAAAACAGGAGAAAAAAAGAAATTCAGTAAAAAAGAATGTTTATTTGGATATCGTGACTCAATTTTTAAAAATAAATTGAAAAACAATTTTTTTATAAGTGATATTGAAATCACACTAAAAAAACAAAAAAAACCAATATTACATTATGAGGCTCTTCGTTTTGCACTTGAAAAAAAAGACATACCTATTACATTAGAAAATATAGGAAAAGTAATTTGTGAAATCCGAAACAGTAAACTTCCGGATCCAAAAAAAATTGGAAATAGCGGTAGTTTTTTTAAAAACCCTGTTATAGAAGAAGAATTATTTAAAAAAATTAAAGCCCATTTTCCTGAAATAAAATATTTTAAAAAAAATGGGGAAATAAAATTATCTGCAGGTTGGCTAATAGAAGAATGTGGATGGAAAGGAAAGAAAACAAAAGATTGTGGAGTTTATAAAAAACAAGCTCTTGTTTTAATTAACTTTGGAGATGCTAGTGGCTTAGAAATCAAAGAGCTATCTCAAAATATAAAAAAAGATGTAAAACAAAAATTTAAAATCGATCTAGAAGAAGAAGTTCAAATAATATAAAAAATGATTGAAGTTATCATAATGTCCATAATAATTCTTTCTCTTGCTGTTTCGGGAATTGCAATAAAGATTCTTATCAAAAAGAATGGTGAATTTTCCGGTACCTGCGCAAGTAACAATCCTTTTCTAAATAATAATAACGAAACCTGTTCTTATTGTGGAGCATCTCCTAATGAGGATTGTAAATCTAAGAAATCAGGGGAATCGGAAGAAACTAAACTTAGTAAACCCGAAGTCATATAAGTTAATGTGTCATTTCTATCTTTATAAATAAAACACGCTTCAATTCCTCTTTTTTTAACGAAGTTTTTTGATTTCTCTAATCCCATAGACATACAGGCAGTAGCATACGCATCTGCATCCATGCAATTTTCTGACATAATTGAAACACTAAGCAATTGGTTTTCGATAGGTTTAAAAGTTTTAGGATTGATAGTATGTGAAATGACTTTGTTTTCTAATTCCTTTATTTTTCTATAACTACCAGAAGTTGCTAAAGCTGTATTAGATAATTTTAAAATATACTTTTGTGATTGAATATTTTTCAATGGCTGTTCTATAGCGACTAGCCAAGGCTTTCCTTTTTTATCGCCTGAACAAAAAATCTCACCTCCGATATTAATAATAAAATCAACGATTCCATTTTCTTTTAAAAAATTTGACAAAACATCAACACTAAAACCCTGAGCAATACCATTAACATCTAGTTGAATGCTTTCTTCTTTTTGAATTAAATCATTCTCAAGAAAAATTTTATCACAACCTATATATTCAGTGAAATAAGAACCATCTGTTTTAAAACTATTTTTCTTTGGACCAAAACCATAAGCATTAACAATAGGAGCAACAGTAATGTCAAAAGCACCATTCGTTTCCTTACAAATCTTTAATGATCGGGTTATTACTTTTTTTAAATAATTATCGATTTTAATAGTAGCGTTATTATTAATTCTACTAATAGAAGATGAGTCTATGTAAGAAGATAATGACAAATCTAAATCTAAAAGAAGACTGTCTAAATCGCTTTTAAAAATACTTTTTTGATTTGAAAAATACTGAACACTATAAAAAGTGCCCTGAGCATTACCATAAATTGAATGTAGTGTTGTGTTTTTACTTAAACAAGAAAAAAACAAAATGCAAATTGAAAGAAATCTAACCACCAAAGTCATCAAACGCAACATTTTCTTCTGGAACACCAAAGTCATCACACATCTTTAAAACTGCTTGATTCATTAGTGGAGGACCACAAAAATAGAACTCAATATCTTCAGGATTTTCATGTTTACTTAAATAATTATCTATAAATGCCTGATGCACAAATCCTAAAAACCCATCTCCTTTTTTATCATCTAAATTTTTCTTTTCTTTCCAATTATCTTCTTCTAAAGGCTCAGATAAAACGGGATAAAATTTGAAATTCTTGAATTTTTTTTCTAGAGCAAAAAAGTGATCCATGTAAAATAATTCTCTTCTAGACCTCCCACCATACCAATAAGATACTTTTCTTTTTGATTTTAAAGTCTTGAATAAATGATATAAATGTGATCTTAAAGGAGCCATACCTGCGCCACCTCCAATATAAACCATTTCAGCATTTGTTTCTTTAATGAAAAAATCACCATAAGGGCCTGATATTGTAACTTCATCCCCTGGTTTCAAACCAAAAATATAAGAGGAAGCAATGCCAGGATTAACATTAAGCCAATTATTATTCTTGTTGTCCCAAGGAGGTGTAGCAACTCTTACATTTAACATAATCCTTCTACCTTCAGCGGGATAACTTGCCATAGAATAAGCTCTCACTACACTCTCATCATTCTTCATAACTAGTGGCCATAAATTAAATTTATCCCATTCATACTTGAATTTATCCTTTTCTCCTGGATGTTCTTTTGGATGAGCAGAAATATCAAAATCTTGATATTTAATTTCACTTTCTGGAATTTCAATTTGTATATAACCACCTGCTTCATAATCCATGTCTTGTGGGAGCTCAACTATAAACTCTTTAATAAAAGATGCCACATTATAATTAGAAATAACTTTTGCCTTCCATTGTTTTATGCCAAATATTTCTTCTGGTATTTGAATTTCCATATCATTTTTAACTTTGACTTGACAGCCTAATCTCCAATTCTCTTGAATCTCCTTTCTTGAAAAATACGGTTTTTCTGTTGGCAAAATACTACCTCCACCAGAATTAACTTGACATTTACACATAGCACAAGTACCACCACCACCACAAGCAGAAGGTAAAAAAACTTTATTGTTTCCTAAAGTTGTCAAAATAGTATCTCCCGCACTAACTTTTAATTTATTTTCTCCATTAATAGTTAAAGTAACATCACCTGATGGAGAAAGTTTTGCTTTTGCAAAAAGCAACACCATGACAAGAGAAAGCATCACAATTAAAAAAACAATTACCGAAAATAAAATTAACTCAAACATAAACTTTCATTTATATATTTATTCCCATAAAACACATAAAACCAATACCCATAAGCCCAGTTATAATAAATGTTATACCTAAACCCCTAAGAGGAGCTGGTACATTAGAATATCTTATTTTTTCTCTTATAGCAGCTATTCCAACAATAGCCAAAAACCAGCCTACACCTGAACCCAAAGCAAAAGAAGTTGCTTCTACAATCGTTGAATATTGACGCTCCTGCATAAAAAGAGCGCCACCTAAAATTGAACAGTTCACCGCAATTAATGGAAGAAATATACCCAAACTACTATAAAGTTGAGGAGAAAATTTTTCAACTAACATTTCAACTAACTGAACCATTGATGCAATTACAGCTATAAACATAATTAAACTTAAAAATGACAAATCTATATTTGCAAATCTTTCACCCAACCAACTTAAAGCTCCTTCTTGAAGAAGCCAATTTTCTAATAAATAATTAATTGGAACTGTTATACCTAACACAAATATAACAGCTGCGCCTAAACCAACTCCTGTTTCAACAGTTTTGGAAACAGCCAAATAAGAGCACATTCCTAAAAAATATGCGAAAATCATATTCTCAATAAAGACTCCCTTTATAAATATATTTACTAATTCTTCCATAACTAATTTTCTTCTAATAATTCTTCAGGGAAAGACTTTCTAGACCTTTGAACCCAAATAATAAGCCCAACTACAATTAATGCCATTGGGGGCAAAATCATTAAATTATTATTTAAATAAAAACCTCCACCTGCTTCATACCATCCATCCG
>MDSW01126419.1_pt1 | contig 19234 bp, 24 predicted proteins | sample 811171 | NCBI WGS metagenome assembly MDSW01 (sample SAMN05326641, study PRJNA326480) | marine metagenome | isolation source: seawater | place: Atlantic Ocean: North West | collected 2012 | reverse complement strand
CCCACCCACCCCCGCCATCGCTCCTCCCCTGGCGCCCGCACCCGCAGATCATCGTCCCCATCGAAAGGCCATAGCCCTTGTACTGGTACGTGATGTTGGCCAGGAGCTTCGACGCCGCGGAGACCGAAATCCGCTCCTTGTGCTCGAGCTCAAAGAGCCGGCAGCGCATGCCCAGGTAGCGCTCCCAGAAGGAGCAATCTGCAGCACCGCCCGCCATCGTTCCAAGCAAGAAGGGGTTGATCTCGATCACCTTCTTCACTGTCTGCGAGGCGATGTATGCGCCGGCGGATGCGCGCGAGTCGACGGCGACGACGACGCCAGACTTGTACTTGAAGGCCAGGGTTGTCGTGCCGTGCACCATCTTGATCTGCTGCGCTCCTTCCTTGCACTGCAGCCCCGGGTCGGGAAGCAACGGGGGAGAGAAGGCCTGCGTCGAGCCCACCTCTTCGGACTGAACGCACCCGTCGTCGAGCACCTTGCCGAGGCGAGGGAGAATCGACATGTCGCCTCGCTCAGCGGAGGGGTTCGCAGCTCCTAGTTACAGTACCTCGGCGCGGCGGCCGCACTGCGAAGGCCCGGCGACTCCAAGACGTACTGGAAGCCTTCTCGGCTAGAGCTACTGTCCTGTAGGGATTCGTACTGTAGCAATTCTCAAGCACAACCAACCGCGACAGCGGCCGACGCGAGCGTACCGCGCGTCACAGAATGAGCTCCTTCACCGTCACTGGGCTGATCAGCAAGCTTGAGCATCGCGACCGCGACTTCCGCTACATGGCGAGCTCTGATCTGCTCGCCGAGCTGCAGAAGGAATCGTTCAAGCCGGACTCGGATGGCGAGAAGAAGCTCTGCCGCTCCATCCTCAAGCTGTTGCACGACCAGTCGTCCGACGTCCAAGGCTTGGCAGTCAAGTGCCTGTCGCCACTCGTGCGCAAGGTGCACGGCCAGCTCGTCGAGGAGATCATGGTCGAATTGGTCAAAGACGTCCTCACCGGCAAGGAGGATCAGCGCGACATCTGCTCGATCGGGCTCAAGACCGTCGTCCTGGAGATGCCGCAAACGATGGCCCTGTCGGCCGTGCGCCACCTCGCGCCCAAGCTGGTCGAAGGCCTCTCGTCACAGACGCTCGAGGTCAAGCTCGAATGCATGGACATCCTGAATGACACCCTCAAGCGATTCGGCTCGCAACTCAAGGAGGACGAATCAGACCGCTGCCTGGGCGCGCTCTTCGTTGAGCTGGGGTCCCCTCGCCCGGCCTCTCGAAAGGCGCGTCGCGCTCGTAATCTCCCGCTGCTGCGCGCGCCGCTCGATCTCACGCCCCTACTCCCTCTCCCGCATCCCTGCAGAGGGCGATCGCCTGCATCGCGTCGCTGAGCGCGGCGCTACCCGACCGGCTGCTGGGCCAGCTCGTCGTCTCGATCGCCTCGAAGATGGGGGAGACGGGGACCAGGATCGAGCTACGCCGCACATACATCCAGACCTTGTCGGCGATCTCCCGCTCCGGCGGCTACCGGCTCGGCAAGCAGCTCGAGCTTGTCGTGCCGCTCGTGCTGCAACAGTGCTCGACCTCCAAGTCAGGCGGGGACAACGAGATGGGCGAGGCGTGCCTGCAGGCATTCGAGTCCTTCGTGCTCCGCTGCCCGAAGGAGGTGACGGCCCACCTGCACGACATCTCGAAGACGGCGCTCTTCTTCCTCTCGTTCGACCCAAATTACGCCGCCGATGACGACGACGACGACGACGACGACGACGACGACGCGGATGGAGAAGAAATGGACGACGACGACGACGACGCCGAGTACTCCGATGACGACGACGCGTCGTGGAAGGTTCGCCGCGCAGCGGCGAAGGTGCTCTCCGCAATCATTCTCAGCCGCCCCGACAAGCTGCCCGGTCTCTTCCCTGTCGTGGCGCCCGCGCTGATCGGCCGCTTCAAGGAACGCGAGGAGAGTGTGAAGATGGACGTGTTCGCCACTTTCAACGACCTGCTGCTGCAAGCCGCGACGGGACGGCAATTGCATGGGCCCGCCGCAGCTGATCACATGGTGGTGGACGACGTTGGGTCGGATTCAACCGCCTCGATGCTGCTGCAGGAGGTCCCGCGCGTCGTGAAGGCGGCGAGTCGGCAACTGCGTGAGAAGTCTGTCAAGACGCGCGTCGCGGCGCTGCATTGCATGCGGCAGCTGGTCACGACGCTGCCGGGTTGCCTGTCTGACCACGTGGCAGCACTGGTCCCTGGTGTGGATAAGGCGCTGAAGGACAACACGTCCAACCATCTGCGCATCGAGGCGCTCGTCTTTCTCCAGCTCGTGCTCGCCTCGCATCCGCCGGCTGTCTTCCAGCCGCACGTGGGTACGCTTCTCAAGCCGGTGCCGCTCTCTCGCTCGCCCCAGCCTCCCTTTGCCCCCGATGCCTCCCCTCTCACCCTCACCCCTCCCGTGTCCACTCCTCCCCGACCCCCGCAGCGCTCCCGCTCCCGCCCCCCCGCACCGCCCTTCGTCCCACCTCCTCCACTCCCCAGCCCCACCCGACCGGCCCGGATCCCCCGACCCCTCACGGCGCATGCGCACGCAAACGCCGTCCCGCGTACATCTCGAGGGGAGCCGCCCCTCGACCCGCCCACCCACCGCAACGCGGAGCTACCCCACCACGCTGCCGAGCGCGCGCCGCCGCCCGGGGCTGTTCGCAGCTGATCGCTCTTGTGGACGATCGGTACTACAAGATTACTTGCGAGGCGCTTCGTGTGTGCAGCGAGATCATCCGCGTTATGCGCCCCGACCCGCCCGCAGCGATGTTCGACTTTAAGCCGCACGTCGCGCCCCTCGTGGCGTGCGCGAAGGCGCGGTTGCTCGCGCAGGACCAAGACCAGGAGGTCAAGGAATGCGCAATCACATGCATGGGCCTCGCGCTCTGTCACCTCGGCGATGCCTGTGCAGAAGAGCTGCCCACGGTGCTTCCGATCCTCCTCGATCGGCTGCGGAACGAGATCACGCGCATCACAGCGGTGAAGGCTTTCGCTGCGCTGGCCGCTGCGAAACTCGACATGCAACTCGGGACGCCGCTCGCTGGAGGGACCGTGCTCCACGCGGCTGTCGCGGAGCTCTGCGCATTCCTGCGCAAGTCGAACCGTCCGCTTCGGCAGGCGTCGCTCACTGCGCTGACGACGATTGTCAGCAGCCACCACTCGCAGCTCAGCCGGCAGATCGTGGAGGCGATGCTTGAAGAATTGCCGGCGGTGTGTGCCGTTGCCAGTTCGACCCCGCAGCGCACCGCTGCCCCGCGCTGACATGCATGCGCGCGCAGCTCGTTACCGACTCCGATCTACACGTCGCGCATCTTGCCATAGTGCTCTCCAAGACGACGGCAGAGGCCATGCCCGCCGTGACCATCCCGAAACTGAAGGCCGTCGTGTTGCCGAAAGTGCTCGCTCTGCTGCAGTCCTCGCTGCTTCAGGGGGTGGCGCTGCGCTCTTTGCTCGCGCTGTTCGCGGAGCTCGTCAGCCAAAACGTCGCAGAGCTCTCTTTCGATGCGCTGACTACCCAGCTGCTATCCGTTGGCAAGGCGGGCACAATGTCGAAGCATACGCTCGCGGCGCTTTCACAGCTGGTTGCGGCGTGCTGCGCGCACGTGCCTGCTCCAGCGAAGCGAGACACGATGGTGACGCATTTCACGGGGCAGCTCTCGGATGGCGCAGCGCAACAGCGAACGCTAGCACTACTTTGCCTTGGCGAAATAGGCCGACAGACGGACCTGTCGGCCCACAAGAACCTCGTCGCCGCGGTGATGACGGGGTTCACCATGCCGGAAGAGGAGGTCAAGGCTGCGGCGTCGTTCGCGCTGGGCAACATCGCCGCAGGCAACTTGCCCCTGTATCTGCCGCATCTACTCAAAGCAATCGACACGTCGCAGGTGAGAAAGGCGAATGCGCGCATTCCGCTCACATCTACATCTGCTTTTGCACTGCGTTCACACTGCCCACCCCACTTCCCGACGCTCTCCGCTCCGCCCCCTCCCGCCCCGGACCAGCACGAATACCTGGTGCTGCATGCGCTCAAAGACATGATCGTATCTTCCGGGCAAGAGCAGCTGAGCGGGTATGTCCGGCAGCACGCTGTGCATTTGCGGCGGGCTGTGCTAACGCCTCCTTCCGCGGAAAGCATTCCGATTCCTCCCGCCGACCCTCAGGTACGTGGACGCGATGCTCCCGCGTCTCTTCGAGTTCTCACAGCGTGACGAGGAGGGCGTGCGTAACGTCGTCGCCGAGTGTGCGGGCAAGCTGGCTGCTGCCGCGCCGGACGCTGTCGTGCCCGCGCTGCTCGAGAGGCTCGACGCGTCGTCGCCGCTCACACGCTGCACGGTAGTCAACTCGCTGCGCTTCACGCTCACCGAGTGGGGCGGCGCACCAATGCCTCCTGTGCTGCTCGCTTCGCTCCGCAAGTTCCTCGGGGCCCTGCAGGCGAGAGCTCGGGGAATGGGATACGGGCCAGGCCGTGGTTTAACCACGGCCTGGTCTGATGCAGGAGGGAGGGAGAGGAGGTGTGGGGGAGGTGGAGGGGGGTGAGGGGAGGGACGGAGGAGGGTGAGGCGTGGTGGATTGCGGGATGGGGCGGCGGAGTGGTGACACCTGGGCGCGCCCCATGCGCTGCAGGATACGGACCTGAAGGTGCGGAAGGCGGCGCTGCTCGTGCTCAACAGCGTCGCGCACAACAAGCCCGCTGCCGTGCGCGAGCAGCTGCCGGAGCTCATGCCGATGCTCTTCGCAGAGACACGAAAGAAGGCGGAGCTCATTCACCAAGTGGATTTGGGGCCGTTCAAACACACCGTCGATGACGGGCTCGAGCTGCGCAAGGCTGCCTTTGAATGCATGGACACCCTCCTGGATCACTGCGCAGACCGCCTCGAGCTCCCAGCCTTCATCGCATGCCTCGCAGACGGGCTGCGCGACGACCACGACATTAAGGTGAGCTAGCGCCGACAACCGGAACCGGAGCCCGCCCAAGAGCCAGCCGGCGCGCGTCTGCTGCACAGGTGTTCTGCCACTTGATGGTCACAAAGCTGGCCATCAGCAGCCCGACAATTGTGGTAGCCTCGCTCGAGACTCTGGTTGAGCCGCTACGTGCGACGGTCTCCGCGACCCTGAAAGAGAACGCCGTGAAGCAGCAGCAGGAGCGGCACGAGGAGCTGCTGCGCTCTGGCATGCGTGCCATTCGTGCGCTCGAGAAAATGCCCGACGCCGAGAGGTGCGCTCCAGCGGGACTGGTGGTGGTGGTGGGAGGAGGAGGGGGTGGGTGAGGGAGGGTGGAATGCGGGTGCAGGGGTGTGGGTTCAAGGGTGGAGGGGCGGTTTCGAGCAGCATACCTCCCCGCGCCGTGCACAGCTGCCTCAAGTTCGACGAGTTCATGAAGAGCACCCTGAAGAGCTCGGGCAAGCTCGCCGAGAAGTACCAGGCCGTGTGCGCCGACGCAGATACCGCCGAGGACCGCCGTGAGTGAGACGTTTCTAGTGGTCGCGAGACTCTTGGTTCTCGAGGGTGCGGGTAACTCGAGACGCTTGATGCCTCGAGAACGATTACACACGCACCGCACGTTCGCGCGGAAATTAAGGCCTAGGTGCGGCTTTCGGCTGATTTATCAGTTGCTTCGGATTCCCAGTAGAGGCCTCTCCTTCCTCTTTCAGTAGGAGCGCTAGGGAGCTGGAGCTGTACCCACCCACCAGGACTCGTATCAGTACCCGTACGGTAGGCTGAAGCGTACATCCCTCCTCCTCCTCCTGCCCGCCTCAAGATGCTCTATGCGGACAAGAATGCGCTGCGGACCAACCTGAAGGTCAACATGCTTCGCATACGTGAAAGGGAGCTCATGTTCTTCACGAACAACTGCCTCTCGATATCAACTTCTGCCGCGCTGCTGGCCGGATTTGCGTGGTATGGTCTCACGGAGGTGCCGTTCGAGTCGGACGCGAACGTGGTGATCCAGACCGCCTACCTCGTGGTCACAACTCTCATCATGGGGCTCGAGCTTCTCACAGTGGTCAACGCGACGCTGTGTGCCATCCTCGGGCCCGGCCTGGCGCTGCGCGGACCCGACGGCTCGATGCACACCGCCGTGGCGGGCATGATGACGCACTACAGGCGAGAGTCCAGCGCCGCACGTGCGCGTTAGTGTGTGAGCGCGCGCGGCACGAATCCCGCGGCTGACTCCCGGCGGCGCGTCGGCCCGCCCACTCGCTCGCGCAGGTTCACCTTCGCGTGCTTCTGCACGGGGCTGATTTGCTTCATCCTGTCGTCTGGCCTCTACGTTTGGATGCAGTTTGACGCTGCGCTCGTGCGCTGCCGCACAGCGCCGCCCACCTCGCTCGCCGGCTCCGCTACTCTTGAGTGCCCGCCGCTCGGCTCAGGCCGCGCCCGTGACGCTCTTGCTCGTGTACTTCCTCCTCATCATCTTCCGATATATGCGGCGCATCCTGCATCGATTTCGACTCTCCAAAGAGGAGACGGTGTCCGGCGCGTTCGCCGCCGTCTCGCGCCCGGCGACGGAGGAGGACGTCGGACGGACGCTTTGATACGAATCCAGTAGGAATTCCGACAGTCGGTGGGTTCGGATACAGTGTACGAAGGCTGGAAGCCCTGAGGTGGACTGAAAATGTCGATGAAAGTCGAAATAGGAAAGCGGCCGGTATTCTGCAGAGGAGGTGGGCGCCGGGGCGCTAGAATCCTAGGAAGCTTCCCTTCCTGCACTAGAGCTCTACGTACTCGTGTAGGAACGCACAGTAGCCAAGGTTTGGGGTGTGTGCGGATGTGGGCGTCCGAATCATGGAAGAAGAACTTGCGCTACCGTGTTTTTAATTTTTGCCGTGCGATTCCGCTCCCGTGTATCGTCTCCGAACATCGCGACCGCTGTCGCACGCCAGGACGATCAGGCGCTGCACGTCGGCCGCCTGGTCGCTGTGTCGCCTTGCTTGCGCAGATTCGTGCACATTGGACTGAAAATCAGTCGAAAAAATAGGAAGCGGCCGGTATTCTGCAGAGCCCCCGATGGAGCACGCCTTCCTCCCCGACGACGGCGGGTTCGAGTGCATCTTCTGTGGCCGCACGGCGAGCGAGCACCAGAAAGCAAGCGGAGGCTCCTACGAGAGCACGAAGCCTGCGGAGCGCGACCTCGAGATGGAGGACGAGGACGACTGGGATGCCATCCAGGAGGAGCTCCGCCGGCTGACGCGTCGCTGCAGACAGGCTCGCGCTGCCGCTCGATCCTCGCAGCCAACCCACCCGCGTGCATCGCCAGCTTGGTTGTCCCGTCTCAGGAAGCGGAGGCCCGAGAGAAGGCCGAGCTGCTCCTCGCAGAAATGAAGGCGGCGTTCGAGAAGCTGCGCGAGGACGTGGGCCCGATTCGCGCGTGGGGCTCCAGCACAGACGGCCAGCTCGGCCACCGAGGGCAGAGGCCCTCGCTCGTCGAGATCCGCGGCATCCTGCGCCAGGTGGCGTGCGGCGGGGCACATACGGCGGCTCTGACGGACGACGGGGTGCTCTACATCTGGGGGCGCGGCAATGAAGGCCAGCTGGGTCTCGGCGATCTACGTCCGCGCGCCGTCCCGACACTGATGAAGGCCCTCGGCGACAAGCAGGCGGGCACCACCGTGCTGCAGGCGGCATGCGGTGGTGCGCACACGCTGGCGCTTTGCGACAACGGTGAGGTGTACGCGTGGGGGCTGAACGAGGAGGGGCAGCTGGGGCTCGGCGCTTCGTTCGGCAAAAAGTCGGCAGAGGCCACCGCCACGAACCCGGCGGAGGCCACCGCCACAACTCCCCCGACGGCCGCGCTCCGGGCGGCCGACCGCACCGCCGGCCCGCTTCAGGGTCAATCGACCGGAGCTTGTGCAAGACCTCGTCGGCAAGGGCGTGCTGCGCATCGCCGCAGGAAAGAACTTTTCCGTCGCGCTCACCGAGGCGGGCGACGTGTACACGTGGGGATCGGGCGCACAAATGCAGCTCGGTGAACGCCGCAATTCGAGTTTGCGCGAGCGTGCGCGCGCTTGAATGCGCGCCGCCTCGCACGCGCCCGAGCAATCTCACCGCCGATGTAGGCCACGACTCGAAGCAGAACGAAGAGTATGCACGCGTGGTCGAGACGCTGCGCGAGGTGCGCCGCGTCGCGACCGGCTCTTCGGCCGAGCACGCGGTCGCGATCATGCACGAGGGCGACGACCGCGGTGAGGAGCAGGAGGAGGAGGACGATGATCTTCTCGCCGCGGAGGAGCAGCTCGACAGGGCGCGCACGAGGAGAGAGGATGCGCTGCGAAGCATGTCGGCGGACGTCGAGGCGCTCGAATTGCAGATGAACAAGCTCGACGCGAAGCTGGCCGCATCGCCGGGCGATGACGCGACAATCGCGAGGCTGCACGCCCTCAAGGAATCGATCAAGTCTGAGGTGACGGAGCTCGAGGTGGTAGTCACGGGCACATGACGCGATTCGAGTGGGCGCCTGGCTGGCGGTCCTACGCTCACACCCTTCCCTCCCACCTCCCCCTCGCCCAGGTAAGCAGCAGCTCGAGGAGTCTATGGCACTCCTGAACAAGCACAAGACAAACCAATTCCGTGCGAGCATGCTCATGAAGTGGAGCCGCCCCGGCGCTGGCGGCTCCGCCGACACAGGCGGCGCGGGCGCGGTCGGCGGAGGGGGGTTCACACCCCGCACGATGGCGAAGAAGCAGGCGGAGCTCAAGCAATGCCAGGCGGACAAGAAGGCCCTGCTGTCGGAGCTCAGGGACTGCGACGACCAGCTCGAGCAAATCGAGCTGGAGAAATCAAGGCTCGCGGAAGCTGCGGATGAAGACCCGGACATCGGCGACGCACTCGAGGAGCTGCGAGAGCAGCTGAACGAATCCAAGCGCGAGAAGGTGTGTGCTCGCCCAGAATCGAACCCGTGAGCCCGGCCCGGGCTCATCGAGTGCGTCCTGCCGCGCGGCCTGCCAGCTCGCCGAGTTGCAAGCAGTCGAGCAGATGGAGCGTCGGCTCACGGCAGAACTCGGCCTCGCCGCTGCAAACGACGGAAGCAGCGGGGAACCAGCCGTGCCGACTGCCGCGGCCAGTGCCGTTGAAGGTGGCGGTGGCGCCGCGTCGCTCGATGCGGCGACGTCCCAGTTCGTCAAGGCGGCCGCCGGGCTGTGGAAGAAGCTGGAGGCAAGCGCGGCGAGCCCTCCGACCGTGAGCCTCCTATCCTGACACCGCCCGAATGCGCCGGCAGGTGAGCTCGATAGAGAAGCTGAACGTTGGGCAGCAGGAGTCGCTCGGCGTGAAGGAACTCGTGCGTCTCAGCAACGAGCAGATCGACGCAGTCATCACTGAGGTGCGCCACGGGCACGCGTTTCGAACGAGGCACGGCCCCGCCTCCACAGCGGATACAACTCGTGCTGCGTGCCGCATCCATACGCTTCTGTTGCAGGCGCGCCGCGCGGCGGGATCCAAGCTGAAGAATGCGAGCGTTGAGGCGGGTGATCCTGCGGCGGTCGTGTACGAGCTGCTTGTCGACAACGCCAACGGACGCAAGAGGCTCAACGACTATACGGAGGGGCTGCTCGTTCAGACCGCGCACAAAATGGACGCGTTGCGGCGTGAGTGGGCAAAGTAAAGAGGTATATACCTATCTCTCGTACGGTAAGTCAGCATACGCATTACTTTATAAACCTATTCGACGGGCTCGAGGCCCCTTGGGCTGAGAGCCATGAGTACGCCCTTGACGATGACGACGGGAGCATCTAGAGCGGCATCCTCAGCGGCGATGTGGGCCGGCGTCCGGAGCGGCGGCTGTTGTGCGGCGGGGTCGAGACTGGCGCCTGGAGTTGAGGCTGGCGCATGGAGGTGTGTTGGTCGGGGCTGCACCGCGGTAGCGTCGAGATGGACACGGGAAGCTGAATCGCCCGCACCACAGCAGCTTCTCGAGGAGGGGGCGCTTCCGTGGGAGAGGATAGCTGCTCCGGTTTGCGGCTGACTCGAGCAGTCCGGCGGGCCTGGGGTCACCAGCGAAAGGACCTCGTGGCGCTGGGCGGCCGTTCGCACGAGCTTACCGCTGTCGCCATCGCTGCTGCCCTCATCGACGGCGTTGACCGCCGCACCGATCGTGGCAGCCACGGCGGCTCCATCCACCGCGTTGACCACGCCACTCCTCGCTGTGCTAGTGGGCGTCACGACCTGTGAAAACACGGCGCGCTGGCCCGGCGAGTGGCGTGGCGGCTGCTGCTCGAGGAAGAAGGGGTGCTCGAGCAGCTGTGCGCATGTTGGTCGCTCGCGCGGGTCTCGGCGGAAGCAAAGCAGCATCAGCTCCGCGCCGCTTTCAGATGTGCCCGGTGGCATCGCCGGTGGCGCTTCGGAGGACGCTATATGGAACAACGCGGAGATCTGCGACGTGAAATGCGACCACGGCGGAGCTGCTGTGAGCATCTCGACCATCGTGCAGCCGACCGACCAGATGTCGGCAGGGTAACCGTGGCCTGTCTGCTTGATCACTTCCGGAGCCATCCAGTACGGCGTTCCACGCAGCGAGCGGCATCCGTCGCTGCTCGTCAGGTCGGCCTGCAGCACCTTCGACGCGCCGAAGTCGGCGAGCTTGCACACGCCCAGCGCGTCAACGAGCACGTTGGCACCCTTGACGTCACGGTGCATGATGCGACGGGCGTGCAGGTACCGCAGTCCCTGCGGTAGGGAGGGTGGGGTCGGCGTCGCGTTTCCGAGGTCAGCCCACTTGCGAAGTGCCGGGGGACCTGCAGGATTTGGAACGCGTACGAGCGCGCGAGGGTCTCCTGAAAGCAGCCGAAGCGCTCGAGGAGCGACGCGATCGAGCCGCCGGCGCAGTACTCGAGGAATATCGAGATGAGCCCATGGACGTCATCGCGTTCGATCCCGAGGTAGCGAACGATGTTCTCGTGGGAAAGACCTTGGAGGCAGCGCACCTCCCGCTGCAGCGCCTCCGCGGTCTGACGCACCGAATCCGTTGGCTGCCCGCCGTAGGCAATCTGCTTCACAGCCATGAGCTCGCCGCTCGCCGTGTTCAGACCGAAGTGCACGCGGCCGAACGAGCCGGTACCGATCACCTCGCCGCGCTGCCAAGATATGGGCGCCACCACGAGCGCGCCGCCGGTTTTGATCTTCTCGGCGCCCTGCGCGAGCCTCGCCCCATGCCCTTTGGCAGTGACTGCTTCGTCTACGATGTTCGCAGGCTCTGTCTCACTCGATGAGTTGACGCTCGCAGCAGCAGCCGCCGCAGACGTCGTCGCGCAACAACACCCCACGGGGGTCACTTGCGAACCTCGAGCCTTCGCATGCGACACGTCCTCGACCGCACTGCTTGTGCACCCCATGGGAACGATGGGGTGAAATTCCGACTGTAGCAACTCCTGACCCTCTGACCCTCACTACGAAGGTAGGAGAGCACAGCTGTCCACCTGGTCTAGAAGGTTTCCCAGGAAGTCGCCTCCGGCCTGTGGTCACTGTGGGCGTGGGAGGTCTAGCTGGACCACTGTGGACCAGTGCGGACTCGAGCTTCTTCTACACGAGCGACCGACAGTATTTATGATGCGGGCGCACTGCTTGCTTGCTGCGCTCGCCCTCGGCAGCGTCGCCGCGGTGCACCTGCAGCAGGTGCCAACTCCACGGCGTGCGCGGCGTGCTGACGCCATCGTACTGGGCGGCTCGAAGAAGAAGCGGCCTCGCAAGAAGGAGGGCGCCCCGGTGGCGGCGACCCTCCCCGCGGCTGCTGCCGGGGTCGCGGGAACACAGCAGCAGCGCGTGGACCGCGTGCTTCGCGACGCCGGCATCTCGCCAACGGACGACGCGCCTCGCGAAACCGCCGATGGCGGCGCCGGCCCGGCCGACCCGCTCGCACGCATCCCGAAGAGGGGCCAGGATTTGCTCGAAAAGGTCTTCAGCGGCGGCGCCCTCGCGTCGGGAGGCGTGCTGCTCGTTTCGGGCATCGGCGTGGGCGTGGAAGCGGTGTGCAAGGTGGGCGGGTACCCGATCCCACTCGCAATCGACGAGGCGATCGTGCAGTACGTGGAGCCAACGCTGACTCCCGCGCTGTTGACCGTCTTCTTCTTTTCGATCTCGCTCGGCGTCCTCAAGCAGCTCCAGTTCTCATCAGACGCCGACGTCGCCGGAGTCCTCTACCGCGAGGAGGCCGACGACGACTGAGCGCGCACACACACACGTTATTACACTCCAGCTTCTCTCCCGCTCACTTTCTCACTTCCATTCCGCCCTTCACGGGTTTGCCGTTTTAACGATTCTCTGTCAGCATACCCCTGTGGGCAGCCGACCGGTGAAGCAAAACCGTCTACCCTGGCGACAGCTGGTGGTGGTGTAATCTCACGACAGCCCCTCGCTGGTTTGAGCTCTCTCAGACAAGTGTTTAGGAAAAATGATCGTGTTGGTAAACAGGAAGGAGCAGATGTCGACGACGTCAACCCCGACTCAGGAGGACTGGGTGCTCATCTGTCAGCCGCGCGGCGCGTCTCAGTCGGTAGCCGAGGTGCGGCTCGTGCAGCTACGACGCAACGCGAAGCTCGCTCTCGGACAGAGCAAGTTGTCGCTCGGGCCTCTCGTCGGCGTGCCCTTCGGCACCAACTTCTTGGTGGAGCACTCTTGCCGCAGCGGTGGCCTGGCATTGGTGCGCGATGATCGTTCCGTGGAGGAGCTCCTCGGCGAGACGGGGAACACACGCGAGCGTCTCGAGGGTGCGTCGTCAACCGGTGGGGGCGCAGGCAGCATTGAAATCGACGACGGCAGCGCGCAGCGGCTTGATGTGCAGCAAATCAAGCGGCTGAAGGCGGAGAGCGCAAGCGGCGACTCCGTGGTGATCGCGATCGCTCAAGGCTCGCGCACCTTTGCCTCGAAGTCGTCATTCGCGCAGGTGAAGTACCTCAGGAAGAAGGCGCGTAAGCACATGCAGTTCGTCAGCGCTCTGCGGCCCACAGCGCTCGCCTTGTCCGACATGTACGCCGCAAAGGCACCGGAGAAGCTCCTCTGTCTCCGGCGCGACTCCCTCGCCTTGCTGCTCTCCCTCGGAGGGCTGCAGCCGGGCGCGCGCGCGCTTGTGCTCGAAGGTTCACTCGGACTACTGACTGCTGCAGCATCACAGCGTGTCGGCTCGGAAGGCCGTGTCCTCGCCCTGCACTTGCATCGGCCAAACCTCGAGGCGCTACGCTGGCTCAACCTCAGTGCGCCCTGCATCAGTAACATCGCCGCGTGCCCCCTCGCGCACTTTCTCTGCTGCGTCAACGACAGCGGCGCGGGAACTGATGGCGAACCCAGAGTCGCGGCGGGCCTCGACTCCCACGTCGGCCGAGGCGGCGGCGACGCGAGCAGTTGCGGTGGCGTGCAGATGAAGCCGCGGGCCCTGAGCGACGCGGATGCGCGCTCGTGGACGGCGCATGGCTTCACTTCGCTCGTCATTGCGACGCGCGAACCGCCGCTTCCCGTCTTACTCACGATGCTCGAGCTGCTCCGGCCGTCGTGCCCGTTCGTACTGTATCACCCGTCGTCACAGCCACTCGCAGACTGCATGCACGCATGCCAGCAGGCGCGCATCGCTGTCCGCATGCAGCTGATCGAGCCATGGACGCGCTCCTACCAAGTCGAGCAAAATCGCACGCACCCGACAATGAGCACCTACTGCCCGACCGGCTACGTCCTCGCCGGAGTACGCGTGGAAACTGATGTCGTAACCAGCCGCGCAAGTACCGAATAAAGGAACGCGTTCTTATTTTAAAGCGGGCTCAGAGCTGCGAGAACTGGCCAACCAGTCCGGTCACATCGCGCGAACCCGTCGACCCGCGCTTCTTCGACGAAGCAGAGACGCGCGGTTTCTTCTCGAGTCGCTCGCGATCGAGGTAGCACTGCTCGCGGAAGGACGTGGGCGTCGCCGGGCCGGGAGCCTCGACCTCGTCCCCCTCAACTAGAACCTGCGGCGTCTCGCGCTTAGGGCTCTCCACGTTGTCGAGGGAGCCGTACTTCTGCAACAGGCGAATCCCTGCCTCGCCACTTCGTTCTGCTGCATTCAGCCGATAGGGCTGGCACGGAGCAGCCGCGCCGCGCAGCCACGCGTGCTGCAGCGCCTGTTCAGCAGACGGCCGCGTCTCCGGTTCGGTCTGCAGCAGCTGGGTGACGAAGGCCGCGAATCCCTCGTCGTTGCACCCGTGGCTTGCGAGCAGTTGGGCGATCGATGTCGTGCGTGGGCGAAGACGCGAGAGCTTGCCGTCGTGTTTGCCGACCAGGTACGCCTGCGAGGTCCCCTCGAAGTAGTGGTGCGCGAGCTGCAAGGACGGTCGGTAGTGGGAGTGAGTGAGTGCGCCGTTGCTTCGGAAGAGGCCGTGCTGGGTTCGAGTCGATGCGGCGCCTCCCCCTCGCGCAAGAGCCTCTCGGGTAACGGCCCGAGCATTGCGATGTGCGAAGCTGCCGGGGTCGGGCGTTGCGTTGGGTGTGCAGGGCCGCGAGGCACAGCACACCACTGCGGTGGACGGCGGCGCGGCCAGGGGCGTGGCGCGTGTTAGAGCCCAACGGCTACCGAGCAGCGCCTGCACGGAGCGATTGTCGAAGAGCAGCTTCCCAGTGAAGAGCTCCATGAGGATGCACCCAAGAGACCAAAGGTCGACCTTGGGCGTGTAGGGTAGCCCCACCACCACCTCGGGCGCACGGTACGCGCGCGACTGGACATACGAGCACCGCTGGTCGTGGTGGAGGTACGCGTTGCCGTAGTCGATCACCTGCGCGGCGGGGCCCAACCGTGATCTGGCGCTGCCTCTGGGCTCGCCCGCGGCTACGCGGCAAGGCAGGCCGGCGCCTTGACGCGGCAGCGAGTCAGGGACGAGATGAGGATATTCTCGGGCTTGAGGTCGCAGTGGATGACATCGTGCTTGTGGAGGCACTGCAGCGTCAGGAGGCACTGCCGCGCCACCTCGCGGAGTCGGTCGACTGTGAAGTATTTGGGGAGCGAGCAGTCCTCGATGTATTTGTAGATGTGGTACAGATTGTCGCGCAACAGCTCGTACACGATGAAGAGCGTCTCCCGGAAGTAGAATACGTTGAGCAGCCTGGGCAGGCGTTCGCGGTCGTCGTCGGTTGTCATCTTCGAGTGCAGCAGCTTCAGTAGCTTCACTTCCCACAAGTTCTGGTCGAAGATATCTTTCGTGTTCTTTGAGATCTTGACGCACACGAAGCGGTCCCGGCCCGAGCCCTTCAAGTCCTCGCACTGCACGGTGTGGCAGAAGGTGCCGGAGCCCAGGTACTGAATTACGACGTAGCGTCCAGCGATCACCTGCCGCTCTTCGACGCGGAAGTGCGACTCCGACTCGAGGCCGGAGGTGAGCGCGTCGAAATACACGTCCATCGGAAATTCGTACACGTGCGCCGCCTCGCGCTTCTTATCGTCGCGCTCGCCGTGAAAGACAGGGTCGGGCTTCGAGAGGAGAGCCTGGGGCACCTGGGAGGATGAGACGGGCTCGGCGTCAAAGAGCTTGCCGGGCCGCGACGATGACCCAGGTACAGGTAGCGCTTCAGCTGCGGGGGGCTGCAGCGGCGCCGCACTGGGCGGTTCCAGCTCCGGGGCTGTCGAAGCGAGCGGCGCGTGCGCGATGAGTCCAGTGTGCGAGACCGCCTCCTCGTGCAGCGCCGCGCGCGTGGCTGTGAGTCCGCGGTCCTCCAGCCACGACGTGATGACGAGAACGGCGCCGTCGACATCAAGCTCGTTCAGCGTAGAGACCACCGCAGCTGGGGTGGAGGTCATCCTAAAAGGAGGCGAAGCGCGGAGCAAATGCCTGAGAAAGAGCGTTGCTCCGTACGCGACTCGAATTGCTCAGGAGGTGGGAGTTCACCAGGGACTCTACAGGTAACTAGGGCACCCACTGGACGGGGGAGCGAGGAGGAAGTAGGCTCCGTGTGTCTCTCTACTGGTGAGTGTGTAGGCTGCTTAGGCAGAGTAAGAAATTGATTGACTACAGGCGCCCGAGCACGGCGATGATTTCGCCCGTCTTCACCACCCGGCCCTCCTCGAAGGCTGCCGGCGCGTACCAGCACGCGTGCTTCTCTTTTATGAGCTCAATGAGCTCCTACAGCAGGAAGTCAGCAGGAGCTCCTACGGGGCACACAATGTGGTAGGAATTACCGAGCTGTAAGACGAGTCGTTTATAGATGTTCCTCCGTCTCTTCTGCCTGTGGAGCTCACCGACCTGAGGACGAAGGCGGGACCGCACTCACCGAAAGAACGGCGGGGCGCCGAAGTGCGAGAAGTCGGTTTCGTCGCGACTGTAGCCGAAGGACGCGCTCGGATGCATCGCGCCGCCCATTTGTTGTGGAGGGTGCTGGTAGGCGCCGTAGTTCCCGCCAGAAGGTCCCGACCTACGGCGCGGGGAGCGCGGTTGTGCGGAGGCGAGCGCGTGCGTCGGTTCGGGTCCCTGGCGGGGCGTACTGCTGTGGCATGCCACCACAAAAATTTTGCTGCGGTGGCACAAACTGTTGCGGCATGAACGGCTGCTGCGGAGGTTGGCCAAACTGGCCCGGAGGCTGAAGCGGGAAGCCCGGCGGCGGCTGATACATGCTCGGTGCTCCCGGCGGGCCATACACCATGCCCGGCGGACCGCCGTACATCCCGGGCATGCCACCGAAGCCGGGCATCATCGGAAACTGCCCCAGCATCCCAGGCCCCTGCGGGCCGCCGCCCGGCCGCATGCTTGCGCCGCCCCCGCCCATCATCCCGGGCCCAAGATTCTCGCCGTAAGCAGAGGGAGAGACGCCAGCAAGCGCGCCGCGGTCGCCCCCGCCCTTACCACCCTTGCCTTTCCGCGAGCGGCGGTCGCCTTTGCCGCTGCCGGGCGGCGCGAAGCCAATGCTCATGTCAGACATGGGGTATGTGCCGAACTGCGACGCCGCCCCGTCGTAGCCGCACGCGCTGTTGCACACCCCAGCACACGGTCCAGGCGGTGGTATTCCCGGCGTTGCGTGTCCATTTCGCGTGTCATCGGAGGGACTGCTGACGGCCGCGTCCGCGAGGGCAGCGACGCAAGGCGTGGTAGCAAACGCGCCCGCCGCCGCCGGGCCCGATGAACTGGACTTGGAGAGCGCCCCATGCGAATTGGCCAGGGGAGTGGGTGTGTTCGCGCCGGTCGTCTTCGTTCGGCCGGACGCCTTCGGCGGCGCGTGCACTTGCTTATTCGGAGCCATGCAACCGGTGGGTAGAACGCCACGGGGCCCGGAAATGGCAGTGCCCAAGCCAGGAGGCTGCGGCTGCTGCGCAGACGTCGAAGAAAGCGGCGGAGCCCCATTGACCGTCGGCCTCGCGCTTTGTGCAGGAGGCTTCTTCTGCGATTCCGAGCCGCCGGTGTTGAGCTGCGCCAGTCCGCCAGCTATGGTGCTCGGAATCGCGGATGGCATCGGCTCAACTCCGGGCTTGCCAAGATCGACGCCGAAGCCGGGGAGCGCAGTGTTCGCAGAGCCGGTGCCGAGGGCAGTGGAAAGCGAATCAGGGATCGCGGCGGCAACAACGGAGGACGATGCCGGCGGAGGGTTTGTGTCGAAGCTGCCGAACTGTAGCTGCTTGCCGCCTGCCGGGCTCCCGTCGAAGCTGCCGAATTGCAGCTTTGAGTCACAGGAGGCCGACGCTTGGGCAAGCCCTGCCGAGGGCAGCGGCATGATGACGGCAGTCGACGACTCCGGCAGCGCGGACAATACGGCCTGGGGGGCACGTGCGGCGGCGTGCCCATCCATCGGCACGTTACCGGTGCCGATCTTCAGGATGGCCGGATCGGCCGCGCTGGCAGCAGCCATGGAGCTCGAGTTAGCGGTTTCCGAGCTCCGAGCGGGCAGCCCGAGGGCGGGAGACGCCACGGCCGCAGCGGCAGGAGCGAGACAACTTGTTGGCGGCCTGCTCGAAAGGGCGCCAGACGCTGGAGGCTCCGACGTGGCCCCTGCGGGCGCGGACGACGGCTCGGTGCGGCCGTCGCGCCGGCTGCCACGGCCGCGGCCGCGGCCCTCCCGCGGAGCTGCCACGGCAGGCGCTGCTTCCGCAGAGACGTCCGCTTCTTTGCTTCGCTGCCGATCGCCTCGTCCATCCCGGCCTTCACGGCTGCCGCCGCGGCCGCGCCCAGTGCGGCCGCCCTCGCGTGTGGCGGACGCCAGCGCCGCACGGGAGGCCGAGGATGCCTCGAGCGAAGCTGGCTCTGTCTCAGACGGCGCGACAGGCGTCAGGAGCTCGACCGATTTTTTCGGATTCGCCCACGCGCTCACAGCAGGTTTCGACGCGGAGACGGCCATCGCGGATTCTGTCGCGAGACGGCGCGCGTGGGTGAGTGGGGGAGGAGCGGAAGGAGAGGGGCGGAGAGGAGAGGAGGGTGGTGGGTGGAGGGGGGTAGGGGGGGCGAAGGAGGGCGTTGCCGAGCGTGAGGACGACCGCGGTGCGGCGCCGCAACGCGCGAGCAGGGCGCGGGTGTGCGGAAGGAGAGGGGAGGCGAGGAGGGGGATGGGAGTGAGAGGAAGGAGGGAGGGAGGGGTGGGAGATTGTGCACGCGTTGCATGCGCACGCCCGGCGGGAGGCGCGTCGCACCGAGCGCTCCTGAACCGCTAGCGTGATGGCCGGTGCCCTGAACCACAGATGGACTGACCTTGCCGCCAGGGGCGGCGCCAGGGGCGGAATCGGCCCGCACACGCTCGCCGTCGCCGCGATGGGGCGGCTCCCGACCTCGACCACGGCCGCGGCCAACATGGCCGCGGCTCTCCTCACCGCCACGCCCGCGAGGCTGCCCGCTACCGCGGTTTGGGTTGCGCCGGGTAGGCTCCGGCCGGCCCTCCTCGCCCTGCTTGGCGCCTGCACCGTCGTCCTCGCCCTTCTTCGCCTTCCTGCTGCCAATCTCGGTGAACCCGGAGGATTCGCGCGCCTCCTTCAACAACCCGGAGCCGTCGCTGATGAACTGATCGATCGCAGCGTGCATCTCGCTCACCGAAGGGCGGCTTTGGTCTACGACCGCCTTGATGGCATTGCTCGACAAGCCAGTCATCTTCGAGATCTCGTCGGCGTCAAAACTCATCGCACCGCGTCGTGCGCCGCGCCCGCGCGACTACAAAATCCTACCCCTCTCCTCGCATTTCCAGGAGCTCGAAGGGGAGTAGGAGGGAGCTCCCAAGTAAGTAAGTAAGTGTATTGGTACCCGATCCCCCCGGGCAAGGTGAGAGGTCCTGCCCCCCACCCTCCTTTTTTTTGGT